>Ga0075479_10000019_pt1 | contig 46552 bp, 31 predicted proteins | sample DEB08_DNA_8_FD_76341 | JGI IMG/M metagenome (GOLD analysis project Ga0075479, IMG submission 76341) | Aqueous microbial communities from the Delaware River and Bay under freshwater to marine salinity gradient to study organic matter... | ecosystem: Environmental > Aquatic > Marine > Coastal ... | reverse complement strand
TGTCGACCCCCGGCACGGGTGCATCACCCCGGAGACCCTCGAAGAGGCGGGAGCCGGGGAGGTGAGCGCCGTCCTCCCGGTCCATGTGTTCGGGACTCCCGCGCCGGTCGTCGAGATCCGTGATTGGGCGGTCTCTCGCGGGGTGCCCCTCATCGAGGATGCTTGTGAGGCCCTCGGGACGCTCTGCGCCGGACTCCCGGCGGGGACCATCGGAGACGCGGGGACCCTCGCGTTCTATCCGAACAAGCAGATGACGATGGGGGAGGGGGGGCTCGTCATTCTCCGCGATCCGGGAGTGGCGGAGCGCGTGCGTCGCCTCCGGAATCAGGGGCGGACTCCGGGCGTCATGACCTTCGAGGGGGAGGGTTTCAATTTCCGGATCACCGAGATGCAGGCGGCGCTGGGGCTCGCGCAGCTGTCGCGAGTGGACGAGTGGAACGCCCGCCGCTCCGCCCTCGCCGCCGAGTATCGGGAGGCGTTCGCGGCAATGCCGGGGGTGGAGACCTGGGCCCCGATCTCTCCCGACCGTCGCCGGGCCGGCGACCAACGCAGCTGGTTCACCTTCCCCATCTTTCTCAAGGACACGGCAACCCGGGACCTCGTCTCCGCCCGTCTCGCGACCCTCGGCATCGAGACCGCGCCCTACTTCCCGGCGATCGATCGGATCGATCCCTACCGTCGGAGCCCCCGCTCTCCCGAGTCGCTCCCGGTGACCACCTCACTCTCGGGGCGGGGGCTGGCGCTGCCTTTCCATGCCGGCCTGACCGTGGAGGAGCGCCGGAGCGTCGTCGAGGCGGTCGGACGCGCCCTGCACCCGGTCTGAGCCTCCTCCTGGGCGCCCTTTCCCTCTTCGGTTTCCCCCATTCGGCGGCTAGACTGTTGCTTGGGGGCGCTCCAGCGCTTCGAAGGGCGGGGGTCCCCCCGGGCGGACGGGCCGCTCCTCCTTCAGACCGGAGACTGCGGACATGCACGAAGCCAACTCTCGCCGAGCCTCCGCCGAGTTCCCAACGGGGGACTCCGATGCCTCTCGTCTTCGGGATCCCGCCTCCGAGTCGCCGGAAGAGGATCGCCGCTGGGTCGAGGAGGCGCGCCTCGGGGATCCCCGCGCCTTTGAGCGACTCGTCGAGAAGTATCAGGATCGGGCCATCGCCGTGGCGCGGAGGTTCGTAAGAGACGAGGAGCTGGCGCGCGATGTCGCGCAGGAGGGTTTCGTCCGGTTGTATCGGTCTCTCCACCGCTACGACCCTGAGCACCGCTTCTACACGTGGTTCTACCGAATCGTGGTGCACCTCGCGATCGACGCCACTCGGCGCAGGACACGCGTTCGAGACCTGCTCGAGGCGCGGGCGAGGGAGCCGTCTCCGACCGTTCCCGACCCCGCCTGCTCACTCGAACAAGCGGAGCTCCGGGAGAGGGTCGCCGTCACCCTGGAGCAGGTGCCACTCAAGTACCGCATGCTTCTCGTGTTGCGGGACCTGGAGGGGTTCTCCTCGAAGGAGATCTCGGAGATCTCCGGCTCGAATCACGCGACGGTCCGCTGGCGCCTCCATCGGGCCCGCGAGATCTTTCGAGGGCACTGGGAGCGCGGCGAGGGCGGATCGGCCCGCGACGCGAACCCAACAGAGGGGACCGGCGCCCCCGGGAAGGTGCGTGAGCGGTGAATCGATTCGATCGCAACCCCGCCGACTCCTCTCCCCTCGCCGGGAGCCGGGCTCTCCCGGACTGGACGTGCGAGACCGCAGAGCGGTTCCTCTCCTCACCCCCCTTCCAGGGAGAGGGGTCGATTCCCACGCCTCTCCGTCAGCACCTCGCGCGTTGCTCCGCGTGTCGCCGCGAGGCCGAGGGGGCACTCCGCGTCGGTCCACTCCTGCGCCGGGCCCTCGGCCCCGCGAGCCTTGAAGGGGCGTCCACGCTCGACCCGCGGGAGTCCGCCCTCTTTCGACGCGGGGTTCGCGCCTCGATCCTCCAGGAGCCCGTTCCGGTGCGTCGACTGGAGAGACGCGGTTTCACGGGGGCCGCCGCGGCGGTCCTCCTCATTCTGGTGCTGTCGCTCAGCCTTCTCGATTTCCCCCGCGCTGCCTTCTCCCCCGTCGAGACGGCGGAGTCCGGCGACGAGGGGCTGAGTCTGCTCCCGGACGGCGAGCCGTCGGGGAGAGCACTGTTCGGCGGAGACTCGTCGAGCTCCATGATCGAGGCCGCCAGCCTGCGCGCCGCCGCGCTTCGATCGGTCGACTTCCTCTCCGCGCCCCCGCCCGGGATCTACTCTCCGGCCCGCTTCATCCCGAGTGGGCAGGCGCCTCGCGGGGCCGCCCGGGAGGTCCGCTTTTGAGGTTTTCCCCCACTGCGCCCACGCTGCTTCTGAGCCTCCTCCTCTTCGGGGTGCTCGCGCCCGTCGGGGCGAGCCTGGGGCAGGACGACGATCTCGATCGTCTCGATCGGAACCTCCGCAATCTCGCAGATCGACTCCGACCTTCGGTGGTCGAGATTCTCGTGCTCGAAGGGCCTTCGAGCCCGGTGGGGGTGGAGGAGGGCGAGCCTCCTCGGGTTCTCCAACGGGCCTCCGGTCTCGTCGCTTCCAGCCGGGGCGAGGTCGTGACCATCCTCGACGCTCTGGTGCAGGCCCCGGACCGCGGGTCGAGCGGGGCGCCCCGCGTCCGGGTCAATTTCCACGATGGATCGACCTCGGTGGGCTCGCTTCTCGGGCGGGACTCCCTCACCGGGATCACCCTGCTCCAGACGAGCGGCGAGCGCCGGCGTCCGGTGAGGGTGTCCAGCCGTCCCCTCGCGGTGGGATCCACGGTGGTCTCCGTCGGCGCGGACTCCTTTTCGCTGGGGGTCGTCTCCGATCCAGCGCGCGGGGTCTCTCTGGGCGGCTATGAGTTCCCGAGGGGAGTCGTGACCTCGATCCCCGCTGGCGCGGGGGATCGGGGAGGGGTGCTCGCCGATGTGCGGGGACGCCTCGTCGGAATCCTGGCCTATTCCCTTGTGGATTCCAGCGCGGGCCAGCGGTCCGGTCAGCGGACCGTTTCGCCGGCAGCGGGCGCCTCGCCGGGCGCCGCGAAGGACGGGACGGTCGGCTCGACGTGGAGTGCCCCACGCCTGGAGAGGCGACTCGCCACCAGCGCTGAGGGGGATCTCGTGGCGATCCCCAGCGATCTCCTCCTCAGGATCCTCCGGGACCTGCGAAAGGAGGGGGTGGTCCAGCGCGGCGCGATCGGGGCGGGCTTCAAGCTCTTCCAGAACTCGGGGCGGCGCGACACCGATCATGACCACGATGGTGATCACGACCATGACCACCGGTGGGCTGGGCACTGGACCCTCTGCGTCGAATCGGTGACCCCCGGCGGGGCCGCGGCGGCTGCGGGTCTGGTTGTCGGAGACCTCATCCAGTCCGTGGGAGGTCGGGAGATCCGGGAGTCCGCCGATCTGCTCTGGTTCCAGGAACTGGTCGAGTTTGGAAGGATCGGGTCGATCCTCAAGCTGCAGGTCCTTCGGCTGACGCCGGGGGGCATCGATCGCCGGAGCATCTTGCTCCAGACCGTCAGCTCGACCCGCGAAGGGGCGGACGAGGACGCCGAGAAGGCCGGTCGTCGCCCCTGAGCCGGGTGACAGCCCGAGACCTCGCAACCTCCTCCTGCCCCCCGCGGTTCGGGGCCTTGCTCCCCCGGGGGAACCCGCTACCCTCGGCGCTCATGAGGCGACGGGGCTGTAGCTCAATTGGTTAGAGCAGTGCGCTCATACCGCATCGGTTCCAGGTTCGAGTCCTGGCGGCCCTACTCCTCCCCCTTGCTTCACCTGCGTGGTCTGGCGCTTCCCCGCGAACCGCGAGGTCCATTCCCCTCTCGGAGCCCCTTGGGTTACACTCCTGAGATCCTGCGGATGGAACGGGCGCACTCGCGACTGCGCCCTCCCTGCACGGATCCCGACGATCCCGCGCCGCATCGGGGAGCTTCCCGTGCCCGGGTCGAGGGCCTGTTCGATCGATGGGAGAGCGCCAGCCATGAAGCCGAATCGTATTCTCGTCCGCCCTTCGGGTGCCACCGGCACCCCCTCCACCCCGATCCGGATCCCCGGAGAGGTGGTCGAAGGAAAGATCTCCGGTTTCGACGGGGATGATGTCCTCGTCGATGTCGAAGGCGGGGGCAAGGCGGTCATTCCTCGCACCGACTTCAAGTCCTTGCCAACGGTGGGGGACGCGATCTCGGGCACCTACCTCATCGACGACCGCGCGCTCGGAGCGGCGATCCTGACCTGTCAGGTTCCCGAGACGGAAGTCGCCGCGGGCGGCGTTCGCCCCGGCATGTTCGTCAAGGGGGCCGTCGTCGAAGCGGGCAAGCCCGGCCTCCGAATCCGGGTGGGGGAGACGCTCGGGTTCATTCCCGCCTCGCAGCTGCCGGCCGGTGTGCTGCGGGAGCCGGGCAAGCTGCTGCGGCAGGATGTCGCGGCGGTCGTCGTCGATGTCCGGAAGGGGGAGATGTCCCTCAGCCTCCGGACCGTGCTCGATCGGCGGAAGCAGCGCCAGGAGCAGCAGCGGCTGGCTTCCTTCCACGAGGGCCAGCGTCTCTCCGGGACGATCGTACGCAAGACCGACTTCGGCTTCTTCGTCGACATCGGGGGGGTGGACGGACTCCTGCACATCTCCCGACTCGAGCGCCACAACGAGCAGCGCAAGGGTCACGGCGAGGAGCCGGTGGCGCTGGAGGTCCAGCAGTCGGTCGAAGTCGTCATCAGCAGGATCGACCCGGATCGGCAGCGGATCGGGCTCGATCTCCCGGATCCGCAGGATCCGAGTGCCGGCTACGCCCCGACGCAGGACTCCGCGTCCGCGGACGAGGTGACCGGAATCCTCCGGGACCTCTCTTCCGAGGGCGCGAACGTCTTCGTGGTCGACGAGGGGATCGAGGGCTTCGTGAGCAGCGCCCGCTTCGGCGGTCAGTCTCCCCGCCCCGGGGAGTTGCGCCGATTCCGGATCGTGTCGAGGGACGCGGTCACGGGGCGCCTCGAGCTCTCCCTCTCCCTGCGCGCTGAAGATGAAGAGGACGACGACTTCTGATCCTCACGACTTCTTGGTTCGTGGAGCGCGGCCCCCCTCCCGAACGGGGAGGGGGGCCGCGCGTCCGTTTCGGGGGGCCGGCCGGGCGGAAACGCCGTCATTGAGTAGCAAGATGCTGTCTTGCAAGGGTTTGCGCTCGTGGGGGTGCCGGAGGCTCGCTCGCGGGGTAGTCTTCTCCATGGAGCCCTTCTTCCGGGGCTTCAGGAACGAGGCTTGCCATGCGCATTCGGTCCTGGACTCAGGTTTCCCGTCCCGCCCCCGGCTCCTTCTCTCACTTCGGGGGGCTGTGGGAGTTCCAGCTGAAGAGCGGGGAGCAGACCCCCCGCCACTCCCAGGGGAGCGAGGAGATCATCGTCGCCCTCGAGGGGGAGGGGGTCGTCACCCTCGCGGGGCAGCCGATCCCCCTTCAACCGGGGGAGGTCGTCTGGGTTCCGGCCCGGACCGACCACTCCATTGGAAATGCCAACGGGGCCACCCTCCGGGGGCTCTCGATGGAGATCTCCCTAACTGGTGCCGAAGAAGAGACTTCCGGTGACGAGAAGGTCAGCGAGAGTGACCTGGAGTCGATCATCGACTCCATCCCCGATCAGGTCGACGAGGCGACCAGCCTCCAGCTGATCATCCAGCTCTTCGACACCGCCGGGATCCTCTCCGAGCAGATCGACGACGCGATCGGGCTGGAGAGTGAAACCGGGCTCGCAGCCCTGCAGAACATCGAGCGCCGGGTCATGGACGCGGTGGTCCGCATCTCGAGGAGCTACACCAGCGAGGATGGGCTCTTCCCCCGACGCTTCTGATCCCTCCGAAACCGGTCCTGTCCCACTTGTGAGCCCGATATGGTCGCGATCGACCATATCGGGCTCGCTTGTCGTTCTGAGGGGCTCGTGGCAGAATGTCCGCGGCTGGCGAACCTTCTCCGTTTCCACTCGAGCGCCCGCTCGGGGGGTCGTCGGGAGCGGTCCTTTCGGACCGTTTTCCGGGGCGCGACCTCTCCGGGGAGGAACTCGGGGCAGGACGCCGCGCTCGCCTCGTGCGCCGCTCCGCCCAACTCATGGACCGCGTCCTCGGCTCCCGACTGGAGTCGGGCGGGCTTCATCGGTTGGGGGGACCGGGTTCGGGCGGTGGCGGTGATCCTCCGGGAGCGGGGTTCCCGAGCGCGAGTGATCGCGCTCCTGGCATTCGGAAGGATGGCTCGGTTGATCCGCAGCGGAAGCACGCAGAGCGCGACGTCGAAGAAGGACGCGAAGAGCTCGAAGAACGATGGAGCGGGGGGAGCAAGGGGAGGCGCCGATCGGGGTGCGGCCGTGCCGGAGAACGGGAAGGGGCTCGAGCCTCAGCGCAAGCAGGCGCTCGACTTCGCCCTCCAGCAGATCGGCAAGAAGTGTGGCCAGGGCGCGATCATGTACCTCGGCGATGAGACGCGCCGTCAGGTCGACACGATCAGCACCGGCTCGATCTCTCTCGACCGCGCCCTGGGCGTGGGGGGGCTTCCCCGCTCCCGAGTGGTCGAGGTGTACGGACCGGAGTCGTCGGGAAAGACGACGCTGACCCTTCATGTCGTCGCGAACGCTCAGAAGAACGGCGGGGTGGCCGCCTTCATCGACGCGGAGCACGCGCTCGACCCGACCTACGCCCAGAAGCTCGGGGTCGACCTCGACCAGCTCCTCGTGTCCCAGCCGGACAGTGGAGAGCAGGCCCTGGAGATCGCCGAGATGCTCGTCGCCTCGAGCGCGGTCGATGTGGTGGTCATCGACTCGGTCGCCGCCCTCGTGCCGCGCGCGGAGCTAGAGGGGCAGATGGGGGACAGCCATGTCGGACTTCAGGCCCGCCTGATGTCCCAGGCCCTCCGGAAGCTGACCGGCGTGATCCATCGCTCGAACACGTGCGTCGTCTTCATCAACCAGATCCGTGAGAAGATCGGGGTCATGTTCGGCAGCCCCGAGACGACCACCGGTGGGCGCGCCCTCAAGTTCTACAGCTCGGTCCGCCTCGACATCCGGCGGATCGGCTCGATCAAGAGCGACGGCGACATCAGCGGGAACCGCACCGTCGCCAAGGTCGTCAAGAACAAGCTCGCGCCCCCGTTCCGCAAGGCGGAGTTCGACATCATCTTCGACCGCGGGATCTCCTACCACGGCGACCTCCTCGACCTCGCGGTGGAGGAGAACCTCGTGACGAAGTCGGGGACCTGGTTCTCCCTCGGCAAGGAGCGCCTGGGGCAGGGCCGCGAGCGCGCGGTCCAGTTCCTGCGCGAGCACGAGGACCTCGCCCGCAAGCTCGACGACGATGTGCGTCGACGGGTCTTCGGCGACGCGCCTCCTCCCACGCCCGAGCCGGCGGATCCCGAGGCATAGATCGGCAACGGAGGACGGGGAGCCGCGTCCCTACGGGAGCGGGGCTCCCCGATCTCTCCGACCGGTGGCCCGGGAACGCGCGGGTGCCGTGCCCGAGAGATCCGCCCGAGGGGGCGGATCCCCTTCGAAAGGAATCGCTGCGTGCGAATGAACGCCTTCGCCCAACGACATCGGTCGGGGCTCCGTCCTTCGGCAGAGTTCCAGGAGATCGCGGAGTCGAGGCCGCGGGAGCGCGGGACGATGCTCCTCATCGCCATCGCGGTCCTGACGCTCCTTTCGATCATCGCCGTCACCTTCGCGGCGCTGATGCGTCTCGAGCGCAAGGCGACCGAGAACTTCCGCAACGCGGCGGGGGCGGAGATGCTGGTGGACTCCGGGACATCCGCGGTCATCGCGATGCTCCGAGGAGGCGCGCTCTGGGATGGCCACACCGATCTCTCGAACCGGCAGAGCCCGTGGCTCTACGGGTCCCGGACCTCCCGCGGAGATCTTCGGTACGGCGGCCTCGAGCCTCTCGATCGGCTCCAGAACCCGGAGAACTCCTCGCTCACCCTGGAGCTGGGCGCGAGCTACGCCGGCGCGGAGAGCAAGGATCGCTTCCGGACGAAGGTGATCGACTGTAACTCGCAGATCTACCTCAACGGCGAGCAGGACACCCTGGCCCAGATGCTCGACAACCTCGGGCAGGCGATCCGGAACAACCCCGAACTCAAGTACAACCCGCTCTACAGCGGCCCGCGCATGACCGGAAAGCAGATCACCGGGCGTGAGATCCTCCGCTTCCGGAGTCGTCTCCCGGGGCGCCGGTTCCAGTCGAAGTCCCAGCTGCAGGACCTGATCGGCGGGGAGAACTACAAGCTCCTCGCGGACTTCGTGACCGCGGAGGCCTGGGTGAACCCGCACACCGTCCGGTCGACCGATGGTCGCCAGCCGGTGCGACTCCTCCTCGATGGGGACGACGCGTTGCTCACCTCGGTCAACAACCAGCGGCAGGCGAACCCCAACGTCGAGGGTGCACCGCGGGTCAGCTTCGAGCCGCGGGCGCCGATCAATGTGAACACCGCACCGCGCGAGGTCCTCATCGCCTGCCTCGCCGGGATCGGGGGGCGTCGCGCGTTCCCCTACACCGAGGTCCAGGTCCAGCAGTTCGAGAACATGAACCGCGGCGTCATTGATGTGGACGGCACCCTGCCGCCGACGAACGAGGAGATCTCCCTCGTTCAGGTGCCGGTCTGGGTCTACTCCACGCCGCTCACCGTCGAGCAGGCGACCGACATCGCCGACCGGATCATCTCCTCGCGGAAGACGCGTCCCTTCAAGGTCTGGCGCAGCTCCGATCTCGGGGAGCCGGGCTTCGAGGACTTCATCGACGCTCTCCCCGAGACCGTGTTCCCGCCCGCCTCCTCGATCACCGTCATCAACCCGCGGGACCCGGGAGGGCGGTACAAGTCGCCGCTCCTCTCCGGGAACGAGGGCTCGGGGCGGATCTTCGGACTCGGACACGACCCGAACGAGCGGGGCGCGCGCCGGGCCGCCGGGCTGCCGGTCTCGAACCAGAACGCCTGGTACTTTGACATGATGCGCGACACCCTGAAGGCGAACTTCAACCCCAACGCGCGCCTGAACAAGTTCAATCCGAACCTGCCGGCCTATGTCACCGTCGACAAGGCGAACCTCGTCAAGCTGGGCAACAACGGCACCGATCGCAACGATGTGGTCGTCGGTCACACCACCGAGTTCTGCTTCGATTCCCGGGGGATCTACGAAGTCACCGCCTTCGCGGAGATGCTCGTCGGCGAGTCTCAGGCCGCCCTCGAGACCTACGCCGAGACGAAGCGCCGCTCGGTCGTGCGGATCTTCGACACGATCCAGCACACCACCCAGCGGCAGTTCGAGCGCCCCTTCAACGAGGGGGGGCTGGCCAGCTTCCGCGATCGGGAGTACGTCACGAGCTACCCCGATTCCATGGATGCCCTGGAGCCGGACATCTTCTTCGGCTCTCAGGACGACGGAAGGATCGAGCTCTCCGGGGCCACCGACGCCCGCCTTCAGGCGGTCCGCCCGGAGCTCCGGCAGAACCAGTTCGTCAACTCCTCGAACCTCCGCCTCGCCGAGACCTTCCGCTTCCGTCAGAACGGGGCCGAGCTCCGGACGACGGTCCGCCGCAACGGTCGGAGGGATCCGCAGGTGAACGAGCAGCTGCGGGAGGTCCTCGATGCCGACTTCGCCAGCGACGGCGTGAACTTCACCCGGCACTATGGGCGGAATCTCTGGAGCACCGGCAACATCTCGGACGAGGACGACCCCGCCAACATCTCGGAGCCCCAGATCGGGACCGCCGCGGACAACGGCGACTACCAGCCCGATGGGCTTCACATGGGGTTCGAGCGGGTCTCCCGCAATGGAACGCGGATCCTCCGTTACCCCGCGAACTCCTTCCGGAGCCGCCCGGGCTTCGAGGGGCAGATGGAGGGGCGCAACAACACGACCGGGAACCTGCCCTACTACCAGGGCGGCTTCTCCTGCTGGCTGAAGCTCGAGCACGACGGAGCGGACCCCATCTTCTGCGGGATCCTCAAGGCCACCCAGGTGATCCGCCCCGTGGGCCAGAACGTCGATGACTCCGAGGGGACCCAGACCTTCGTCTGGAAGAACACCAACGGCGAGATTCGGATCACCCGTCTCTACTACCATCAGGCCTTCCAGCGGGGGGGGCTGACGAACGCGGTGCCCTTGATCGGGGATGGCGAGGACCTCGAGAACGAGGATGTCATCGCCGATCCGCGCAAGACCTGGGCGCGCACCGATGTCGTCGTCGATGTGCGCGATTGGAAGGCCCACGAGTGGCACCACCTCGCGGTCGAATGGAACGACGAGGCGGACGGCGATCGGATCCGGGTGGTGCTCGACGGCGAGGCGCTGAACATCGTCACCAACCACAACCTCGGGTTCGGTCGGTTCTGCGCGCTCAACGAGTTCGAACCCTCCGATGAGATCCAGATCGGCGGCGTGCATCGGCAGCAGTCGGTCGACAACGAGGGGGTCTTCAAGTTCGGGACGAACGTGAGCGCGCGCTCGATGCAGCAGCGCGACCCCACCGTGAAGAAGATTCCCCTCAACGGGACCATCGACGAGTTCCGCACCTTCTTCGGCTTCTACGACCGCGGCAGCGAGGAGCTCGGCTACTTCACCCGGGAGACCGGGCGCTACGTGAACCAGTTCGAGGTCCCCTTCCCGGAGGGGATCCAGCGGCTCCGTCTCCGCTCCCTCAACTGGACGGTCTACCCGCCGAAGCTCTACGCGGGGCTGGGAGTCCGCTGGAATCCCGGGACCGACTTCGTCATGCGGGCTCGAAACGTCGACAACTCGGGCGCCATCGAGATCCGGGACGCCGGCGGAGACGCCGTGCTGAACCAGAACATCTCCGGGCGCTGGCTTTACAAGACCGGCAATCTGCTCGGAGAGGTCGGCCGCCTCGGCTACGAGGTCGAGATGCGCGGGGCTTTCGGCGAGCAGCGCTACGGAGACCGGATCGTCAGCTCGCCGGTCTTCGACGATGTGACCCTCACCTACTACCTCCCCTCCGCCCGCGTCCTCATCAGCGAGGAGATGGAGTAGGGGAGTCGCCAGAGGGCCGGCTCTCCCCTCGGGGAGAATCGGCGCCGCGGTCGCCCGTGTTGGGGAGGACCGCCGGGAGCGGAGTCGAGCCGCCGGGCCGACGCAGCTCCTTCCGTTCTCTCCGGCCGAGCCGGGGGGCGGTGAAGAAGGAACCCAGACCAAAGGGGGAGCTCCCCCGGGAGGAAGCCATGTCGAATCCCACTTCCCAGAGGCCTGCGCGCGGACTGCCGCGCACGCTGCGCCGCTCGATCCCCGTGATCGCGCTGCTCGGCCTCCTGCTCGCCGGCGCGCCCGCGGAGGCGCAGTCGGAGAACAGCCGAGCCTACGTGACGATCGAGTCGGTGAAGGTGCGCGCGGACGATGACGCGCGCTTCATCGATGTCCAGGCGACCGTCTCGCTGCCTCCCGGGTGCAAGCTGGAGTTCGTGCTGACGCGACAGTCCGCCGCGGTGCAGACGAACCTCGTGACGGTCCCGGAGAACCGGAAGGTCCGGGAGAGCTTCAAGATCGAGACCCCGTCGCCGTCGGCGGTCCCCTACACCTACCTCACGCGGATCGCCCCCCTCGAGGACCAGCCCCGCGCGGTCCGTCGCGCGATCGAGGGGGACCCGAAGGCCTATCCGCCTTCGATCGTGCCCTTCCAGAAGTACCACTTCGACAAGAGCTTCCCCTCGGGGACGGAGGCGGAGATCGCGGCCGAGGTGGCTCGGGTCCGCAAGTGGTTCAAGTCGGAGTACACCGCGCTCGCCAAGCTCGATCAGGTCGTCTCGAAGGCCCGCAAGGAGGTCGAGGAGGGGACGGACTACGTCGACCGCCAGGGAGGCCTCGACGCGAAGAAGTGGCGGAAGATGATGGACGATGAGGTCCTCGAGCCGCTCCGTCAGGCGCAGAAACTTTACAACGAGGGCCTCGCCGGGAACCGCGCCGATCTCATCGCCTACCGCCCCGCGCTGGCCGATCTCCGGACGCTCTCCTCTGCGGTCGCCCTCCGGGCGACCTCCCGCTCGATCGAGCTCTACGAGGAGAAGGGGCTCTCCCCCGCGGAGGAGGACAAGGCTCCGGAGGCGATCGTCACGAAGGTGCCCGGCTTCAACAAGCGGGTGCCGAAGGGGAGCGACCTTCAGAAGATCGTGAATCGCATCAACGACAAGCTCGACATCGAGGAGAAGAAGGACGGGGGCCAGTGATGTTCGCACGGAGAGCCATGCCCCTCGCACTTCCTCTGCTGCTCCTGCTCGGAGCCTTCGCCGACCCCTTCGTCGGAGCCGCCGCCGCCCAGGAGGGGGGAGAGCCGGTCCCGGGGCTCGTGGAGCTCACCACCGCCTCGGTGAAGCCCTCGAAGGGGGGCTGGGAGCTGAGCTTCGTCGGGACGGGCGCCAAGCTCCCCAAGGGAACGGTGTTGAAGTGGTCGCTCCAGTGGCGAATGCAGTCGCTGCGGGAGTTCACCACGACACTGGGGGGGAACAAGAAGATCCGCGAGACGATCCCGTTCGAGGACCTCCAGGGCTACGCGGCGGACATCTTCCTCCGCCTCGAGATCGACTACCTCGCCCAGCCCCGTGAGGTGAAGGAGGCGATGGACAAGGACCCTGAGACGTTCCTGATGGAGCAGAACCCCTGGACCATCCGCTTCTGGGACCAGCGCTTCTCGCTGGGGACGGAAGCCCAGATGGAGAAGCAGAAGGAGGAGGCGCGAAAGTTCTTCCTCGACACGCTCAAGGGGGCGCTGGCCGCCGAGAAGAAGTTCAGCCAGAAGTCCACCGCCGCGGAGTCCGGGAGCGACTTCCAGAAGGGGGGAGCCTTCGACTCGAAGGCGTGGCAGCGCTTCGTCGAGAAGGATGTCCGTGATCCGCTGAGGGCGCTTCAGAAGAGCCTCCGGGACAAGGGAGGGCACCTCATGCTGCTCACGGAGTCTCGTGACCTCGGCTACCTGACGGAGATCGTGAACGCGATCGCGCTCCGCAGCTACGAGCGCTCGCGGACCCTCTACGAGAAGCTCGGCATCATTCCCGACAGCGCGGACTTCTCTCCCAAGGAGATCGATGTGAACTGCTCGAGCTCCAAGTCGAGCTACCTTCAGAAGCGCACTCAGCAGCTCTGTCGCAGCCAGAAGATCGACATGAACGAGCTCCGCTGAGCGACGCCTCGGGGCTTCTAAGTCATTGTAGAGAAAAGCCTTGGAGTCATTGACGGCCGGTGGACGGGCGCTTCCCGCGTTGACAGCGGGGGGCGCCCGTCTATCATTCCGAACGGCTCGGGTCCGCACCCGAGCGCGTCCACGGTTGGACGGTCCCGGGTCCCCGCCGCGTCGGACCCGTACCCCCCCGAGGGGGGAAGGGGAGATCTCGGGCTCAGCACGGGCTCTCCCCCTCCTCCCGGGAAGGCGTGTAGTGCATGGTGCCCTTCTCGGATGACTCCGCCGGCCGCGAGGCGCCGGGCGGAGAGGATCCGCTTGCGTCCATCCCCCGAGGCGGGGATGGCCCCGAGCTCGACCGTCTCCGCGCCGAGCTCCTCGCTCAGTTCGAGTCGGAGAGGCGGGAGCTCGCCCGCGATGAGGCGGAGTCCCCATCTCCCGTCGAGGAGGGGGGGGCGATGATCGGTGAGGGGGTCGACGACCCCTCCGCACGACCGGTTCGCAGCGGTCCGCTGCGGGAGCTCCTCGACGCGGAGTTCGATCGTTGTCATCGCTTCGATCCGATCCGTAGCCTCTTCGGGGACATCCGGACCTTTCTCCGCCGTGCCGTGGCTCGCGAGAACGAGGAGGATCTCCCGGTCGAGGAGTTCCGCCGCAGCGGCTGAGCCGAACGCCAGGCCCGAGGCCATCCGAAACGAGAAAACGAGAGGAGCCACGCGGGACACCCGCGTGGCTCCTCTCGCTTTGGTCCGGCACCGTGCCGCCCTCCTCCCTTGGGGGGGAGGGATCGTCAGGCGCCGATGTCCTCCCGCCGCGAGCATCCCTCGAACCGAATGCGGTCGGCGTGGGCGTAGGCCAGGGCCCTCGCTTCAACGAGATCCCGGCCGAGCGCGGTGACCCCGAACACGCGGCCCCCCGCGGTGACCAGACTTCCGTCCTGTAGACCCGTTCCTGCATGGAAGACCTGGATTTCCGCCTCCACGGGGGTGTGAACCTCGCCTTCGACCGGGAGGCCACGCCGATAGCTCCCCGGATAGCCGTCCGAGGCGAGGACGAGACAGAGCGCGGTCCGCGGATCCCACTCCAGCTCCAACCCCTCCAGGGTGCCGCCATCGATGGCGTCGAAGATGTCGATGAGGTCGGTCTTCAGCCGCATCAACAGCGGCTGCGTCTCCGGATCCCCGAACCGACAGTTGAACTCGAGGACCTGGGGGCCCTCGTCGGTCAGCATGATCCCGACATAGAGGAGGCCATGGTAGGGGATCCCCTCCTCCGCGAGTCCGTCGAGCGTGGGGCGGAGGATCTCACGATCGATCCGCTCCCGCAGGTTCGCGCTCGTTTCGGTGGGGCTGAAGGCGCCCATTCCCCCCGTGTTCGGCCCGGTGTTCCCCTCGTGGCGGGCCTTGTAGTCCTGGGCGGGCTCGAGCCACTGATGCTGGCGTCCGGAGACGAACGCGAGCATCGAGACCTCACGGCCCCGGAGGCGCTCTTCGAGAAGGACGACTCGTCCCGCCTCGCCAAAACGGGAGCCATCGAGCATGGCTCGGGCCTCTTCCTCGGCGATGGCGCGGTCATCGGTGACGACGACCCCCTTTCCGGCCGCGAGCCCGTCCGCCTTGACGACGACCCCTCGCGGGAAGCGCTCGAGAGCGGCGAGGAGGTGTCCTTCCTCCCGGACGACCTCGAAGCGGGCGGTGGGGATGCCGTGGCGCTGCAGGAACTCCTTGGTGAAGACCTTGCTGCCCTCGAGGCGGGCGGCGGAGGCTCCCACTCCGAAGACGGCGACGCCTCGGGCGCGCAGGCGATCGGCGAGGCCGTCCACGAGAGGCGCCTCCGGGCCGATCACGACACGACCGATGCCCTCCGCCAGGACGCGCTCCTCCAGGTCGGCAGAGGCCGCGACCGGGTCGAGGTCCCAGCGCGGGCCGAGGGCCGCGGTCCCGGCGTTCCCGGGGCAGGAGATCACCTCCGTGACGCGAGCGCTGCGGGCAAGGCTCCACGCGAGGGCATGCTCACGCCCTCCGCTGCCGACGACGAGAACCTTCATCCTGCGGACTCCTCCTTCGCTGAGGGTTCGGCGGTTGCGCCTGATCCGGGGGATCCGCCCCCGGGGGATGGTGACCCCTCGGCTCGGCGTGAGCGCGCGCGGCGGCTCGAGCGGGGTGCGCTGAGGAGATAGGCGACAAGGCAGAGCAGCGCCGAGTGCGGGGAATTGTAGGTCAGGTGCAGTGCACCATCCAGAAGGAAGAGACGGCGCAGAGAGGCGAAGGTGAACGCCCCCGGCGGTCTCGAGGGTCTCTCTCGCTCCGCTCGAACGCCGAGTCCGACGAGGAGCGTCCAGCCTAGCAGGGCGGGGAGCCCGAAGGTCGACGCGTCGTGGTGGAGCGCGAGCGGGGCGGCCAGCACGGAGTGGAGGAGGACGAGGCGAGCGCGGCAGCGAAGGACCCGGGGTCGGGCCTGCTCCTCTTCGAGTGAGTACCGGGTCACCCAGAGTCCATGACCGCCGATGAGGAGCGCCGGCAGCAGAGCGGCCTCGGGAGCCCCCGCGAGGGTGCCGCCGAGGAGGACCACGCAGACCCGCACGCTCCCCATGGCGAGCGGGCCGAGCCACGCGCGGTCCTTCACAAGGAAGTCGTAGAGGAGGACCGCCAGGAGGGCGCCGCCGGCGGGGAGGGCGCAGCGAGCGGGGAGCAGCGGCAGGAGGCTCCCGAAGGCCACCAGGGAGAGAAGCAGCCCCCGGCGCGCCGCCGCTTCCGAGAGGAGGCGCGCCGGGATGGGGCGGTGCGGGGCACCGACCGCATCCCGGCTGCGGTCTCGCCAGTCGTTCGCGCCCATGCCGAAGCAGTAGAGGGCGCTGACGGCGGCGAGGGCGGGCAGGAGGAGCGGGAGGGACTCCGCCGATCGCTCCGCGCCGACGGAGCTCGCAGCGATCCAGCCGGTCGCGAGATTCGTCCACGCGGTGGGAAGGAGCCGTAGTCGGAAGAAGGATGACCAGACGCCGAGCGACCCCCGGATCGACATCCTCAGCCGAAGAGCCGGAGGATGTCGTGGTAGGTCACATACAGCGCGAGTCCGATGAGGATGACGAACGCCCCGAGGTGGACGAGCCCCTGGACCCGCTCGTCCACGGGCGAGCCCTTGAGCTTCTCGATGAGGAGGAAGAGGAGGTGTCCGCCGTCAAGGATGGGGAACGGGAGCAGGTTGAAGACGCCGAGGTTGATGCTGATCATCGCGAGCACGTAGAGCAGCTTGCTGAACCCCTCGTCCGCGACCCGCTTGCCGATGTGGACGATCCCCACCGGTCCGGCGAGGTTCCGCGGCGCCACATCCTGACGGGCGAGGGCGCCGAGCATCAGGAAGATCCGCTTCCCCCAGACCACGGACTGGTTCCAACCCTCGGTCACCGCTTCTCCGAGAGAGGTCTGGATCGTCACCTGATCGAAGCGGAAGCCGACCCCCAGGGAGCGGCTGAGCGCCGTCGGGGTCACCGAGAGGTCGAGTCGCTCCCCGCCCCTCTCGATGCCGAGCTGCACGGCACCGGAGGAGGCCTCGCGGACTGCCGCGAACCGCACGAAGAAGTCTTCCCTCCCGAGCACCGCCTCGCCGGCCACCGCCGCGATCACGTCTCCGGGGAGGATCCCCGCCGCGGCGGCGGCGCTCCCCGCCATCACCTGGACGACCCTCACGGGAGCGCGGGTCTCCACTCCGAGCGGAGCCGGGGGGACACCCTCGGGGACCCGGGCCTCGACGAACTCGTCTCTGGTCTGCCAGAGAATCGCATCTCCGGGCGCGAGAGGCGCGCCGGCGACCAGCGGCCCGTCGACGGGCCCACCGGCGAGGGCGAGGAGGAGGTCTCCCGGCCGGAGACCGATCGTGGCGGCGATGGAGCCGCTTCGGACCGCGGTGACGGTCGGGGTGTCTCCGACGAGGCGCAGGTCTCCCTCTCCGATCCGATCGACTCCGTCGATGAGGGCGCGTCGAGGGACATCGCTGGCGCTTCCGTCCGCGAACCCGACGCGAACGGTGGACGCATCGGCGGGGGTGAGCGAGAGGACGCTCCACATGTCGATCCCTGTGACAGGCGTCCCGTCGATCGAGGTGATCTCGGCGCCGACCGGGAAGTGGTCGCGGAGGGGGGAGCCCGGCTGAACTGCACGGACGCGCGTCCCGCCCATCACGATCCCCAGCAGCTCGGGGCCGGTGCGCTCGATCGAAGCCGTGGGAATCGAGAGGTCACGGGTGGCGCCGGATGCGTCGGAGACCGTGAGCTCGATCGATCCCTCGCGCCCCGACCAGAGGAAGGCCTCGAGCGCCGCGAACTGGCGGGAGAAGTCGAGCCCGTCGGGCAGACGGACGGGACCGTCGCCGGTGTTGAAGCGGAAGCTCTCGACGCGATCCCCGACCTGGAGTCCGGCGGTGGCGGCCGCAGAGCCGGGAGTGACGGCGGAGACGACGGCGGATGAGGCGGGCTGGATGCCGATGGCCATCATCCCACGGGCGCGGTCGAGGCGGGGGGTGACCTTGGTCTCGACCCGCTCGCGCTCGCCGTCCGCGCCGGCCCGCTCGACCTCGATCGTGAGCTCGGCGTCCCGGGACGAGAGCGCGAGGCTCGTCTGGAGATCGGTGAAGTCACGCTTCGGATCCCCCGCCAGCGAGACGACGCGGTCTCCGCTCCGGAGACCCGCTTCCCACGCGGGGGAGTCGGGCGCGATCGGACCGAGCCGGGTGCTCGGGAAGGAGACCCCCATCGGGAAGGCGATCGCAAAGAGGATCACGCCGAAGATCAGGTTCATCGCCGCGCCCGCGACGAGAACGAACGCCCGCTGGGACGGAGACTTGGAGGCGTACTCATCCGCCGCCCCCGTGCGCGGGTCCTGCTGCTCCTCTCCCGCCATCTTCACATAGCCGCCGAAGGGAAGGAGGCCGATCACGTACTCCGTTTCCCCGCGGCGCAGGGCGAAGATGCGGGCCTTCCAGCCGAAGATCGTCGGCTGGAAGCCGAGGGCGAACGTCTCGACCCGGATCCCCACCCGCTTGGCGGCGAGGAAGTGCCCCAGCTCGTGGACGAAGATCAGGAAGCCGATCCCGAGGATCGCCAGCAGCACGTTCACGATGTCCAAGAAGCGACTCGCTCTCTGGTCTCCCGGTCGATCTCCAGGAGCCTCGTCCAGTCGGTGGCCGGCTCGCGTTCGTGCTCCCGCAGCGCGCGCTCGACCACCTCGAAGATGCGGGGGAGGGAGATCCTCCCGGCGAGGAACGCCTCGACCGCGACCTCGTCCGCCGCGTTGAAGACCGCGGGGAGCGTACCGCCTCGACGGCAGGCCTCATAGGCGAACTGAAGGGAAGGGAAGGTCTCGTGGTCGGGCTCCTCGAAGTCGAGTCGCCCGATCCCGGCGAGGGAGAAGTTCGATGGCGGACCCTCCCAACGAGCGGGATGCCCGAGGGCGTAGCGAATCGGGATCTTCATGTCCGCAGGTCCGAGGTGGGCGAGCCAGGAGCCGTCCTGAAACTCGACCATCGAGTGGACCACCGACTGGGGGTGGACGACCACCTCGATCCGGTCGACGTCCACTTCGAAGAGGTGGTGGGCTTCGATCACCTCGAGACCCTTGTTCATCAGCGTCGCGGAGTCGATGGAGATGCGACTCCCCATCGACCAGGTCGGATGGCGCAGCGCCTCCTCGGGGGTGACCTCGGCGAGCGCGCCCCGATCCCTCCCTCGGAAGGGGCCGCCCGAGGCGGTCAGGACCAGCTTCCTCACCTCTCCACGTGACCCGGCCCGGAGGCACTGGAGCAGCGCGCTGTGCTCGGAGTCGATCGGAATGAGCGGGGTCCCGGTCTTTCGAGCGAGGCCGGTCAGGAGCTCCCCGGCGATCACGATCGACTCCTTGTTCGCGAGGGCGAGCGGGATCCCCAACTCGAGCGCTCTTCGGCTCGCCGGGAGCCCCGCGCCGCCGACGATCGCATTGATGATGAGGTCGGGCGCGCTGCGGTCGATCAGTTCGAGGATGGCCTCGTCTCCGAAGGTAAGGCTCATGCCGGCCGGGGGCTGGACGGGGGTGGAGGGCTCGCGGGCCACCGCGACATGAGGGACCCCATGTCGCTCCGCCTGAGACAGGACGCCGGCGAGGTCGGTGCCCGCCGCGAGCGCCACGACTTCGACCCGGTGGGGGTCTTCGGCGCAGACCTCGAGGGTCTGGACTCCGATCGAGCCGGTTGAGCCGAGCAGGGCCACGCGGAGCGGGGGCAAGAGGTCTCCTCCATTCGGGCGGGGCGGCGGGCCCCGAACCACAGAGTGCCAGATCGATCCGCCTCGTGCATCCGGTGCTCGGCGATCGGGCCCGACCGCGTCATGATCCGCGGGGGTGGTCACCGATCGGACGGTCGGCTAGAACGGGCGCGCGCGAAGGAGGACACTTGCGGAGAGAGCTGTTCCGGATCCCCGGTCTCGACTGGCCGATCTACGGCTACGGGACCATGGTGCTCGTGGGATTCCTCCTCGGCTATCTGCTCGTCATCCGCGGCGCGCGGCGGGAGGGGATTCCTCCGGAGAAGATCCAGGACCTGCCGATCTGGATGGTCCTCAGCGGACTGCTCGGGGCCCGCCTGTTCTACTTCATCCAGTTCTACTCCGAGGAGTTCTCCGGCGGTCGGTGGACCCGCCTCTTCCGCATCTGGGAGGGCGGGCTCGTCTTCTACGGCGGCCTCATCCTTGGGGCATCCGCCTTCCTCCTCTACTGTCGTCGGCACCGACTCCCCGTCCTCCCCATGCTGGACGTGATGGCGCCTGCGACCGCGCTGGGACTGGGTTTCGGCCGCATCGGCTGCTTCCTGAACGGGTGCTGCTGGGGCAAGGTCTGCGACGCCGCGCACCCCCTCGCCGTTCGGTTCCCCGAGGGGAGCCCTCCCGCGCTCGCGAGCCCCCCGTCGCCCGAGGGGCTCTCTTCCTGGCTCCACCCGACCCAGCTGTACTCGTCGGCGAACGCCTTCCTCCTCGCCCTGCTCCTCTGGGTCATCTGGAGGCGACGGCCGGCTCCGGGCACGGTCGCCGGGTTGCTCTTCCTGCTCTACGGGCTCAGCCGCTACTCTCTGGAGCGACTCCGAGGAGACCACGCCGTCGGTGAGGGGCTCTCCACCGTCAGCCAGCTGATCTCCAGCGGGGGAATCCTGCTCGGCGTCGGGCTGATCGTCCTGGCCCGATGGGGCAGGGGGGCGAACCAGAGCCTCCAGAGCTCCGAAAACGGCCCCCTCTAAGTCGAGGCGAGAAGATCCCTTGGGATCCTCAAAAAAACTCGAAAGCCGCCTTGACGCCCTGAACGGACTCGCTACTATCCGTCTTCCTGATCCGACGAGGGGAACGGACGGAGCGATCCGACCCAACCCTCAAACCCTTTGAACCGCTGATCTTGGAGTGGAGCCGCCCCACGGGGCGCGAACCCTCCAGCCTTCGCACCGAGCGACTCTCGGGTCGCTTCCGGTGCGCTTCTGTCGGTCCCGGGTTCGGTCAGCTGCTCTTTGACAATTCGGACCCGTAGTCTTGAAGAAGGCTGGGTCATGTCCTCCGGCTGCTCTTGGAGCGGCCACCGAGATCCGTTCGGGGTTCCCGAGCTCCACCATTCCGGTGGGGGCGGCGAGCCTAAGATCTCGGTCGGGTTCACCGGTGGCGTTGTCGGGATCTTCCCGATCGCGATGCCTGGTGGCGGGGTCATGACCTGCGATCAACAACGAACGATCTTCCTTTCTTTGATCTGTCTGCCTGGTGGGCTCGCTTGTCGAGTCCGCCGGGTGACCCGGGAGCCTCGGGCCTGTCGTCTTCGGCAGGGTGGGGGTGGGTGAGGGCCTCACGGCCCCGTCGCTACCACTTCCTCGAGCGTCTTCCGGAACGAAACATCAACTGAAGGGTTTGATCCTGGCTCAGAACGAACGCTGGCGGCGTGGATTAGGCATGCAAGTCGAACGCGCAAAGCTCCTTCGGGGGCCGAGCGAGTGGCGAACGGGTGAGTAATGCATGAATACCTACCCCGATGACCGGGACAACCACTCGAAAGGGTGGCTAATACCGGATGTGATCTTCGGATGAAAGCTGGCCTCTGAATATGCTGGCGCATCGGGAGGGGTTCATGTGCTATTAGCTAGTTGGTGAGGTAACGGCTCACCAAGGCAATGATGGCTAGCCGGCCTGAGAGGGTGTCCGGCCACACTGGGACTGAGACACTGCCCAGACTCCTACGGGAGGCTGCAGTCGAGAATCTTCCACCAATGCGCGAAAGCGTGATGGAGCGACGCCGCGTGAACGATGAAGGCCTTAGGGTTGTAAAGTTCTGTTGGATGGGCGTAATCCCCTAGAGTTAATACCTCTTAGGGTTGAACTCCCATCGGAGGAAGCACCGGCTAAATTCGTGCCAGCAGCCGCGGTAATACGAATGGTGCAAGCGTTGTTCGGAATCACTGGGCATAAAGAGCACGTAGGCGGTTTGGTAAGTCAGCTGTGAAATCCCCCGGCTCAACCGAGGAACTGCAGCTGATACTGCCGAACTAGAGTGCGCGAGGGGAGAGCGGAATTCCTGGTGGAGCGGTGATATGCGTAGATATCAGGAGGAACGCCGGAGGCGAAAGCGGCTCTCTGGTGCGCAACTGACGCTGAGGTGCGAAAGCTAGGGGAGCGAACAGGATTAGATACCCTGGTAGTCCTAGCCGTAAACGATGGGCACTAAGTGGAGGGGCTCCCAAGGCCTCTCTGCCGGAGCAAATGTGTTAAGTGCCCCGCCTGGGGAGTATGGTCGCAAGGCTGAAACTCAAAGGAATTGACGGGGGCTCACACAAGCGGTGGAGCATGTTGTTTAATTCGAAGCAACGCGAAGAACCTTACCTGGGCTTGACATGTACGTGGTACCGAACCGAAAGGGGAGGGACCCTCCTTGAGGGAGCGTACACAGGTATTGCATGGCTGTCGTCAGCTCGTGTCGTGAGATGTTGGGTTAAGTCCCGTAACGAGCGCAACCCTTGTCCTTAGTTGCCAGCGAGTAAAGTCGGGGACTCTAGGGAGACTGCCGGTGTCAAACCGGAGGAAGGCGGGGATGACGTCAAGTCATCATGGTCCTTACGCCCAGGGCCACAAACGTGCTACAATGGTCGGTACAAAGAGAAGCAAAACCGCGAGGTCTAGCAAATCTCAAAAAGCCGGCCCCAGTTCGGATTGAAGGCTGCAATTCGCCTTCATGAAGTCGGAATCGCTAGTAATCGCAGATCAGCCATGCTGCGGTGAATGTGTTCCTGAGCCTTGTACACACCGCCCGTCAAGCCACCCAAATAGGCCGCACCCGAAGTCGCAGACCCAACCCTAGGGAGGGATGCGCCGAAGGTGAGGTTTGTGAGGGGGACTAAGTCGTAACAAGGTAGCCGTAGGGGAACCTGCGGCTGGATCACCTCCTTTCTAAGGGATTACTTAGAACTGCAGGTTGGGTGACCATCCTGTGGAAACTTGGGAGCCATCTTCAATTCTGCGGGTCCGTTCTTGAAACTCCAGTTTTGGACACTCCGTGTCCGCTGGGGGCTCGAGCGGCCTGGGTCTTCGCACCCATGCCGCTCGCTGTCCCTCCACGTGCACGGAGCAGCGACTGCGCTTCATTGGGCGTATAGCTCAGTTGGTTAGAGCGCATCCCTGATAAGGATGAGGTCGGAAGTTCGAGTCTTCCTACGCCCATTCTGACTCTCTCTCCTCGCAGGCGCGGGGGGAGCCCGGAGCTCTCCGGGACCCCGAAACGAGTTCGAGTCACTCAATCGCTTCGCGCGGTGAGGGGCCTTCGTTTGGGGAGGAGCAGATCGGATGTCGCGGTGCGACCGAGTCGTCCGATCGCGAAGCCGTCGCTGAACCCTGGAGATCTCGGCGCGGAGAGCTCAAGCTCGAGGCGATCCGGGACGAAGGGGTCCTGGGGGGATGTAGCTCAATTGGGAGAGCGCTGCCCTTGCAAGGCAGAGGTTGTCGGTTCGATCCCGATCATCTCCACAGTTTTGTGAATGAACCTCAACAGGAGTGGGAGCGTCGCCCTGCGGCCCAGGCTGCGGTGGAGATGATCCGTCCTTCGGGACACCACTTCGAGTTTCGAGCTCTTTGACAATTGAATGGTGTGGCAAGCGTCTTGTGACCGCGTGTGCATTTCGCGGTCTCGAGCGTTCAGCTCATTGTGCCCACGATTGCTTCGCAATCCGGCTCGCTCTCGAGGAGCGATCACCTTCGGGTGGTCCCGCTCCGGAAGGGAGTCCGATCTCCGATCGGGCTCGCTCCGGTGCGCCTCCTGCTCGGGCCTGGAGGAATGGAGTAATTGTGGTCAAGCTACTAAGGGTACATGGCGGATGTTCTGGCGCCAAGAACCGATGAAGGACGTTGCGTGGCTGCGATAAGCCTCGGGGAGCTGCTAAGCAAGCTATGATCCGGGGATTTCCGAATGGGGAAACCCTCCATGCTGAAGGCATGGAAGCTGGCACTGAATACATAGGTGTCAGTGGGGAACGGGGTGAACTGAAACATCTAAGTAACCCCAGGAGAAGAAAGAAACCTCGACTTCCTGAGTAGCGGCGAGCGAAACGGAAATAGCCCAAACCGGCACTATGTCAAGTCTGCAAGCGTTGTAGTGTCGGGGTCGTGGGAGCACCATCCCGTCTTGCAGGGCGGGAAAGAGGTTACAAAGGGTCGGTCTAGCCGAAGAGATCTGGAAAGTTCTTCCGTAGAGGGTGATAGGCCCGTAGGCGAAAGATCTGACCCCCTCTGGTGATTTCCCAAGTAGCGCCAGTCTCGTGGAACCTGGCGTGAATTCGGGGGGCCCACCCCCCAAGGCTAAGTATTCCTTGGCGACCGGTAGCGAATAGTAGCGCGAGTGAATAATGAAAAGAACCCCTGTTAGGGGAGTGAAATAGAACCTGAAATCATGTACCTACAAGCTGTGGGAGCCCTATGCCTTCGGGCCTGGGTGACCGCGTGCCTTTTGCATAATGAGCCGGCGAGTTACAGTCTGTTGCGAGGTTAAGCCCCTCAGGGGTGGAGCCGTAGCGAAAGCGAGTGTGAATAGCGCGTTCAGTAGCAGGCTGTAGACCCGAAAGCGAGTGATCTATCCATGGCCAGGTTGAAGCGGGTGTAAAAACCCGTGGAGGACCGAACACTCATACGTTGAAAAGTGTGGTGATGAGCTGTGGATAGGAGTAAAAGGCTAATCAAACTCGCAGATATCTGGTTCTCCCCGAAATAGCTCTAGGGCTAGCCTCAGGTAATTTAGCTGCTGGGGGTAGAGAGACTGATTGGGATTGTGGGGGCTTCCCGCCTACCCGTCCCGGCCAAACTCCGAATACCAGCAGTGGAACCCTGGGAGTCAGTCTGCGGGGGATAAGCTCCGTAGACGAGAGGGAAACAACCCAGACCGCCAGCTAAGGTCCCTGATACGTGCTCAGTGACAAAGGAAGTGTCGGTGCTAAGACAGCTGGGATGTTGGCTTAGAAGCAGCCACCATTTAAAAAGTGCGTAATAGCTTACCAGTCGAGCACCTTCGCGCCGAAAATTCACGGGGCTAAGCATGTAACCGAAGCTGCGGACTGTCTGACAGTGGTAGGGGAGCGTTGCACATTAGGGTGAAGGGGTACCGTGAGGAGCCCTGGACGACGTGCAAGTGAGAATGCCGGCATGAGTAGCGATAAAATGAGTGAGAATCTCATTCGCCGAAAACCTAAGGTTTCCTGGGGAAGGTAATTCCGCCCAGGGTTAGTCGGCCCCTAAGGCGAGGCCGAAAGGCGTAGTCGATGGACAGCAGGTTAATATTCCTGCACCACCGTTGAACCGTTTGACGATGGGGTGACGGGGTTTCGAAGGTCATCGCACCAGTGATTGTGTGCGTTTCTGACTCGAGGGTTGCTGTAGGCAAATCCGCAGCAACAGACCCAGAGGTTGGATCGAGCTCTTTTGAGCGAAGTGATTGGAGAGACCTCCAAGAAAAGCCTCTAAGGAGGGGCAACGGTGACCGTACTAAAACTGACACAGGTAGGTGGGGTGAGAATCCTAAGGCGCTCGAGAGAACCCTCGTTAAGGAACTCGGCAAAATGACTCCGTAACTTCGGGATAAGGAGTGCCCCTTCGGGTGATGGAGAACATCCTGAGCCTGGGGGGGTCGCAGAGAATTGGCGGTAGCGACTGTTTACTAAAAACACAGGTCTCTGCTAAGACGACTAAGTCGACGTATAGAGACTGACGCGTGCTCGGTGCCGGAAGGTTAAAGGGACGGGTGCAAGCTCAGAACTGAAGCCCCGGTAAACGGCGGCCGTAACTATGACGGTCCTAAGGTAGCGAAGTTCCTTGTCGGGTAAGTTCCGACCCGCACGAATCGCGTAACGACTTCCGCTCTGTCTCAACGAGGGACTCGGCGAAATTGCAGTAGCGGTGAAGATGCCGCTTGCCCGCGACTAGACGGAAAGACCCCGTGAACCTTTACTTCAGCCTAGTATTGGGCTTAGGTAATTCATGTGTAGGATAGGTGGGAGGCTTTGAAGTGGGAGCGCTAGCTCTCATGGAGCCATCCTTGAAATACCACCCTTGGGTTGCTTGAGTTCTAACCATGTGCCGTGAATCCGGCCGTGGAACAGTGCTAGGTGGGTAGTTTGACTGGGGCGGTCTCCTCCTAAAGAGTAACGGAGGAGCGCAAAGGCACCCTCAGTGCGGTCGGCAATCGCACGTAGAGTGTAAAAGCATAAGGGTGCTTGACTGTGAGACCCATACGTCGAACAGGTGTGAAAGCAGGCTTTAGTGATCCGGCAGTTCCGAGTGGAAGGGCTGTCGCTCATCAGATAAAAGGTACTCCGGGGATAACAGGCTGATCTCCCCCAAGAGTCCGCATCGACGGGGAGGTTTGGCACCTCGATGTCGGCTCATCGCATCCTGGGGCTGGAGAAGGTCCCAAGGGTTTGGCTGTTCGCCAATTAAAGCGGTACGCGAGCTGGGTTTAGACCGTCGTGAGACAGGTCGGTCCCTATCTGTCGTGGGTGTACGAGATTTGAGGAGATCTTCCCCTAGTACGAGAGGATTGGGGAGGACGGACCTCTGGTGTTCCTGTTGTCACGTCAGTGGCACCGCAGGGTAGCTATGTCCGGGAAGGATAAGCGCTGAAGGCATATAAGCGCGAAGCCCCCTTCAAAACTAGATCTCGCATGAGACACCTTGTAGACCACGAGGTTGATAGGCCGGGTGTGTAAGTACAGCAATGTACTCAGCTGACCGGTACTAATCAGTCGATTGGCTTGACCACAATTACTCTTTTCCTCCACCAGTTCCTCGAGCACTCCCTGAGTGGCTCCTGGAACGAGCGGCTCCCTTCGGGGGGTCGGGTGACTCGGAATCGAGTGAGCGTGGAGAGAGCTGAATACTTTGAGATTTGCGGTGTGCACCGTGGCACGTCGCTTGTCACACCATTTTGAAATCAGGCCTTCGCCTTGCTCGAGGGCGGACCGCGCCCGCGGTTCGTCCCGCCAGGTGAGGTCGCAAGAGTTTCCGGGTGATCATAGTGGAGGGGCCACACCCGTTCCCTTTCCGAACACGGAAGTTAAGCCCTCTACGCCGATGGTAGTGGATCAAACCGCGAGAGTAGGTCGTTGCCCGGTTCATTTTTACGCCTCGCTCCTTTGGGAGCGGGGCGTTTTTTCGTGGCTTTGGTGAGCCCTCGAACCCGTTGCTTTCGGGAATCTACGGCGAGGCTTCCCGTAGGCTACCCCGTTGCGGGGGTTGGTCCTTCCATCGGTCTCCTGATCGACCACGGCTCGACGGGGCCGAAGTCCTGGGCTGGGAGACTCTCGTCTCTGCTCTTCCTGCGATGGGCTGAGGGGGCCGTTTCGCCTGAACTGCGTGAGGGGAAAGAAATGAACTCGGCTCGTTCCTTGTGTGTTGTCCTTCTTTGTCTGTGCAGCTTTGGCTGCGCTCTCCCTGGGGGTGGGGGAGCTCCGCTTCCTTTTCCCGGGACGGTTCTGGATCGAGTTGCGGTGACGGGTGCGAGTGCCAGTGCCGGGTTCGGCACGGAGACGACTCTGGCTCGCGTGGTGGATGCACTTCTGCTGTCCCCTCAAGGGAAGACCGCTTCCTTTTCTTCGACCCTCTTCTTCGCGTCCCCTCGCCGCAGTGGTGCCGATTTTGTCGATGGTGCGTTGGCCTTCGACCCGTCTGCGGTCCTCGCGATTGATTTCCTGTTCTGGTTCTCCTACGGCCAAGTAGAGTCAGAGGAGGCGCGGAGTCAGCTCTTCGAGGACGGCCTGGCTCTGTTGGAGAGAATCGAGTGCCCCCTGGCGGTGGCTGAGGTTCCCTATGTTCCTGATGCCTTCCGGAGCATGGGAATGTCGGAGCTCTGTCCAGCGTCGACGGTGATCGACGCGTGCAATCGGCGTCTCCGCACCTGGGCAGAGGCGCGCTCGAATGTTCGTCTCATTCCGCTCGCCCGGTCCCTCGAGAGCCTTCGGGAGGGTCGCGCCGTGCCGCTCCTGGGTGGGCGGGTGGATCCGGTGCGCCTGCCGGACCTCTTTCAGGAGGATGGGCTTCACCCCACTCTGGAGGGACTGGTGTTCGTGGGGGCGCTGGGTCTCCAGAGCCTGGTGGGAGCGGACTCCGGCGTGGTCCACGGGGATCTGGAAGGCGTCGTGCGAGCCTTGGAGCGGTCTGCAGTCTCGAACTGAGCGGGAGGGGGGGCTTGAGGGTCCCCTTCCGGCCCGAAGGGAGCTTCCATGGAGAGAGTGCTCAGGTTCGGAGGGGTGTTCCTCCGCTCGGAGGATCCCCAGCGCCTGGCGCAGTGGTACCGGGAGAACCTCGGTCTCGACATCGAGGAGAGTTGGTGCGGAGCGGTTCTCCCGGGTGCGCCGGCGGGCAGCCCTCTGGATGTGCCCGGGATCTGGAGCGCGTTCCCCGCCGACACGGACTACTTCGGAGATCGTCGGAAACAGGTGATGGTGAACTTCGTCGTCGAGGATCGCGATCGGATGCTCGAGCAGCTCCGGGCGAACGGTTGCATCGTGGACGAGAAGGTGGAGCAGAACGAGTTCGGGCGCTTCGGCTGGGTCACTGATCCGGATGGCAATCGCCTCGAGCTCTGGCAGCCTCCGGAAGGGGGAGCGGATGCCTGAGGAGACCTGCAGACCGGTTTCGCGGGGGAGTGTCGCCGCCCGGGGGGGCCGGGATGGTCTCCGGTTCTGCTTCGTGGTGTTTCTTCTGCTCGGGAGCCTCGGTTGCAGCGCGACGACGGAGCAGGAGGCGGGCGCCGCGCGCTGGGCGATCGCGCTCCATGGGGGGGCCGGAGCGATCCCCGTCGACGCTCCGCCTGAGACTCGGGACGCCTACCGGTCCTCTCTCGCTCGTGCGCTCACCCGCGGTGTCTCCCTGTTGGAGGAGGGGTGGGACGGGGTGGAGGTCGTCGAGGCCGTGATCCGTCAGCTCGAGGATGACCCCCTCTTCAATGCCGGGCATGGGGCCGTCTTCAACGCCGAGGGTCGCCATGAGCTGGATGCCTCGATCATGAGCGGCGCAGACCTCTCCTGCGGGGCGGTGGCCGGGGTCACGACGGTCCGACACCCGATCACGCTCGCCCGGCATGTCATGGAGGAGACCCGACATGTCCTCCTGAGCGGGGCGGGGGCTGAGGCCTTCGCCGACCGGTGCCCCGTCGAGCGGGTGAAGAACGAGTTCTTCTCCACTGAGCGTCGCCGGGAGCAGTGGCTTCGCAAGCGGGCGTCGAAGAAGGGGACCGTCGGCGTGGTGGTCCTCGACCGGGAGGGGCACCTCGCGGCCGGAACTTCCACCGGCGGACTCACCGATAAGAGATGGGGGAGGATCGGGGACTCTCCCGTGATCGGCGCGGGGACCTACGCCGATGATGCGGGGTGCGCGGTCTCCTGCACCGGGACCGGAGAGGAGTTCATCCGTCACTCCGTGGCGGCTTCGGTCTCTTCCCGAGTCCGCTTCGGCGGCGCCTCCGTTCAGGCGGCGGCGGACGCGCTGATCCATGAGATCCTGAGCCCCGATGATGGGGGGCTCATCGCGGTCGACGGCCGGGGTCGGATCGCCTTCTCCTTCAGCACCCCGGGGATGTACCGGGCGGCGGCGAATTCGGAGGGGCGCTTCGAGGTCGGGATTCACGCCGAGATGGGAGCCGTGCCCCGGCTCCCCTGATTCCCACCTCCCCAGATTTCCAGTTCCCCAGAGTCCCAGTTCCCCAGAGTCCCAGTTCCCCAGAGTCCCAGTTCCCCAGAGTCCCAGTTCCCCAGAGTCCGAGTTCCCCAGAGGCCGAGTTCCCCAGAGGCCGAGTCTCGCTGCCCCCCGGCTCCGCGGTCGGTCCGATCCGGGTCAGCGAGGAGCACCGGGGAAAGGGGAGCCGGCGGGGACCAGGTGGACGCGGATCTCCCGCGCGTCGAGGGGGGCACCGGTCGCGACCGGCGTGGAGCGCATCTCCCGCGCGTCGATCACCACCACCGGGCCCGTCCCGATCACCTCCACCACGCCGCCTCGATCGACGAACACCGCCGTCTTCTCATCGATGCCGACCCCCACCTCGTCCGGATGGGCAGCCACGGCGGCAAAGAGGCGCGCCCATCTCCGTCGCGCGAGGAAGTGCTGGTCGATGATGACTCCGGGCCAGAGCCCGAGTCCGGGGACGAGCCGGGTCCCCTCGCTGAGGAGGGCATCCAGCTCGGCCTCACCGGTCAGGGTCAGGGGGGAGATCACCGCCGCCCCGGCGCTGCTTCCTCCGACCGCCAGCCCCCCGGTATGGGCGTCGCGGATCGGCTCGCGGAGGCCGAGAGCATCAATGCGCTCCAGCAGCCGGTTCTGGGAGCCTCCGGTCATCCAGAGGAGGTCGCTCGCTCCGAGCTGATCGAGGAACGGGCCGCGTTCGTCCGCGGCGATGCGAACGGTGCGGGCTCCCGCTTCCAGCCAGGGAAGGCGCCCTCTCTCCCCCGCTCCCTCCCGCTCGGATGCCCACGGGAGAATCAGGATCCGGGTCTCGACCCCGGAGAGGCGGGACAGGGTCTCGCGATGGAGATCGGGAGGGGCGCCGCCGCCGCCCGCCACCACGAGGAGCCCCGGTCGATCGGGGGGGGGCGCCGATCGCGAGAGGGTCTCGCAGCCGGAGGTGGAGAGGAGCGAGACCAGACCGAGGGCCCAGAGCCGAAGCAACGAGCGGTGCACGGCTGTTCCTTCCTGAGGTCGAATCGGGGCTACTTCTTCTTCCGCTCGAGGAAGCGGGTCATCCGCTCCTCCTTCTCCTCGGACTCGAAGCAGAGCGCCTGAGCGAGGACCTCGAGGAGGTCGCGGCCACGCTCGCCCGGATCGAGCGCGTGATTCACCGCGACCTTGGCGAGGCGGACCGCGCCGGTCGCATTCCGGGCGATCCTCCCGGCCAGTTCGCGGGCTCCGTCGAGGAGACTCTCTTCATCCTCGCTCAGGTGGTTCACGAGCCCGATGCGATGGGCCTCCGCCGCATCGATGATCGCCCCTGTGAAGATGAGCTCTCGGGCCCGACCGAGGCCGACGAGGCGGGCGAGGCGATGGGTCGCCCCCGCGCCGGGGATGATCCCCAGGCCGACCTCGGGCTGACCGAAGCGGGCGGAGGGGGAGGCGACCCGGAGGTCGCAGCTGAGGGCCAGCTCGCAGCCCCCGCCGAGGGCGAAGCCGCGGACCGCGGCGATCGTCGGCATGGGAAGCTCCGCCACCCGGCGGAAGAGGTGCTGGTTGACGCGGTCGAACGCCTCCGGGGCCCGGCGGGCCCGGAGCTCCGCGATGTCCGCTCCGGCCACGAAGGCCTTCTCGCCGGAGCCGGTGAGGATCACCGCGGTCAGCTCACGATCGACCTCGAGACGGTCGAGCTCTGCGTGGAGGGCTCCGACCATCTCCCGGTCGAGGGCGTTCATCGCATCCGGTCGGTTCAGGGTGAGGGTCTCGATCGATCCGTCGCGCTCGACGAGGATTCGCGGCTCCATGGCTCTCCTTCCGGGGGGGATACCGGCTTGGGGCGGGAGGATACCCGAGCACGCGCCGGATTGCCCTCCCTCAGGGGGAGAGGGGCGGGGGGAGGACGGCGATCTTGCCGAACACTCCGCGCTCTTCCAGCAGCCGATGGGCTTCGCCGAGTCGGTCGAGGGGGAGGGTGTCCGTGAGGATCGGTCGCAGGGTCCCGGCCTCAAGGAGGGCGATGAGCGGGTGGAGGTTGGCGCGGGGGCCCATCGTGCTGCCGATGATCTGCTGGCTCTTGAAGAAGAGGCGGCGGAGGTGGATCGAGGCGGTCGCGCCGGTCGTCGCCCCGCAGGTCACCAGGCGGCCGCCCCAGGCGAGGGAGCGGAGACTCTGCTCCCATGTCGCCTCGCCGACATGCTCGAACACGACATCCGCGCCCCGTCCCCCGGTCAGGGCGAGGACGCGCTCGGCGATCGGCTCCTCGTTGTGATCGATGGTCTCGTCCGCTCCGAGCTCCGGGAGGCGCTGGAGCTTCTCCGCCCCTCCCGCCGTGGCGATCACCCGGGCTCCGAGGCTGCGACCGATCTGGATCGCGAGGCTTCCGACCCCGCTCCCTCCGGCCAGAACCAGAAGAGTCTCCCCGGGCCGGAGGCGGGCGCGGTCGATCAGCATCGTCCATGACGTGAGGGCCACCAGGGCGTAGGTGCCCGCGACCTCCCACGGCACCCCGGGAGGGCGGGGCAGCAGGTTCGCCTCCGGGACCGCGATGAACTGCGCGCAGGTCCCGTCCCGCGTCTCTCCGAGAATGCCGTAGTCGTCGCAGAAGGGGTCGTTCCCCCCGATGCACGCGGCGCAGACGCCGCAACCGAGGCCCGGCGCGAGGATCACCTCGTCCCCCGGCCTCGCCCGGCGGACCCCTGCTCCCACGGCACGGACGACCCCCGCGCCATCACATCCGGGGATGAGGGGCAGCGGAAACTCGTGACCGGGAACGCCCCGCCGGACCCATGTGTCGAGGTGGTTCAGACCGGCGGCCCGCACCTCGACGAGCACCTCCCCCGGACCGGGCTCGGGGGTGGGAACCTCGCGGAGGGCCAGCTGATCCAGGCCGCCGTGGGCCTCGATCCGCACGGCCTGCATCCGGGGGGGGATCTCCATCGTTCACTCCCGTCCGGTACGGATCGGCTCAGAGTGCCACATCGTCCGCGGTCATCAGCCCGTCCGGCGCGCGCCAGACCGGCTCCCGCTTCTCGTTGAAGGCGGCGATCCCCTCCGCGCAGTCCGGGTGCGGGAGGAGGTGCTCGAGGTACTCCGACTCGATTCGGGGGACCCGATCCGCCCACATCCGTCGCGTCTCCTCGTGAAGAAGCTGGGCGACCTGACCGACGACCGCCGGGCTCCAGGTGGCGTAGCGGGCGAGCTCGGCGTCGAGGCTCTCCTCGATTCCGCCCGCGGCGGCCACGATGTCCACGAGGCCCCATCCGGTGAGGGTCTCTACCGCGACATTCCCTCCCCCGAGGATCATGCCGGTCGCCCGACCGATGCCGACCCGGGCGAGGAGCTGGGGGATCGCGGCGGGTGGGTAGCAGCCGAGGCCGATCTCGGGCAGTCCGACCTCCGTGTCCACTTCGGCGATGACGCGGTCGCAGCCGAAGGCCAGCTCCGCGGCCCCCCCGAGGCAGCGCCCGTGGACCGCGGCGATGGTCACGGCGGAGAGCCCCAGCAGGTCCTCGAAGAGGGCGTGAAAGGCGGGGAGGAGCCGGGGCATCAGCTCGGGGGAGTGCTCCCGGATGTCCACGCCGGTGGAGAACACATCTCCGGCCCCTCGCAGGATCACGATGCGGGCTCGGTCGTCAGCGCGGACCTGGTGGAGGACGCTGGAGAGCTCCTCGACATGCTCGAGGTCGAGCACGTTGGCGGACGGGTGGTCGATGGTGATCGTCTCGACGGTGAGGGTCCCCGCCCGGCTCTCTTCCCTGTGGATCGGCATGACTCTCCTTCTCTACTCTCCCCGGAAGACCGGCTTGCGCTTCTCGTTGTAGGCGGCGATTCCCTCCGCGGCGTCCGCGGAGGTGAACAGCTGCTGCTGCAGCTCCCGCTCGAGGGCCAGCCCCTCGTGGAAGCCGACCTCGGCGCCGCTCTGGGTCGCTCGCTTGATCAGTCCGACCGCCCGGGAAGGTCGCGCCGGGGGCGCGAAGCTGCGGGCGTACTCGAGCAGGCGCTCGTCGAACCCCTCCGACTCCCAGACTTCATGGATCAGGCCGGCCTGATGGGCCTCCTCGAAGGTGGTGACCTTTCCGGTGACGAGCCACTCCATCGCACGCGACTTGCCGAGGGTGCGCACCATGCGCTGGGTGCCTCCGGTCCCGGGGAGGACCCCGAGGGCGACCTCGGGCAGCCCGATCCGGCCGGCGTCCCGGCGGGCGACCCGAAGGTCGCAGGCGAGGGCGACCTCCAGACCACCCCCGACGCAGTGTCCGTTCAGGGCGGCGATCGTGAGTTTCGGTGTCTGCTCGAGGCGGTTCAGGGTCTCGTTCGCGTGCAGGCAGAAGTAGTACTTGAAGGTGGGAGTGACGTCTCCGAGCATTCCGATGTCCGCGCCCGCGCAGAAGAACTTCTCTCCCGCCCCGCGCAGCACGATGACATGGATCGACTCGTCGAAGCGGGCGGCGAGGATCGCGTCGTCCAGCTGTCGCATCATCTCGTGGGAGTAGCAGTTCGCCGGGGGGTTCTCCAGCAGGATCGTCCGCACCGGACCGTCGGTGCGCGTCGAGATCAGGGGAGCGCTCATCCGTTGTCCATTCCTCGTGTCGGGGTGAGTCTCCGCTCGGGGCACCTTCCGCCGTCGGAGCCCCGGCATTCTCCCCGAGGTCCGCCTCGTTTCTCAAGTTCCGTGGCGGGATCTGACGAGTTCGTGTGGCACGGAGCCGCAGGGGTTGCGAAACTCCCGCTGCGTCGGGGGAGCGCGCGGCGCGCGTCGTCGGATCCCCCGACCGGGAAGGGAAGGCCGCGGATGTCGGATCGAATCGCAGTCATCGGAGCGGGCACCATGGGGCGGGGCATCGCCCAGGTCTGCGCCACGTTCGGAATCCCCACCTCTCTCTTCGACGTGAGCGAGGACACCCTCGCCAGCGGAGTGGAGGCCATCCACGCCGGGGTGGAGAAGGGGATCGACAAGGGCAAGGTCCCGCCGAGCGCTCGCGAGGAGGTCCGGTCGCTGCTCGGGGCCTTCACCGATCTGGAGCCGGCCCTGACCGGGGCGACGGTGGTGATCGAGGCCGCGCCGGAGGAGCTCGAGCTGAAGCAGCGCGTCTTCAGCGCCATCGCGCGGCATGTCTCCGGGGATTGCATCCTCGCGACGAACACCTCCTCGCTGCCGATCACCGGGATCGCCTCCGAGGTGCCGGGGCCCGACCGGTTCGTGGGGCTGCACTTCTTCAACCCCGTGCCGGCGATGAGCCTGCTGGAGATCGTCCGGGGGCTCGACACGTCCGACGCGGTGATCGAGCGCTGCATCGCCTTCGCGGGCCGGATCGGCAAGGAGCCGATCGTCGTGCGGGACAGCCCCGGCTTCGCCACATCCCGGCTCGGGGTCGCCATCGGCCTCGAGGCGATCCGGATGCTCGAGTCCGGGGTCGCCACGGCGGAGGAGATCGATCGCGCGATGGAGCTCGGCTACCGGCATCCCATGGGGCCGCTCCGCCTGACCGACCTGGTCGGGCTGGATGTCCGGCTCGCCATCGCGGAGCACCTCCATCAGGAGGTGGGGGAGCAGTTCCGCCCTCCGCACCTGCTTCGGACGATGGTCCGGGCGGGCCGCCTCGGCAAGAAGAGCGGCCGGGGCTTCTACGACTGGCCCTGATCCGGCGGAGGGCGTCACCCGCGCGGCGGGGGTGAGGGAGCGACCTCCGCGGCCCCTGATTGACTCGACCCAATGGCGCACCTAGCATTTCCCGGGAAGCGGTCCGCCCGTTGGGCGGGCCCGTTCACGCCGCTCCGACTGCGAGGAGCCGGCCCATCCCAGGAGGAATCATGCGTCCGTCGCCCGTAGCGTCGCCCCTTCGTGTCCGACTCCCGCGCCTCGCCGCTCTCCTGCCCACTCTTCTGCTGCTCGGTGCGCCGAACCTCCCCTCGCTCCAGGCGAACGGTCCCACGAGCGCGATCGTCGTGGAGCCCGCCGCCGGACCCGGTCCGGTGATCGGGATCCCTGCCGGGGCGTTCTCGACGCGGGTGCTCCTCGACACGACCGAGGTGATCCAGGGGTGGTCCTACGGAATCTGCAACGACCCGTCGATCGTCGAGCCGGTGGCCGAGACGAACGGATCGACGACGAACACGGTGAACAATGGCGGACCTCCGGCCTTCATCCAGACTTCGCTGGATCCGGATGGCGTCACCTCCGGGGTCGTGATCGATCTGCTCGGAGCGAACACCCTCCCTCCGGGGAGCGGCTACGAGCTGCAGCTGGTCGACTACGAGTTCGCCGCCTCCCTCCCCACCCCGGCCGTGGGGGACCCCGACCTCACTTTCACGGTGGGGTTCTGCGACACCCTCGGCACGCCGCCGGTCGCGACGGTGGTCGTGGTCGGAGGGGCCAGCCTCATCCCCTCCCAGCTCGGCTTCGAGATCGTGATCCCCGCGCCGGCGGAGTGCGAGTTTGACTGCGTCGGCGGGGTGGACTCGGTCTCCCTCTCGTGGAGCGACTGCAACCCCGGCGGTCCCGCGGACTACTTCATGATCTTCCGGGACGGGGTCCTCATCGCCCTCGTCGATGACGGTTCCCTCGCCTTCGAGGACACCGGACTCGGCGCCGGGGTCTTTCACTACGAGCTGCTCGCCGTGAGTTTTCCCGACCCGAGCGGGGTGCCCAGCATCCTGCAGGGGAGCTGCGACGCCCAGGTCGTGCCGGTCACCGTGGTGGGGGTCACCCCCGCCGTCGGCCCGTACCAGGGGGGAACCCTCCTCATCGTGACGGGGACCGGCTTCGTCGCCGCCCCGGACACCACCGTCCTCATCGGAGGGCTGGAGGCGCTCGATGTGACGATCGTGAATGATCGTACGATCACCTGCTTCTCCCCCGGGGTCGACTCGGTGGGGGAGGTCGATGTGGTGGTCTCGAACGGCGCGGGGAGCGAGACCCTCGCGTCCGGCTTCCTCTACGGCTTCATCCGGGGACAGGCCTCCTCGGACCAGTCCCTCGACATCGGCGATGCCATCTTCATCCTCGACTACCTCTTCGGGGGCGGCCCGACCCCCTTCTGCCTCGACGCGGCGGATGCGAACGACAGCGCCGCCATCGACATCGGGGACCCGATCTTCCTTCTGAACTACCTCTTCACCGGCGGCGCGCCCCCGCCTCCCCCGTTCGCCGAGCCCGGGCTGGACCTCACGGCGGATCCCTACGGTTGCGGGATTCCCGCGCCCTAAGGGGCCTCGTCCGGATTCGCCCTTCCCGGCGTTGACCGTTTTTCGAGAGCGGGCTATACTTCTGAGCCTTCGAGGGAGGGCGGCTAAGTCCCGACATGATCCCATGTTGGGGACACAGCTGCGCCCCGTGCTCCCCGCCGACGCGGAGATCGCGGACTCGAGGCCTGAATTCGAAATGCCGGGGTGTGGCTCAGTTTGGTAGAGCGCCACGTTCGGGACGTGGAGGCCGGAGGTTCAAATCCTCTCACCCCGACCAAAATCTTCGAACCCCGCGTGTCGTCGACCCGCGGGGTTCTTTCGTGTCCCCCCTGCAGAGCTCACCCCGGGCAGCCCACCCCGGGCAGCCCACCCCAGACCGCCTGCCGTTTCCATCGATGCGGGTGACGAGCCCCCGCGTCCGCGTATCCTTGCGGCTGGCGGAGGTCCGTTCCCCGCCGGAGAGGTGGGAGAGTGTCCATCGAGAGTCAACTGGAGCGCTACGCCGACCTCCTCGTCGGCCATGGCGCGAACGTGCAGCCCGGGCAGATCCTTCAGATCACCGCCGAGGCCGTGAATCGGGACTTCGCCACCCGGGTCGCCGAGGCGGCCTACCGTCGGGGGGCGAAGTGGGTGCAACTGGAACTCGTGGACGCCCGCGTCTCGCGGAGCCGGTTCCTCCATGCCAGCGAGGAGTCCCTCGACTACGTCCCCTCCTTCGTCGGTGCCAAGTTCGACGAGTGGGTGGAGGAGAAGGGGGCGACGATTCGCCTGATCGGGAGCGAGGATCCCGATCTCCTCGCGGACCTCGAGCCCGCGAAGCTGAACCGCGCCCGTGTCGCGCAGTATCGCGCGGCCCGTCGCTTCTACGAGGACGGCATCGGGCGCGGCCAGGTCCACTGGACCGTCGCCGCGGCGGCGACCGAGGGGTGGGGGCGCAAGGTCTTTCCCGACCTGCCCGGCCCCGAGGCGAAGCGTCGTCTCTGGGAGGAGATCCTCCGCCTCGTCCGAGCGGACCGTGAGGACTGCCTCGAGGCATGGGAGGAGCACAACGTGACCCTCCATCGCCGGTCGGAGACGCTGACCGGGCTCGGGATCGAGGAGCTCCACTTCACCGGGCCGGAGACCGACCTCGTGGTCGGACTCTCCGAGAAGGCGATCTTCCGGGGCGGGACCGACACCGGGCCCCATGGCGTCCCTTTCGAGCCGAACATCCCGACCGAGGAGGTCTTCACCACGCCGGACTGGCGCCGCACCGAGGGACGGTGCCGCGTCACCCGACCCTTCCTCGTGAACGGGAAGCTCATCGAGGACCTTCACCTCGAGTTCAAGGAGGGGGTGGTCTCGAAGGTCGAGGCATCATCCGGTCGGGACACCTACGCCGAGTACATCAGCTCCGATCCGGGGGCGAGCCGCCTCGGAGAGGTCGCCCTGGTCGGGATCGACTCACCGGTCTTCCGCTCGGGGCTCGTCTTCCAGGAGATCCTCTTCGACGAGAACGCCGCGTGTCACATCGCGGTCGGGTCCGCCTACAAGACCTGCCTGCAGGGGGGCGAGTCGATGAGCGAGGCGGAGCTGGAGGCGGTGGGCTGCAATGTCTCGAGCGCCCACACCGACATGATGATCTCGGATGAACAGGTGGACGTCGTCGCGCGTACCCACGCGGGGGAGACCGTTCCCCTGCTCGAGAAGGGGCAGTGGCGCCTCTGAGGGCCGCGCCACGGGGGGGAGTCGGCAGCCCGGCCGTGAGCGCCCTCGAAGCACGAGACCGAAGGAGCTTCCGGGGACCCGCCCGGATGGGGAGAGCCGATCGATGAAGAGTCACGCCCTGCGCACCGCGCACGCGAGCACCCGCCGCCGGAGCTTCCTTCTGCGCCAACGGGGCGCCCTGCTCGCTCTGGTCGTCCTCTCGGGCCTCTCGACGGCTCCGGGAGCTCAGGACGCCGACGACGAGGCGGAGCCACCCTCACCGGAAGCCGCCGCGGTCCGCACGCTCCGCATCGTTCAGGAGGCGAACGGGCTCCCCAATCAGCCGACCCGCTCACCGGTGCGTCAGGAGCTCCTCGTCTCCGAGGGGCGGGTCCGGCTCGAGGACCCGCAGTCGAAGATCGTCTATCTCCTCCAGCTCGTCGACGGCGAGACGCGAGTCCGGGAGGTCAGCCTCGACGGGTCGCAGTACACCGAGGGGGAGAACCTCGGCGAGCTGCAGAGGAACCGGGACATCTCGGAGCGCCAGACCCTCGAGCGCCTCCGCAAGGAGCCGGAGCTCGCCCGGCAGTCGACGATGCGTCAGCTCCACCTCCGCGAGGGGCTGGAGCGGCAGGTCGAGGTGGAGCGCACCGGGCGGAAGGAGACGATCTTCGGGCTCCCCTGCGAGCAGGTGATCGTCCGGGAGAACGACCGGGTCGTGATCGACGCCTGGTTGACGAGCGAAGTCGAGTTCCCGATCCCGTTCTTCCGCTTCTACAACCGGCTCGGGGCCTTCTCCGGGGAGGTCCTTCGGAGCATCGAGGAGATCGAGGGCTTCCCGCTGCGCGTCTCGTTCACGGTCGTGACCGCGAGCCTCACCTACCCCATCTCGGTCGAGGCGGTGCGCCCCCCGGAGTGGCTCGAGGCGCCCGCAGCGCTCTTCGACATCCCCGCGGGGGCGAAGAAGGTCGAGCGCCAGGAGCTCGCGACCTGCCCCACCTGCGGTGCGCAGGTGGAGATCGCGGCGGCGTTCCGATGCGGCTCCTACCTCGGCGCACAGGTCTACGCCTGCAGCGCGGGATGCAAGCGGGACTTCCTGAAGAAGCTCGCCGAGGAGCGCGAGCGGCGGAAGCGGGGCGAGGGCAACTGAGCGCTCCCCCCTGGATCTCTCTCCGCGCGGTCGCCAGTCTCCTCAGTCGATGAACTCCTCCAGCGCGGAGGCGTCGACCGGATGGGCCGAGAGCGCGTCACGCACGATCCCGGCGATGCGGGAGCGCGCCTCCGGTGAACGCCCCTCGACCCGCACGGTGAGGTTCGCGGTGGTGTTCGAGGCCCGGATCAGCATCCAGCCGTCATCCCAGGTCGCGCGGACCCCGTCGATGGTGTTCACCCGATCCCCTCCCAGCTCCTGCTGGAACTGGTCCTGGAGCGCCGCCACCACGCCGAACTTGCGCTCCTCCGAGACCGCCACCTTCACTTCGGGAGTGTAGAAGGTCTCGGGGATGTCGGCGAAGAGCTCGGAGCAGGTCCGCCCGGTCTCCTGCATGATCTGGAGGGTGAGGCACGCCGCGTAGAAGGCGTCGTCGAAGCCGTAGTAGTCGTGCATCACGCAGATGTGCCCGGAGAGCTCGCCGGCCAGGATCGCTCCCTCCTCGCGCATCTTCTCCTTGATGATGGAGTGTCCGGTCTTCCAGAGGATCGGCGTGCCGCCGCGACGCGCGATGTCGGTGTAGAGGAAGTCGGAGCACTTCACATCGAAGATGATCGTCCCTTTCCCGAGCTTCTCGAGGAGGTAGCGGGCGAAGATCAGCACCAGATGGTCCGCGCTCCGCTTGACCCCGTGCTCATCGATGACGCCGACCCGGTCCGAGTCCCCGTCGAAGCCGAAGCCGGCCGTGAAGTCCCCCCCCGCGATCTTGTCGCAGAGGTCCTTCATGTACTTCGGGACCTCGGGGTCGGGGAGGTGGTTCGGGAAGGTCGCGTCCGGCTCCGGATAGAGGGCGTCCACCTCGAGGCCGAGAGACTCGAAGAGGGGGAGGGCGACCGGTCCCGCCGTGCCGTTGCCGCAGTCGATCGCGATGCGGGTGCCGGGGGTGAAGCGGAACTTCTCCTTCAGCTCGGCGAGGTAGGTCGGGACGATGGGCCGCTCCTCGAAGGAGCCGCGCTCGGCGACCGGCTCGGCCCCCTCGGCGATGGTCCGGAGCCGTGTGATCTCGTCCCCCCAGATCGGCCACACACCCCGGGTGATCTTCAGGCCGTTGTACTCGATCGGGTTGTGGCTGCCGGTGATCATGACCCCGCCATCGAGCTCGAACTTCGCGGTCGCGAAGTAGAGGAGGGGCGTCGGGACCTCTCCGACGTGGGTCACATCCATGCCCGCGTCGCGCAGCCCCTCGGAGACGGCGGCTGCGAAGGGCGCGCTCGACGCGCGGACGTCGTGCCCGACGGCGACCGTGCGCCGCCCCTCTCCGCGCAGGAGGGTCCCCAGCCCGAGCCCGATGCGGCGCACGACGTCCTCGTTCAGGTCCTCATCGACGATCCCTCGGATGTCGTAGGCTCGGAAGATGTGCTCGGGGAGGGAGGTGGGCTTGGATTCGCTCATCGGAGGTCCTTTCCGGGGGACGCGGCGGGCCGCGCGGATCGGCTGCGAGGTTGACCGCGGGGGGCCCGGATCGGGGCCCGAGCGGCAGGCACCCGCGCGAGGCGGGCGGAGGATACCCCCCTCGCCGAGTTCGATCCACCGAAGCTCCCCGCGCCTCCCTCCGCCCTTGCCGATGGGCCATGGGGTTCGATATCCTCCCCGGATCTTCCGGGGGAGTGCTCTCCGGACGCCCCTCCCCATCCCTTCGGTCCCCGCTCGACCCGATCGGAGTCGCCGTGCTTCCTGTTTCGATCCCGCGCACCAGCTCATCGAGAGGGCGCGGATCCGCCGTCCTCATCCTGCTCCTCTCGCTGCTCCTCGGGGGGAGGGCCTTCGGGCAGGATCCCGTCGTCATCCTCCACTGGAACGACTTCCACGGTCAGGTCTACCCGATGCGCTTCTCCTCCGGCGAGGTCGGAGGCATTCGGGCGATCTCCGCCGTGGTGCGCGCGGAGGCCGCCACCGTCGGGGAGGAGAACCTCCTCGTCCTCGACGCGGGAGACTGGTACCAGGGGACGCCCGAGGGGATGCTCCCCGAGGGTCGGATGATCATCGACCTCTTCAACGCACTCGGCGTGGATGCGACGACGATCGGCAATCACGACTTCGATCTCGGAGTCGACACGCTGCGCTCTCTCATCGAGGCGGCGGGGTTCCCCGTCCTCGGCGGCAACATCCTGCTCCCGGACCGCAGCGGGCCGGTCGATTACGCCCTGCCGCACGTGATCATCGAGCGGGGCGGAATCCGGTTCGGAATCGTGGGAGTCGTCACCGAGGAGACGAAGCGGATCCTCATGACCGAGATCGCCCAAGGTCTGGAGTTCGAGGATCCGGTCCCGGTCGTGCGCCGGTCGGTGGAGGCGCTGCGGGCGGAGGGAGCGGAGTGCCTCATCGTCCTCAGCCATCTCGGGGAGGAGGGGGATGTCCGCCTCGCCACGGAGGTCGAAGGGATCGACCTGATCCTCGGCGGGCACTCCCACACCCGCATCGACCCGAGGATCGACCCGACTCACGGCACGGTGATCGCGCAGGCGAGCTCCAACGGAGCCCTCGTGGGACGCCTGGAGGTGCGTCGGGATGGGGACGGGGTCTCCATCACCGGTGTGATGATGGAGATGGAAGGCCGCAGCGCCCCGGTCGATCCGGACATCGAGGAGATCCTCGCCCGGTACGCGCCGGATGTGGAGTCGGTGATGGGCGACGTCGTCGGCGAGCTCCCGGTCTTCCTCGATCGACCCCCGCGGACCCGACCTGCGCCGACCGACGCGGAGCGGGCGACCGCTCGGGAAGGAGGTCTCCCCGAGCCGGTCGAGGACCGCACCGCATGGCACATCCGCTCCGACCCGCTGACCACCTGGCTCGCCGCGGTGATGGCGGATGAGGCGGGGGTGAGGATCGGCCTGCACAACCGGGGCGGGGTTCGGGCGAGCCTCCCGGAGGGCACGATCACCCGCCGGGATCTCTTCCAGGTCTCCCCCTTCGGCAACACGGTCGTCCAGGCGGACGTCACCGGGTCCCAGCTGCGCGCGATGGTGCAGACGGCGCTCGCCCGTCCCGAGAGGCGCTTCGATGTGGTCGGGCTCGAGATCGGCTGGACCCACGGGGAGACCTTCGGGCCAGCCAAGAAGCTCGTGAGCCTGCGGAGCGACGGGATCGATATCGACGACGAGGCGATCTACACCATCGCGACGAACAACTACCTCGCCTCGGGCGGGGACGGCTGGGGCGAGATCTTCACCCGCAGCTATCGAGAGACGGGGAGCGACCTGTACGAGGCCTCCGTCGAGGCGATTCGGGCTCTCTCCGGAGAGGAAGGACGGCGTCGCCTCGACGCGGCGGTCGGAGCGCAGCAGTACCGACAGGTCGGCGGCGTGGGGGAGAGAGCCACCAGCCTCTTCGGGCTCGTCGCGCTCCTTGGCCTCGCGTGGCTCCTCTCGACGAATCGCAAGCGGATGCAGGTGCGGGTGGTGGCCTGGGGGATCGGCCTGCAGGCGATCCTCGCCGCTCTCATCCTCCTGACCACGCCCGGGCGCGCCCTCTTCGATGTCGCCAAGGGGGCGTTCCAGAAGGTCCTCGACTTCTCAACCCAGGGAGCTGCGTTCGTCTGGGGTCCTCTCGCGGATGTTCCGGCGAGCGGCTTCATCTTCGCGGTGCAGATCTCCGCCACGATCATCCTCGTGGGGGCGCTCACGGCGATCCTCTACCACATCGGCATCATGCAGATCCTCGTCTGGCTCCTCGCGAAGGTGATGCAGCTGACGATGCGCACGAGCGGCGCCGAGTCCCTGGCCGCCGCGGCGAACGTCTTCGTCGGGCAGACCGAGGCTCCCCTGGTCGTCCGCCCCTACCTCGCACGGTTCACGGCCTCGGAGACGATGTGCCTGATGACGGGGGGAATGGCGACCGTGGCCGGGGGGGTCCTCGCCGCATACGTCGGCATGGGCATCGACGCGGGGCACCTCCTCGCGGCCAGCGTCATGTCTGCCCCGGCGGCCCTCGCCATCGCGAAGATCATGGTCCCCGAGACGGAGACCTCCGCGACCGCGGCCCATGTCCCCTTCGAGGTGAATCGGACCGACGCCAACGTCCTCGACGCCGCCTGCCGCGGCGCCTCCGAGGGTCTGAAGCTCAGCCTCAACGTCATGGCGATGATCATCGCCTTCATCGCCCTGATCGCCCTGCTCAACTTCGGGATCGGCGAGATCAGCAAGTGGTTCCTGCCGGCCGAGGTCCTCGCAGATGAGGCGCTCCTGGCGCAGCGGATCTGGTCGATCGAGCGGCTCCTCGGCTACCTCTTCGCCCCCTTCGCGTGGCTCCTCGGCATCCATCCCGCGGAGACCTTCTCGATCGGCTCGCTGCTGGGGATCAAGCTGAGCCTCAACGAGTTCCTCGCCTACGATGGTCTCGCGCAGGCGCGGGGAACCCTCTCCCCGCGGAGCGAGATGCTCGCGACCTACGCGCTCTGCGGCTTCGCCAACTTCTCCTCGATCGCCATCCAGATCGGGGGGATCAGCGCGCTCGAGGGGGGGCTGCGGCCGACCCTCGCGAAGTACGGCTTCCGGGCGATGATCGGCGGCACGCTCGCCGCCATGTCGACCGCCTGCGTGGTGGGGGTGCTCTCTTGATCGATGCCGCGAGCCTGAGTCGCCGCGTCCACGAGGCGCGGGAGGCGCTGGAGGCCCGCCTCCCCGGGGAGGGGCCGCAGGTCGGGCTCATCCTCGGATCCGGGCTCTCGGCCGGGAGCCTGCCCCTGGAGGATGCGGTCGAGGTCCCGGTGGAGGAGATTCCCCACCTGCCGGCCCCCACCGTCGTCGGCCATCGCGGGGTCTGGACCTTCGGGAGGCTCGCCGGGCGGCGGGTCGTGGTGGCCGGCGGGCGTGTGCACCGCTACGAGGGGCTCTCCCTGCGGGAGGGGACCCTCGGAGTCCGCCTCATCCGGGCCCTCGGGGCGGATGCCCTCATCGTCACCAACGCCGCCGGGGGGATTCGCCCGGACCTCACCCCCGGCACCCTGATGCGGATCCGCGACCACCTGAACCTGCTCGGGGACTCCCCCCTCGTGGGGGATCACGATGAGTCTCTCGGAGCCCGGTTCGTCGATCTCACGGAGGCCTACGATGCCGCGTGGTGGGAGCGGGTCCGCGGACCGCTCGGCGCGATGGCGGTCGGCCTGGGCGAGGGGGTCTACGCCGCCTGCCTGGGCCCCCAGTACGAGACCCCCGCGGAGATCGATCACCTCGAGCGCATCGGCGCGGATGCCGTGGGGATGTCCACCGTGCCGGAGGTGATCGTCGCCCGACAGGTCGGCCTGGCCGTCTTCGGCATGTCCCTGATCTCGAACGCCGCGGCGGGTCGGGGCGATGGGACCCTCAGCCACGACGAGGTGGTGGAGGCGGGGCGCGCCGCGATGGCGCACTGGGGGGAAGTCGTCACCCACCTCGTCCGCGAGGCGCCGGTCGGCTAGTCGGCCGATTCCCCGCCGTCGAGGGCGACCAGGGCCCGAAGCGCCACATCGACGACGCGGTCCTCGAGGTCGTGCTTCTCATCCTTCGAGACGAAGCGGTTCCGACTGCGCTCCGCGAAGACGGTGCAGACCGCTCCGGCGCGGAACCCACGGAGGGAGGCGAGGGTGAGGAGCGTGCTCGTCTCCATCTCGATGTTGGAGACCCCGACCCTCGCGAGCTCCTCGATGAGCTCCGGCCGCCGCGGGGGGAATCCATCGATCGACCGCCCCTGAGCGCCGTAGAACCCCGACGCGGTCGCCGTCATGCCGAGGCGCCACGGCGCGCCACTCTCCTCCGCGCTGCGCCGGAGGGCATCGATCACGTCGGGATGAGCCACGGCGGGATAGCCCTCGGGGACGAAGTGGGTCGAGGTGTTCTCGAGGCGCACGGCTCCCCAGGTGACGACGAGGTCGCCGATCGAGAGCTCGGGATCCACCGCTCCGCAGGTGCCTGCGCGGAGCAGGGTCGCGCGCTCGAGCAGCTGGCTCAGCTCGATCACGGCGATCTCGGTGTTGTCGCAGCCGATCCCCGTCGCCATGACGGAGACCCGCGCTCCCTCGAAGAGCCCCGTGTGAGTCGTGAACTCCCGATGGCTCCAGGTCCCCTCGAGGGTGGTGAAGCGCCGGGAGGCGCGCTCCGCCCGGGCCGGGTCTCCGACGAGGAGAACCAGCGGGGAGACCTCTCCGGGTCCCACGCCGATGTGGTAGGGGCGGCCTTCGCCGTCGAGAACGTTCTGGGCGCAGTCGATCTTGTCGGTCACGTGGTCTCCTCTCCGATCCCTCCCGGATTGTTCCGGAATCGTGCCCGGAGGTCGATCCGTCCTGTCCAGGCGCAAACGAACGGCCTCTCCGCGGCGTAGATGACGTCGGCCCCTCTCAGGAGTCCCCGGGAGAAGTGGTTCCCCCGGCTTCGGACTGCTAGAGTGCCCGAGGTCGCACCGGAGCGAAGGATCGTGCCCCGGGAGGGCCAGCTGGGCCGCTCGCCCAGAGCCGCTCGCTGAGAATCGGGCGCGCCCTCGCCCGTCGGTGGAGGGGCCGGAGGCTCTCCGCCCCACTCCACGACGGAGCGGGGGAGCCCCCGGGAGACGACCCAAAGCCTGAAGACTCAGAGCCGAAAGTATCAGAGCCTGACAAGTCAGAGCCAAGGAAAGGACCGGGAATGATCTGGAAGCGCCCGATCACCCTCGCGCTGCTCCTCCTCGTCGCCGTGGCGGGCTCGGCGTTCGCCGACTCCAAGGAGATCAAGAAGCTCAAGAAGGAGATCGCCCGCGCCGCCGCCTCCGAGGACGAGGGGGCCGTCAAGGATCTCATGCGGGAGATCGCCGACTTCGAGGGCGAGGACGCCCTCGAGGCCCTCTACGACATCGGCCTCGAGTACGCGGTGACGGAAGAGACCTACGACGCGGCCCTGCAGCTCCTCGGCCGCCGCGATGCCATCCTGACCTTCCTCGGCGAGCGCTACGACAAGATCGACAGCAAGGGCGACTTCCGCGAGCGGGTCTACATCGCGGACATCCTCGCCCGTGTGCCGGGGGGGGACGCGACGAAGCAGCTCGCGGGGCTCCTTCAGGATGACTCCCCCTTCGTCAAGGGAGCCGCCGTCGAGCACCTCGCCAAGAGTCTGCGCAACGAGGCGATCGGTCCCCTGATCACCCTCCTCGAGGAGCTGAGCAAGAAGCGCCGGGATGTCCTCTACCA
>Ga0075479_10000014_pt1 | contig 50315 bp, 58 predicted proteins | sample DEB08_DNA_8_FD_76341 | JGI IMG/M metagenome (GOLD analysis project Ga0075479, IMG submission 76341) | Aqueous microbial communities from the Delaware River and Bay under freshwater to marine salinity gradient to study organic matter... | ecosystem: Environmental > Aquatic > Marine > Coastal ... | reverse complement strand
CGTAGCGCAGCTTGGTAGCGCACCACTTTGGGGTAGTGGGGGTCGTGGGTTCAAATCCCGCCGCTCCGATTTCAAACAAAAACTCAAATCCCATTCATCAAGCCGGTCCTCAAGGGCCGGCTTTTTTGTGATCTAGATTGACCTTGCAGCAGCAGCATCGATTCGCCAAGCAGGTTTACCCCATACTCATCCGCTTGATCCGGAAGCAAATGTTCCTTTTTGAAAAGCAATGAAAACCGAGAAGGCCGCAAAGACAACCGATCTGTCCAGCCACCAGCAGTTTTTTTAAGGCTCAACAGACAACAACCACAATTCATGAAAATATAAACAACTAAACAAATTCATTGCGACAGAACCGATCGACTCCATACCCCACCTACTTATTCTCAAGCCGATGAATCCACCAAGAAAGCAAAACGTACAGAACAAGAGCGGCCACAAGAGCAACCCTCATCAAGCCATAATGAGAAAAGCCTAAGAAACGAAGCACTCTTTCTATAACAACACCCAAAAAAAATATCCCCAAAGGTAATATGACTTTAACCAGGCCATAGAGCTTCACGCCAACAAAATAGTGGATAAGCAAAAATCACATCTTTGAGTATAGTATAAAATCAAACAAGGGATGCCAGAAGTCGATGAAAATACTATTATTCATCCTCGCAATCATGGGCGTATCCGGATTTAGCCTAGATCAAGAAAAAGACCTCTTTTCATCAAAGACACGCGCATTTGAAAGATGTGAAGAGTGGAAAGACGAAGGCAGAGTCCTAATTTACAAAACAAACATAAACATCGCAGAAGAAGCCTCAAAGTTCGAAATCGAACACCCCGAGCCTCATTCTCAATTTCACGGAACCGAGAAAGAAAAACTGAAGGCGGTTAAAGAAAGATATGAATGGAACAAAGCCAGGATGGATTTTACAGCCAGCAATCCAAGCAAAAAATAAAAGTCCATTCACGCCTTTGCAAATACGTACCAAAGCAACGATTATTTGAAGGCTATGAGAACAAACTCATACAGGATGGATCCTGGAAGGATGAAGAGGGCATGAGAGGCAAGATGCAAAAAGCAAAACAATTTTATTACTGATCAACCTCGAAAAGCATGATCTGTACCTACAGCGGCGCATCCAATGTCATCTATTCAGACAAACATCATCACCCAAGTTGTTCTGAGGTGATTCTGCAGAACAGCATTTTTAGATCCCGCCAACATGCCTCAAGCACTCATCGGCACACGTATTAAAGCCCCTCAAGGATTGCTTTCAATCATGCCTTCGCAGCGTCTGCGCAAATGCTCCTTACTGGAGCGAGCAGATCCAAACGGATGCTTCATCGTGCAGGATCATTTCGGTGTGCTTGATCCCATCCTTTGGAACCCCGCCTTAGCAGAAACGGCGGGACGGCAAAAGGATCACAGCAAAACCTAAGCGCGCTGACAAAAAAGACTTTTGCCGCACACCTTGCTATGGGCTCACTCCCAGGTCGCTGTACAGCGATAAGAGGTTTCGCCTCCCATGCCGATCTCAATCGATGTGCATGAGGTGCCGGTTACTTTTTTGCCCTCTGGCACTTTGGATAAGGCCCTATTGGTAGCAACCTCTTCGTCCATCGCCTCTTGAGTCGCTGATCCGGCCCAGGCACCCCCGCAGGGACCTATCACCATGGTGGCAACTGCAAATAGAAGAATCGCTTTCATAACGAAGAGCTGATAACCATAAATACACTTTAGCAACACATTCGAAAAATGCCTGAAAGCGAAGAACCCATCTCTCTCTCTGAACGAATGCCCTTAAGCAAAGGGATATATCTACCGCAAACAGACCAATCACTCCCAATCAAAAAATAAAGTCGCAACGTTAATAAAAAACAACCACCAATCACCAATCATGAAGAATCGACTACATAAAACAAATATCAGCCATCCCCAGCAACAAGAGAGATCATAATGAGTTATTTAGTTACAAATAACTCGCCTGCCATGGTTTTGTAGCGCTTGAGCGATGCACCTGGACGACGCTTCCGGGTAGGCAAACCCTGGCCTGGCAACAACATTTTTGGTGCAAAATTAACCTGAGGAGCTACATCAAGCAATTTTTGCGATTCCGCTAGCTCTTGGGCAATTGATTCTGCTGTTGTCAGTGCTTGGGCGGGAACAGCTTCAGTCGGGTCGACATCAACGTCCCCCACAAGAGTTTCCGTCTGAGAAGACGTTGAAGTGGTTGAGGTGGAAGGAGATGCCGGCGTACGAGCGAGCGGACGGAGAAGCACAAACCCCAGCATCAATGACAGAAGAGAGGCAATCGTGCTGGGGAGACCAAGTGAACGCCCCAAGAAATTCCAAATGATTCCTGACCCCGCGAGACCAAAAACGCCTATGGCCGCAAAGAGCGGACCAATGAGCTTGAAGAGTAAATTTTTCATGTCGACATTTTGACGTGTTGCGACCCTTTGCCGTGAGTCATTTCACGTAGGAAAGCAGGAAAAGCGACACCACGACGCGATCACCAATGCATGAACGAGAGTGATGACAATTCTAAACAAAAATTCCTGGATGCTTATACCAACACGAGCACCAAGAAAAGCATCATTCACCACATTCACTAAGCAGTAGTCAACTTACAATTTTGAGGAATGGTTAATCATATAGCTGTGACTACCGCAGAACAAAAAAACAACAAAGCATTCAGAACTCACGCAAAAGCGCAGATGCTATCCACTCTCCTAACCATGATGCATGGCAAATTCACCTCACAACATGAGCTCTTTCAAAACCTTGCCACAAACTCTTTTCTTTAATCTCGAACCCACCAAACTTCTCAGCCAAATTAATAAGTGAGAGGAAGATTGGGTATAGTAAGAAAAATGAATTTGAGGATGACCCGCCCTCCAAAAACTGGACTAATGCTTCTTCTCGCAATGGCTTAACCAGTGATAGCGGGTGAGACCAGTGAGTGGGAAAAGCGGGGGAAAAGCTTTGCCGTGAAGACACAGAGTTCTGTGAATTCTTCGCTTTGAGCTCAACCCTCTCAGGCATTTGTCAAATCTATATGCAAGGCATCAACACCAAGGATCAGCACCTTAAAGCTATCGATCTATACAGCAACCTACAGACATCAACAAAGAGTTCCAAAGCAGCCTTCAATACCCACAAAAGGATTGGCTTCCATTACGACAACTAGAAATAACAAGATTAGCAATACTACAATAACTTAAACCTTCAAAACAACTTTTACGCTCCAGAATCAAATAGATCTAGACAGCGAACAGAATTTCACTCTGGAAATGCATGTTTACAAAGGATGAAAACCAAAAGAGAAAAATTCGAAATTTCAAACAACAAATCTTGACAGTGACGACATCCACACCCAAAAGGCAAGCCTATAACTTCGTTTAGGCAATCGCCCACATTAAGGTTACAACTATTTTCATCAAAAGAAACAATCTGCACAGATATCTAACAATAGTTGCAACCAGCAGAACAAGATGCAGCCACCTTGAATCTATTTTCTCATTCACAAAAAACTCCATCAAAAATTATCCATCGAGTCGCTTGCGAAAGATCTTTGGCCGAAGGAGTTAGGCGCTTGTTTTAAGGCAGATGGAAGATTTTGGACGCTCAGCGTTTGCCAAGTCCTTGTTGCCATCGATCAGCCAGTGATTCGATGGCCGCTTGTGGTCCACAGAGGCTGAGTAGGGGATCAGACAGGTGACGAGAAGCCGCCAAGCGCAGTGCAGTGCCATCGAGCGTCTCCATAGCCTCCATACAGCGATGGTCATGGTTATCGGGCAAACCAAGGCCTCTGAGCTGGGCTCGCCGTTCGGCTCTCTGACCTGTTGTTTGCGAGGCATGGGCCAACTGACCACGAAATTTGGCACGCGCCAGATTGAGGTCCGCGCTGACAAGCGTGTGTTCCATCAGTTCCTTCCAACTCATCATCAGCAAATCCAAGCTGGTTAAGGCCTTATCAACAGCAGTGGATGCATGCAGAACAAATGGTGAGGCCTTGGCCCTTGCTGGATGGTGAACTCCTACGTCGTAGGCCACGCCATGGTCTTCGCGAAGCCGGCGAAACAACAGACTCGACATGCCAGTACCCAGATGGGTTTGCAACAAGCGCAGGGCAAGGTCATCTGGATGTCCGTGAGGAAGCGTTGGCTGACCCAGCATCAGCACAACCTGTTCGGTTGACTGATGGTGGAGGTGAACGGTTTGTTTCGCACGCAGGGGTGCTTGATCAAGGGAATCTTGAGCGGCCAGATCCGATTCCATTGATTTGGATTGAGGGCAAATTCCATCCGCTTGAAGTTGATCCAACAATCCAGCTGGAATCGAACCCGACAAGGCCAAAATCGCTCCCTCGGCGCTGAGCGATGTAGCAATCGGCCTTAGCGACTCAGCATTCAGTTGCTCCAACTCCTCCGCAACGCCCAGGGGGTCATGTCCATAGGGGCCCTCGCCATAGGCCAGATGCCGCCAGCCATCAAAGGCCAAATGGAAAGGGTCTTCTCTCTGACGCTGCAACGCCTGAAGGCTCAACTCCCGCTCCAGATTCACCTGATCGGCTTGCAGATGGGGTTCATGAACCATCGAGTCCAAGAGGGGAAGCAATTGGGAGCTATCGAGATCCCGGCATTTCATGCTGATCAGCAAGCCATCTTCGTTGGTGTCGCAGCGCAGACCTGCGCCACAACCCTCCACGAGATCGGCCATTTGCATGGCATCGAGGGAGCCACAGCCGCGAGTCAGGACGGATGCCAACAGCTGATGCGCCCCCCTCTGGCCGATTGGATCAGCAGCGCTTCCGCGTCCGATCCACAATTTGGCAGCCAACACACCTGGTGTCTGAACCGGATCCAAAACCAAATCGGTTGTGCTCACTCCGAGTCCTCCGGTAAGGCCAACAGAGTGAAGGCTTGATCAGGTTGCAAAAGCGGTAGCAAGGACTGTTGCAAGCGTTCAACCGTCCAGGTCTGCATATAGCTGAGCGGAGACAACAACGTTTGGGTTCGCCCCCAAAGGGATTGGGATCCAGCAATGGCAGCAACGGATCCAGGCGCTTCCAAGCTGAAGCGCAGGCCATTTCCCACCAATTGCTGTGCCCGATGCAGCTCCTCACTAGCGATGGCTTCCAGCGAAGCCCGTTTCAATTCCTCCTCGATCACGGCTTCAACCCGATCGATCTGGTCCTCGGGGCAACAGGCTTCCAACATCACCACACTTCCCTGTTCCATCACCGTGACGTCCATATCAATGGATTCCACGATTTGGAGATCTTCCCTTAACCGTTGCACCAATCGACTCCGCCTTCCCTCGGTTAGAAGAGTCGTGGCAAGGTCTGCGCCCATTACGCTGTCTTGATCGTTGGCTGCCGCCATCGGCCATGCCATCAGCAACCGTGCTGCTTCCAGGCGAGGGAATCGGGTGCTTTGTCGTCCGCTTTGAAACGCAAGCGAACGAGAGGCGGATGCACGTTCGTCCCCCTGGTCAAGATCGCCTTGAAGCTCAGAGAGGCGACTCGAGTGGATCTGCTCCAACAAACTCGCTGTCACAGCGCCACTGATGGCCAAACAACAGTTGGGGCCGCGATACCTCCTGCTGTGAAATTGGCGCATTCCCTCTGGAGTGCTATCGATCAAACTCTTCTCCCAACCAAGAATGGGACGGCCGTAGGGATGCTGTCCAAAGCCTTGAGACAACAAGGTTTGGAACACCTGCTCGTCGGGTTGATCTCGGTACTGAGCAATCTCTTCAAGCACCACATCCCTCTCCATGCCGTAGGCGTCCTCTCTCAGGGCAGGATTCAGCACAAGGTCAAGCAACAGGTCGAGGGCGTTCTGAGCGCAGCTGGAAGGCACCAAAACGTGGAAGTGCACATCATCAAAACCCGTAGCCGCATTGCTGCTGCCACCAAGGGCCTCAATCCGACGATCAAATTCGCCGGCCTGCAACGTTGCACTGCCCTTAAACACCATGTGTTCTAAAAAGTGGGCAAGGCCCTCTTCCCCTTGGTCTTCCCAGGTACTTCCGGCTCGACACCAAAAGTCGAGACAGGTGAGGTCTGCGTCTGGCATCAGGGCAGTCACGGTTCGACAACCGTTGTTCAAGAGCTGATGCTGCAGCCCAGGGCCGGAGGCGATCTCGTTCAGGGTCCCGTGTCAAAGTCCCATTCTGTTCTGTCCCTCGCTGGACTGATGTCCGAATCCACCAACGGTCTTGAATTGCATCCGCTGGTGACCTCCCTAGCGGAGCAAATTCGCACGTGCCGGACAGCTCTCCCAGACCTCTCCCCTCTTGCTGTAGACCCAGCATTTGAGGAGATCAGCGGCATGCTGGATGGTGAAACGCTCTTCATTCGCAACGAGCTGCATCAATGCCTTGGTCTCCGCAAACTGCACCTTGAGATTGCTCGCCTAGGCATGGGATTGCAGATCCTCCACTGCGTCTTTTTTCCAGATCCGAGGTTCGACCTACCCGTATTTGGTGCCGATATTGTTGCCAGCAAAGCGGGTATTTCGGCGGCGATCGTTGATCTCTCCCCTGTCTGCAATGCCTTACCAGAGGCGGTGAGTCAACCGCTCAGTGCTCTTCAATTGCCGCCGTTTCAGCAGGTAAGAGACTTGCCCGCGTGGGGAACCATTTTTTCCCCCTATGTGAAATTCATTCGACCCGTTGATCAGCAAGAAGAGACCTGGTTCGTTGACCTTGTCGCTGACTATCTCAACATCCTGCGCCAGGCGATTCTGGCAACCGCTCCCGATGCTCTTGATTCACTCCCTACGATCGATCGTCATCAAGGCCAACTCTCCTATTGCCGGCAACAGAAACGCAACGACAAGACCCGACGCGTCTTAGAGAAAGCCTTCGGAAGCGCTTGGGCCGATCGCTACATCGAGGACATGCTCTTCGACGATCCTCCACCTCTTCTATGAAGCAATTACCTCTATGGGTGATGGTTGGGGTGCTCGGAGCTGCCGTTGTCGGAGCCGGTGTCTGGATCACGCGCCGGCCGGCAACGAAAGTCCAACCCGCTGCCGCGGTTCAAAAAGTACGTGCTCCGGAAGCGGTTGCTGCCCTCGGCCAACTCAAGCCAGCAGGAGAAGTCCGTCGCTTGGCGGCACCGATGAGTGGCGCTGGTGGTACGCCGCGAATTGCCGCCTTGCTGGTGAAGGAAGGGGACCCGATTCGCAAGGGTCAACCCTTGGCAATCTTTGATAACCGACCCCAAATCGCGGCCGAAATCGCTGAGGTGGACGCCCAAATCCAATCGGCTGCGCTCGAAGTGAAACTGCAACAGCGAGAGGTGTCCCGCTATGCAGCAGCGGCCAAGGTGGGAGCAGCTGCCATGGTGCTCTATGAGGAAAAACAAGATGAGCTCAAACGCTTTCAACAGGAAGGCTTCGAGCTGAGCGCAAAGCGACGAAGCCTCGAGGCCGACCTTGCTGAAAGCGAACTGCTCTCTCCCATTGATGGCGTCGTGCTCAAAATTCATAGCCGCGTCGGCGAGCGTCCGGGCAGCGACGGTGTGATGGAGGTCGGAGCCAGCCAAAGCATGGAGGCCCTGGTGGAGGTGTATGAGTCGGATATCAATCGCATTTCAATTGGCCAATCCGTCAGCTTGATTAGCGAAAACGGCGGATTCAAAGGATCACTCGAAGGACGCGTCGAACGCATCACCCCCCAGGTGCGACAGCGAAAAGTGCTTTCAACCGATCCCACCGGTGATGCCGATGCCAGGGTCATCGAAGTGGATGTGGTTCTTTCTCCAGAGTCGGAAAAAAGAGTGACGCAACTCTCGGGTCTAAAAGTCATTGCCCGCTTCAAGACCCCATGATTCGAGCCTTATGGCGGCAGCGCAGAATTCCCTTGGCATTCTTGATGCTGATTCGTCAGCCCGTTCGTCTAGCGGTCGCTCTGGCAGGCATCAGCTTCGCCGGAATTCTGATGTTCATGCAGCTGGGCTTTCGCGACGGATTGTTTGACGCAAGTATCGTGATTCATCGCCTGTTTGATGCAGACATCGTCTTAATCAGCCCACGCTCCACCAGTTCCGTGAGCATGGCCGGCTTCCCCCGCAGGCGACTGATTCAGGCCATGGCCGCTCCTGAAGTGGAGGGAATTACGCCCGTCCACTGGAATCTGCTGCTTTGGAGAAATCCCGAAACCCTGGGGACACGATCCATTCTTGCGCTGGGGTTTGAACCCAACCATCCCCTCTTCACCGATCCAACATTGGCAGCAAAAGCCAAGCTGCTTACCCAGAAAGGCCGGGTCTTATTTGACGAAAAATCGCGAGCAGAATTTGGTCCCGTAGCCGAATGGTTTCGGGAGGGACGCACCGTTGAAAGCGAAATTGCTGGCAAAAGAGTTCGCGTGGCGGGCCTGATTGGCCTTGGGGCGTCCTTTGGCGCTGATGGCAACTTATTAACGAGCAGCGAAACATTTTTGGATTTAATTCCAAACACTCCCTCGGGAAGCATCGAAGTGGGCTTGGTTCGCCTTAAGCCTGGAAGTGATGCAGAGCAGGTGGCTCAACGCCTTCAATCCCAACTTCCCGACGATGTCACAGTGCTGACAAAGCAAGGATTCATCAATTTCGAGCAAAATTACTGGCGTACAAGCACATCCATTGGCTTCATTTTTACCCTCGGTGCCGCCATGGGTTTCGTGGTGGGCTGCGTGATTGTGTATCAGGTTCTGTATTCAGATGTCAGCGATCATTTGCCCGAATACGCCACCCTGATGGCGATGGGGTACAAGCTCAATAGTTTGCTGGGAGTTGTGGTCAGAGAAGGCCTGTTGCTTGCTCTTTTTGGTTACTTACCGGCTTACGCCGCCGGACAGGGCCTGTACCTCTTGGTGCGAAACGCCACCCAGTTGCCAGTGGCGATGAACACGGTGCGGGCCGTGAGCGTGTTCAGCATGATCTTGATCATGTGCATGCTCTCAGCAGGTCTTGCCATGCGCCGACTCGTGGATGCCGATCCGGCGGAGATTTTTTAAGGCGATGGCAACGAGCTCACTCACCGTTGATATTCATGCGCTAAGCCATTGGTACGGCAAAGGCTCCACCCGCAGGCAGGTGCTGCAAGGGGTGGACTTGCAAATTGCTGCCGGTGAAGTGGTGCTGCTCACTGGTCCTTCCGGCTGCGGCAAAACAACCTTGCTCACCTTGATCGGAGCCTTGCGAAAGGTGCAGGAGGGTGACGTTGAGGTGTTTGGACAGCAGTTACGCGGAGCAGCTCGCGGCCAGCGTCAGCGATTGCGCCGTCGCATTGGCATGATTTTCCAGGGCCACAATCTCTTGCGCTGCCTCACCGCTGAACAAAATGTGCAGATGGGCGCTGATCTGTTGCCCAATCTTGTGTACAGGGCTCGCCGCGATCAGGCACGGGAATGGTTGCGCTCTGTGGGACTTGAAGACGAGTTAGGGAAGCTCCCCCATGACCTTTCCGGGGGCCAAAAGCAACGCGTAGCGATCGCCAGAGCCCTGGCAGCCAAACCCCAGCTCCTCCTTGCCGATGAACCAACAGCGGCCCTTGATAGCGGCACTGGCCGCGAAGTGGTGGAGCTACTCAAGCGCTTGGCGCGCGAACAGTCTTGTTCTGTGCTGATGGTGACGCATGATCCGCGCATTCTTGATGTGGCAGATCGTCTTGTTCGAATGGAAGATGGGCGTCTGTACCAGACGATTCGTTAAGTTGGTGCGAGTAAAAGAGTTGGAATCTTCCAAAACGCATGGCTAAGCGCAGAAACCTCAAGAAGGAAAAGCAGGAGCGCAATCGCGCTTACGCCCGCAAATTCAAGAAGCGCAAGCTCCGTAATGACGGCCGTGGTGAAGGTGCTGGCAACGGCGTAACCGGAACTGCAAACAACGGTGGTGCTGCGGATTGATCGCTTTGGCGTGACCCTGCACCGTTTGCATCAAAACCATTTGCATCAAGAAAGAGGGGGAGACCCCTCTTTTTTGATGGCTTTAGGCTGAACCCCTCTTGCCCCTATTTCGCGCGGATGTTCATCAGCGTCGTCATCCCCACCTACAACCGGCGCTCGATTCTTGAGAAGTGCCTGCTGGCACTGGAACGTCAAGATCCCAGCGGGGAAATCGAAAACTACGAAGTGGTTGTCGTCGATGACGGTTCCAGCGACGGCACTCCCGACTGGTTGCGACAGGACGCCGCTCGCTTCCCCCATGTTCGCCTTGTGGAACAGCAGCATGGCGGACCTGCAGAAGGTCGTAATCGCGGCGTTGATCATGCCAAAGGAGATGTGATCGTCTTTATCGATAGTGATTTAGTGGTCACATCAAGCTTTCTCGCATCCCATGCGCGCGCCTTAAGTCGTCGTTGGAATCAGCAGGGAAATCGTCTCTGTTTCACCTATGGCGCTGTGATCAATACAGCCAATTTTGATCAACCAACAGCAGAACGACACAAACTACGAGATCTCTCCTGGGCGTACTTCGCAACAGGAAACGTGGCGATCGACCGTGAGGTTTTGGAACGATCCGGGTTATTTGATCTTGGGTTCCGCCTCTATGGATGGGAAGACCTGGAGCTTGGAGAACGGCTGAGGCAAATGGGCGTTGAGCTGGTGAAATGTCCAGAAGCGGTTGGATATCACTGGCATCCAGCATTTCGCCTAGACCAAATCCCAGACCTGATTCGCGTCGAGCGGGAACGGGCACGCATGGGCTTGGTGTTTTATCGCAAGCATCCCAGTCGTCGGGTCCGGTTCATCATTCAATTCACCTGGTTGCATCGCCTGCTTTGGTCCTTGCTCACCGTCGGAGGCCTCCTCAATGAACGCAGCCTTCGCCCGCTGATGGCCTGGCTGATTCAACGGGGCCAACCATCCCTGGCTCTGGAGTTGTTGCGCCTACCCCTCAACCGGATTGGTGTGGAAGCGCTGTATCGCGAAGCCCGGCAAGCAGGATTGCACTGAATCGAATGGTGGCGGAGCTGCGTCGGCTACTGATCGAACCCTCCCGCATGGCCGACCGTGATGGCGATGGATGCCTTGTGCTTCGCGATGACGAATGTCATTATCTTCGTCGGGTGTTACGGCTGCGTCCTGGAGCACCTGTGGAGGTTGTCGATGGCCGCGGCCACCTTTGGGAGGGATTGCTTCAGGAGAAGGGGCAACTCCTGCTTCCCGGCATTTGTCACACCACAACCCCTGCCAGCACCCCTCGGTTGGGCCTCGCAATTGCTCTGGTTCGACGGGGCATGGATGAGGTCATGCGCATGGCCTGTGAATTGGGCGTGGATTGCATCCAACCCTTGAAAGCAACGCGATCCACACCCCAAGCGGACTACAAACCAGAGCGCTGGCAGCTGATCCTCAAAGAAGCGGTCGAGCAATGCGAGCGGCTCTGGATGCCCCAGCTCCTCCCGCTGACATCCACGGGTAGCTGGTGGACGCGGCCGGACACCAGCGACACGCTGGCCATTGCCACCACACGCTTAGAAGGGCTTCCTGCTTTAGAGCCTTGGTTGCAGCGCCAAACCCCTGGGAACAACTGCATCTGGCTTTCGATTGGCCCGGAGGGAGGCTGGGACCCTCAGGAGCAAGCGAAAGCCCTGAGGGAAGGATGGTCAGCGGTGAGTCTCAGTGAGGACATTTTGCGCTCTTCCACAGCAGCGATTGCCGGGGTGGCAACGCTGAGCAGTTGGCGGCGTACGACGCCAACTGGAGATCAGACCTGAAGCGGCGTCAGCTACTGAATAGCTCTGATGCCATGTCCTTGAACCCCTTCAAATTTCTTCCCGGACGGCGACGCTCAGGACGCAGCGCACGACCGGGCTGGACCATCTCCGGAGCGAACGTGCTGAGCCTGACGACAGGACGCTCGGATTCCGCCTTTGCCAGTTCCGCTGCAATCGCTTCAGCTGTGGTGAGGGAACCTGCTGCGGCCGCTGGTGTTGATGGCTTCAGTGCCGATGGCGCTGGCACTGAAGCCGTCGCTGCGGAAGCGACAGGGGCAGAAGCTGCAGGAGCCGAAGCCGCGGCTGGGGTGGTAAGCGCTGGAGCTGGTTTGGAAATAGCGGGAATGGGGGCAAGAGCCTCCTCTTGACCGTCCTCCTCAGGAAGGTCTCGAACAGGCGCGATCTGAATCGCCTGGTCGCTCGAAGCGCCTTCCTCGAGGTTGAGGAAAAAGCCTTTGCTCTTCAGCGCCATGCCAGGTTCCGGTGGACAACGTGGGCTGATTATCCAACCCAAACCGTCTGAATGGGCTGATGCTTAGGGCAGTGCAACACAGCTCGATGGTTTTGCCCCCCGTAAACATCAAATCTTGGGGACTGTTGTGAGCGCCGAGGTGCCAAACCTTGAGGTGGTGTTGGCAACCTGGAATGGTGCTAGCCACCTGCATGAACTGCTGCTCTCGATCCGAGCTCAGAGCTTGAAGCCCACACGCCTCTTGGTACGCGATGACGGCTCGACTGACCACACCAGAGAGATCATCAAAGAATCAGCGAACCGTTGGCCGGGTTGGCTGATTGAACTGCCAGCGAAGTCTCGACTCGGCAGCAACGGAAATTTTGAAGCCTTGCTTAGCGAGAGCCGCGCTCCATTTGTCGCCCTTGCCGATCAAGACGATCGCTGGGATCCAAACAAACTCAAAATTTTGATGGATACGATGCTGGCTGCAACTGCGCTTCACCCTGCGCACACCCCTCTTCTCGTCTACAGCGATCTGCGCCTGATCGATGCAGAGGGGCTGCCTTTAGGGCCATCGTTTCTGCACTACCAAAGGCTCAACCCAAGGCACAACTCCCCCAATGCGCTTTCCCTACAAAACGTAGTGACAGGTTGTGCCAGCCTCATCAATCGGTCGCTGATCGAAATGGCATTGCCCCTCCCTGAGCAGGTTGTGCAACACGACCACTGGCTGGCCCTGATCGCAGCCTGCAAGGGCCAGGTTCTGTTCATCGACCAACCTCTCCTGTCGTATCGCCTCCATGAGGCCAATGCGGTGGGTGCGATCGGGACTGGAAGGGCTTATTTTCTAGAGCGGTTGCAGTCCTGGGGGAGAGAGCACGGGCCACGACAGCGACTAAGGAACTGTTTGCATCAAGCGCAAGCTCTCAATAAAAGATTTGGAGAGCAAGATTTAGCGATCACCCAGTTTCAAGCAGGCACTCCCCTCCAGCGCCTATTCGTGATCGCGACAGGGAAACTGCACAAATCAGGCTTCACCCGACAGCTTGCACTGCTGATCCTCTTGCTGCGGTCCCTGATAAGCGGCCTGTGAAAAAAGCTTTATCTAAGAAGCACGCATCTCACTGAAAACGCCCACGCTGGGGTTAATGCTTAGGGCAGTGCCACACAGCTCGAGGGTTTTGCCAGACCAAAACATCACGATGTGGGGGATAGCCCTGCTTCTCAATGGCGCGCTGATTGCCCTTGCGCAGCGCCTCCCCCTACTCACGCGCAAGGGTTGGGTGCATGCCGGAATTCTGGGAACGATCCTCTGGGGCTGCCTTGGCTGGAGAGGCTGGGTTGCCGTTGTGATCTACCTCGTGTTGGGATCACTCGTCACGCGCCTCGGCTTTGCGCAAAAACAAAAGCAGGGGCTTGCGGAGGCGCGTGGAGGAAGGCGAGGACCCGCCAACGTGTGGGGGTCTGCCTTCACTGGAACCGTGATCGCTCTCTTGATTGGCGCAGGCATTGGCTCGGCAACGCTCTTGCTGATCGGATTCGCCGCCAGCTTCGCTGCCAAACTTGGCGACACCTTTGGCAGCGAAATCGGCAAACGTTGGGGACGAACCACCGTTTTGATCACCACCCTGCACAGAGTGCCAGCTGGAACGGAAGGGGCCGTGAGCTTGGAAGGCACCCTGGCCAGTGCCGCCGGCAGCCTTGTGATGATGCTGGTGATGGCGGGGTTGTCGTTCGTGACCACGCCCACGGCGATGGCCGTGGTTGCGATTGTGGGTCTCATCGCAACCCTGCTGGAAAGCCTGCTGGGAGCTCTGGCTCAGGAGCGGGTGCACTGGTTAACCAATGAAATCGTCAACGGATTGCAGACGGCCTGGGCTGCCGTTTTAGCCATGCTGGTCGCGATTCCTCTGGGTCTTGCTGGCTGAACGGAGTCCGTGCTGCCTGTCGCAGCAAGCTCAGCGCCTCTCGAATGGCTTTGCGTAACAACCCTGGTGCAACCTTCTCTTTCAGAGCAAGATCTCTGATGGGAATGTTGTCAACGTAGCGAGCCAGAAGCCAGCAGCGCTGGCGTGGCTCGAGAGCCTTCAGTGCCCCCTGCAACCAGCGAAGCCTGGGTTCCTCCTCATCCGCTTCAAAGGTCGATGCAGACATGACTGGGAGAGCCTCGATCTGATCGAGCAGGGAGCTTCTCAACTCTCCGTCCACCGCCTGAATGGCAGGGGCAACATCAAGCGAATCCACATGGCCCAAGGCGTGAGCCATCAGGGCCTCCCGCCAGCGCTCAACAGTCACGTCGAGTGATGCAGCAAGGCCTGTCTCGTCCAGCGGTTCCAGCCTCTCTTGCAACCGTTGAGCCCGAAGACGCATCCCCCGGCTGTGCAAGTCCTTCAAGCGCCAAGGAATCCTGAGCACGTGTTGGCGATCGCGACGGAAATGCAGGATTTGACCGTGAACCCTTGCCAGCACATAGGTGCTGATGCGACATCCACGTTGAGGGTCGAAATTGGCCAAGCCATGGATCAACCCCAAGCAACCCTCTTGCACTAACTCGTCCTGCTCCCCTGGATAGCGGGCCGCCTGACGGATGGCGGCATGGTGCGCTAGGCCAAGGTGTTCGAGCACAGCGTCGTTGCGCTCAAGAATTGGCTTGGGCAACGATCGGCGCTGCTCGCGGCGTCGAAGGCTTTGAGAAGAAAGCATGAAGCGTGGGTGTTGACGACCCTTTCAACGTCGCTTTCATCGCGCATTCTCCCCTCCTTCTTTTCGATGAAATGGTCCACTCGAAAGGATGAAAGCCGGTTCATCTTTTCGAGGGGAGACGTCAAGACATCAGCAAAGGTGTGCATTGAGCGTGGGGCTCCAGACCAGCCCAATTGAGAAGGGGCTTCCAGTGCTGAAGACGCTGATAAATCCAGTGATGGCCAGTGCTGTTGAGATGAATCCCATCAGGTTCCAACCAGGTGAGCCAATCAGGCTCTGCTGCCATCGCTTGGTGCAGGCTTAAAAACGGAACATCTAACTCAAGGCATGTTTCTTCCAATTGCGCTTCATGGATGGCCACGGCCTCATTGCTGTACCAAAGGCAGTCAGCGAAGGGCATGACCGCTTCATCCACCACGCTGAGCCCCATCACCATGACGTTGGTGGCAGGGGTCATCACCGATAGCAATTGCTCCAGCCCGAAGCGAAATGCTTCAGCCGTTAGTTGCTGCCGTCCATCGCACCTGCCAACACGAGCGCTGTCATTGAGGCCCACAGAGAGGAGCAAGCCATCGGGCTGCTGACGACGGAGCTCTCCGCGGCAACTCCATTCTTGTTGCCAACGCTGAGCAATGCGCTCCAGTCCATCTCCACGAACACCAAGCCCGTACACCACGGGGGCAGAGGGCAATGTCATCCATTGACGCCTCAAGCGTTCACACCATCCCCCACCCTCTGGATCCCCCCATCCGTACACACCGCTATCACCGATCACGACAAGCTTGCGGGGCGCTGTTGTTATCACTGGCGGTCACGCAATCCAGATGTCAGCTTTGCAGCCAGAGTGCGCGGCAGCGGTCACTGAGTGATTCCCCACTGATCGTGAGGACGCAGTAACAACAAAGCACCAAGACCACAGCAGCCCAATGAAAAGAGCTGAGTGATTCCAGCAGCTGCCAGCCCAAACCACTTCCACCAATCACCCCCACCACCACGGTTTCTCGGAGAATCACATCGCTGCGATAAGCCCCATAAGCCAAATAACTGGGACTTTGAGGACTGAGCAGGCCATACAACCAACTCATCCGCTCTGAACTCCCCATCGCCCTGAGCGCTTCTTGACGCTGACCGCTTTGTTGCTGCAGTCCTTCAAGCAGCAAACGCCCCATCACTCCACTGTTGTGCAGACCGATCGCCAAGGCTCCAATCGCCAGGCTTGGCCGATTGCTGAGCAGCAGAAGGAGCACCATCAACGGCGGTGGGATCCAACGCATGCAAGCCCAGAAGATCGAGCAACACTGATGCCACCTTGGCGACGGCCATAGGAGCAAGGCCAGGGGGGGCAGTCCGATGGCAATCCCCGCAGCCAACCCGGTGAGAGCCAGCGTTTCCAAGATCATGCGCAACCAGGGCAGTTCCATGGCGGCGGCATTCAGCTGGGTCCAAGAAGGAACCTCCAACCCAAGCCAACTGAGGCCAAAAAACAAATCAGGAACGAGGTGTCTGAGCCAAACCGTGCCGATCACTCCCAAAACGATCGCCAAGCTGATGAACAACAGCATTCGACGCTGACCATGAACGCCGACATCGGAACGTTCTCGCCAAACCCTCAACAGCTGCTCAAGCATCAGCATCACGGCCGCTAACACCCATAAACCTGTCCAGAGCTCGCGGAACTGCAACGACTGCAAGGTGAGCTGCAGTTCGGTGCCAAGCCCCCCCAAACCAAAAACCCCGAGCAAGGTGGCGCTGCGCAAGGCACATTCGAGTCGGTACCCCCCATAGCTCAGCAACACAAGGCCCATCCCTGAGTTTAGAGCCGTCATCAAAGCGGACAGCGGATGCACCCCAGCGCTGATCAAGGCATCGAGAGGACGGTGGTCAGCGCTATCGAGATGGTCGCGCCAAATCCTGGCGACGAGAGCGCTGTAAGGAATCGCGATAGCAGCGACAGCAACGTAGGGATGGAGCCCAAACACTTGCAGCAGCAACAGGCCCCAAACCAACTCATGCACCGCTCTCGGGATGGCGAGGGCGCCTCGAAGTCCTTTGGCTGGCCAGGAGGGAAGTGTCCAGCTTCTCCACACCACATCCGCGCAAGCGCTTCCTAGCAACACGCCCAACAGCAAGCTGAGACTCCAGCTCAATAGAGCTGTGGCCATGGTGACGCCCAGACCATGCCAAACCGCATGCAAAACATCGGGATCCATGGATGGATGCAGGGCGCCCCAAAGGCATTGCTGCCAAATCGACAGACCACCGCCATGCAGCCCTGTCCAAGTGACGATCAAAACGGGCACCAGCGCCATGGAAGGCAACAGGGTGAGAAGCGGTGCCGCTGGTTTCAGGCGGTTCATCCGGCCTCGTACAACCGCGAAAGATCAGCAACAGTGAGTTGGTCTGAAGGTTGATCCATCACCAGTTCCCCATCCTGCAAACCGATCACACGATCAAAGCGATGCACCAGTTCGGGTTGATGCAAGCTGATCACAATCGCCTTGGCGCCACAATTCAGCGGCCCCTCTGGCGAACGATTCAGCAAGTGATCCAATAAGTCAGAGGCGATTGCAGGATCCAAATTGGCGATCGGCTCATCGGCCAGGATCAGTTGCGGTTGCTGACGCAGCAAACGGGCAAGCGCAACGCGTTGTCTCTGTCCTCCTGATAGCTGACGAATCGGAGCGTCGATCAATCCACGCTCGATCAGATCAGCATCCAGCCCAGCTTGCTGAAGGCAATGCTTGCAGGCGGATTGATCCACGTTGAATAACAGATTGGCCAATCCCCAGATCAGGTTGTGACGGCCCAAAGCACCGCTGTTGACGTTTTGTCCAACGCTGAGCTCCTCGACAAGCAACAAGTCTTGCCAAAGCATTCCGATCTCCCTTCTTTTGCGGCGAGGCATGCTGCGAATCGACGCACCACACCAACGCACCTCTCCCTGTTCAGAACGAAGACTGCCATTTGCAATGGCCAGCAAGGTGCTCTTGCCGGCCCCACTTTGTCCCAACAGGGCGATCCTCTCCCCCTCAAACACCGAGAGGGAAATCGAACGCAGTCGATCTCCCCTCGGGCCACTCAGGCTGACATTGACCAACTCCAGGAGAGCGGTCAACGAACCTTGCCAAGTTGACGGGCTACATCTTCAATCGGTTTGTATTCAGACTCTTGAGCCGGAATGAAAACCTTGGCAGAAAAAAGCTTAAGGATGGATGCCTGACGAGAATTGGTAGGTCTCAACCCAAGGATGACCTTCTGTACTTTCGATGTGAATCCTTTCCCGAAACGTTGGTCGAGATTGGGGCGTGCCAGCCAGTGGTAATCCACATAAGGGGGTGTTTTCCAAATCATTTTCACCTTGCTTGGATCCACTTTCCCGTTCTTAACGGCCACATCCCAGACCAACTCATTAAGAGCTCCAGCCTGGTAAGAGCCGCTTTGCACCAAAGCGATCGTGGCATCGTGGCTTCCACTGAAGCCTGCTTGTCCGCCGGCAAATTGCTTTGGAGTCACGCCCGCTTTAGCCAGAAAATGCTGAGGCATTAGTCGTCCCGATGTGGAACTTTCTGATCCAAAGGTGAAGCGCTTTCCTTTTAATCCTTTCAGACCATCGATATTGCTAAAGGGTTTTAAGCCCGCTGAAGTGTTGGCAATAAAAACACTTTGAAACTTTTCATCAATAGCTCGTTGTGCCAAAACCTGGGCCCCTGGCGTTTGAAGACGAGCCTGAACACCTGTGAGCCCTCCAAACCAAACAAGGTCCAGACTTCCGGTCCTAAAAGCACTCACGGCTGCTGGGTAATTGCTAACTGGCACGTACCGCACTGGAACCTTGAGTGTGTCGCTTAATTCCTCGGCAAGTTGGCCGTAACGACGATTTAAACGTTCTGGGTTTTGATCGGGGATGGCTCCGATCCGGAGTGTTGCTTGCGCGTTAGAAGGAAGGACCGTTGCGCCCTGACTGCAAAGAAGAGCCAAAAGAACAACGGCCCCTTTTTTTCGGACCCGTGTCAAAGGATTGGTCATGTTTAAGAAGAATGGATTTAGGGACGAGTCAACAATCTCTGAAACCGACTCAGTCCTTCTGAAATCGTCTCACGCGAGACGGCACAAGACAGCCTGACGCAACGATCATCGCCAAAGGCACCACCAGGAACAATCGCCAATCCTTCCTCTTCGAGGGCACGTTCGCAAAAGGCCAGTGAATCGGTAATCGCATCAGGCAGGCGAGGAAACGCATAAAAGGCGCCCCTTGGGGGCACAAGCGTGATGCCTTCCATCTGTTGAAGCCCATGACAGAGATCAGCACGCCGCGTGTTGTAGCTAGCGGCCATCTCACGGACGCAGTCCCGTGATCCCTGAAGCGCCGCCAATGCTCCACGTTGAGCGAAGCTGCACACATTGCTGGTGCTTTGGCTCTGTAGGGCAGCTGCGGCCTTAATCACCGTGCTGTCACCACTGAGATACCCAAGTCGCCAACCGGTCATGGCCCAGCCTTTGGCAAATCCGTTCACCACAAAACAACGCTGTCTGAGATCTGGTGCTACTGCAGCAAAACTGTGGTGAGATTCTCCGTCTTCCAACAGATATTCATAGATCTCGTCGCTCATCACCATCAGGTTTGGATGCCTTCGCACCAGCTCTGCCAAGGCCTGGAGTTCACGGAGATCCAACACCCGACCGGTGGGATTCCCCGGTGAATTGAGCACCAAAAGCTTGGTGGCCGGTGTGATGGATTGCTCGATCAAATTCAGATCCAGTCCAAACCCATCGCTTGCTGACGACGGCACCGTGACCGGCTTCCCCCCGGCCAAGCGAACAATTTCTGGATAACTCAACCAATACGGGGCAGGGATGATGACTTCATCGCCTGGGTTCAACAGAACTTGGAACAGGTTGTAAATCGCCTGTTTGCCGCCATTGGTCACCAAGACCTGATCGGTTTGGGTGGGGATGTTGTTTTCAAGACTCAATTTCTGAGCAATGGCCGCGCGCAGCTCTGGATCGCCTGCAGCAGGGCCATACCGGGTGATGCCATCCCTGAGGGCCTGGATCGTTGCCTCAACAATGAACTCTGGCGTCCCGAAATCCGGCTCCCCTGCACTCAGGCTGCAAACGTCTACACCCTGTTGCTGCAGGGCTTTTGCTCGGGCGCTGATGGCAAGTGTGAGCGATGGCTGCAATGCCAAAGCTCGGTGCGAGAGAGATGGGGGGCCTGGCATCAGCACGGCACCCCCTCGATGGATGCTCGGATATGTGAAATAACATCCTGCCTGATGTGGCGTCAATGACAACACCGATGTGCTGATGACAGCCTGGATCGAAATGTTGACCATGCCGAACATGTCAGCTGGAACGGCCTCGTTGAGTTGGGTGTTGGCAGCCAAGAATCCCCAAGCGCTCGCCGAGTTTTATGCGCAAGCTCTTGGATGTACCTGCCAATCAGGACTGTCTGACCAGCACTGGATGGTGGCTCTCCCAACAGGAGGAACGCTTCAGATTTATCGCCCTTCGCGTCTACGGCCTTGGCCCATTCGCGGTGCGGCCCTCGCCCCTTGTTTTCAAAGGGTCGGATCCGACCATCCAGAGACTGAGCTCGGCCATTGGATCGAGCAACTGGAAGCGTTGGGGGCGCGGAGGCGCGAAGCAGCGCGTCTCGAATCGTTTGGAGCGGAATGCTGGATGGAGGATCCAGAGGAGCAGCCTTTTCTCACCTTGGTGCTGCCGCAAAGGTCGCTTGGCTCATAGGGTTTTGAGCTGAGCAATCCATGCGCGTGTCGTTAGAAGACTTCGAGGAATCCTGTCTCCAGTGCCAGCGCTGTGACCTAGCAAAAGAACGCAAGCATGTGGTGGTCAGTCGCGGGCATCCTTCAGCGAGGCTGATGGTGATTGGCGAAGCGCCAGGGGCTGATGAGGATGCTCGGGGGCGTCCATTTGTGGGGCGTTCCGGCAGGCTCCTGGACGAATGCCTGGCGGACGTCGGCCTGGATCAAGAAGAGGACGCGTATATCTGCAACTTGATCAAATGTCGGCCGCCTGGCAATCGACGCCCATCCCCGGCTGAGCTCAAAGCCTGCAGACCCTGGCTGGATCGTCAAATTCGTGAGGTCAATCCGGAGATCCTGTTCATTCTTGGAGCGACTGCCACCGCAACCCTTCTCGAATGCCGCACACCGATTAGTCGCTTAAGAGGTGCTTGGACCGAATGGAACGGGCGTTATGTGATGCCGAGTTTTCATCCCTCCTACCTGTTGCGCAATCCATCGCGGGAGCCAGGCAAGCCACGCGCGTTGTTCATGGCCGATCTGACCAGTGTCAAGCACGCTTTGAACGGGGTTGTGTCAGGGTTAGCTTCAGATTCGAGCGATCCTTGATGACCGCCTCGCAGCGCTACGACACAAAGATTCATCGCCGGGTCACCCGCACGGTGATGGTTGGTGATGTGCCGATTGGAAGTGAGCATCCGATTGCGGTGCAATCGATGATCAATGAGGACACGCTGGATATCAACGGATCGGTCGCAGGAATCCGTCGCTTGGCCGATGCCGGATGCGAAATCGTGCGGGTCACGACTCCTTCGATTGGCCATGCCATCGCGATGGGGAAAATTCGTGCAGCCTTGCGCGCTCAGGGATGCAACATCCCACTCGTGGCTGATGTCCATCACAACGGCACGCGCATCGCCTTAGAAGTTGCCAAGCACGTCGACAAAGTGCGCATCAACCCTGGGTTGTTCGTTTTCGACAAACCGGATCCCGAACGCCAGGAGTTCAGCCAAGACGAGTTTGATGCGATTGGAGATCGAATCAAGGAAACGTTTGCTCCTCTCGTGCTTGTGCTGAAAGAGCAGAACAAAGCTTTGCGGATTGGAGTGAATCACGGCTCCTTGGCTGAACGCATGCTGTTCACCTATGGAGATACCCCCCAAGGCATGGTCGAATCGGCCATGGAATTCGTGCGGATCTGCGATTCACTCGATTTTCACAACATCGTGATTTCGATGAAGGCATCGCGTGCGCCCGTGATGCTGGCGGCCTACCGACTCATGGCCGACACCATGGATCGGGAAGGGTTCAACTACCCCCTGCACTTGGGCGTCACCGAAGCAGGGGATGGCGACTACGGCCGCATTAAGAGCACGGCCGGAATCGCAACGCTGCTGGCGGAAGGCCTTGGAGACACCATCCGGGTGTCCCTAACAGAAGCCCCTGAAAAGGAAATTCCTGTGTGCTTCTCGATCCTGCAGGCGCTGGGCATCCGCAAGACGATGGTCGAGTACGTGGCATGTCCGAGCTGCGGTCGCACTTTGTTTAATCTCGAGGAGGTCCTCCATCAGGTCCGAAACGCCACCTGCCATCTCACCGGTCTCGACATTGCTGTGATGGGTTGCATCGTCAACGGTCCTGGCGAGATGGCTGATGCGGACTACGGTTACGTCGGCAAAGGGCCTGGGGTGATCGCGCTCTACCGCAATCGTGATGAGATCCGAAAAGTACCCGAGTCGGAAGGTGTGGCCGCCTTGGTTCAGTTGATCAAAGACGACGGTCGCTGGGTTGAACCCGACTGATGTCGTTAAGGTGCTGAAAAGGTCCTTGTGGACGGCATGCGCGCTAAAAAATTCGGCATCAAAGGATCCCAACGCAGCAGCTGGTTTGTTGCCCTAGGCGCAGGGGCTGTCACAGCGGCAGTGGTGGTGGCCAATCCTGGGTTGGGTTTACCAAGCACGACCTCGTCGTCCATCACCAACAGCCCGAAAGAGGTCATTGATCAGGTATGGCAGATCGTTTATCGAGATTTCCTGGATTCATCCGGGGGTTATGACCTCGATCAGTGGTCCATTCTTCGCAAGGACTTGCTCTCCAAGTCCTATGCCGGAACAGAGGAATCGTATGAAGCGATTCGCGGCATGTTGGCGAGTCTTGATGACCCTTACACCCGATTCCTGGACCCGAAAGAGTTCAAGGAAATGCAAATCGACACGTCAGGTGAATTAACCGGTGTCGGCATTCAAATCTCACTGGACAAAGACACCAAAGAGATCGTGGTGGTGTCTCCAATCGAGGGCACGCCTGCCTCAAAAGCCGGGGTGCAACCCAAAGACGTCATCGTTTCGATTGATGGTCAACTCACCAAAGGGATGACCACGGAAGATGCTGTGAAGCTCATTCGTGGAACGGAAGGAAGTGACGTCGTCCTGGGCTTGCGCAGGAATGGCTCCATCATCGACGTACCTCTTGTGCGGGCTCGCATTGAAATTCAGGCCGTTGACAGTCAGCTCAATACCAGTGCCAATGGCACCAAGGTGGGTTACATCCGCCTGAAGCAGTTCAATGCCAATGCATCCAAAGAGATGCGTGCAGCGATTCGCGAACTGGAGAAGCAAGGATCTCAGGGTTACGTCCTTGATTTACGCAGCAATCCAGGGGGATTGCTCGAAGCCAGTGTCGACATTGCGCGTCAGTGGCTGGATGAAGGCACAATCGTCAGCACAAAAACCCGTGAGGGCATTCAAGATGTGCGCCGCGCCACTGGCAATGCGTTAACCGACCGTCCAGTCGTGGTGTTGGTGAACGAAGGCTCAGCAAGTGCAAGCGAAATCCTTTCAGGAGCGCTGCAAGACAACGAGCGTGGACTTCTGGTGGGCCAAAAAACATTTGGCAAAGGACTCGTCCAATCCGTGAGAGGTCTCTCTGACGGTTCTGGGATGACTGTGACGATTGCGAAATACCTCACACCCAAGGGCACCGATATCCACAAAAACGGCATCCAACCGGATGTTCCGGTGGAGATGAGCGAGAAGGAAATTAAAACCCTCACTGTTGAACAATTGGGGACCAACAAAGATGGGCAATACCGCGTAGCAGAAACCACCCTGCTCAAAGCGTTGCAAGCTCCGAAAACTGGAAGCACCTATGAACCAGGAGCGGCCAACCTTCAGTCGGCACTTCAGCGATAAGGGGCCAATCCAAACCCTTCACGTTCGCTTCGATTGCCTTGCGATTGGTTGCCTCCATAACGCGAGTCTCCATAGCGAGTGCCTCGGTGGGTTGCTGGAATCGTGGCTGTCCGACCTGGGGCCGCCTGGCGTGCCCTCTGCACAAGCGCGTTGCACCCCCCCGCCGATTCGATCGCCTCATCCACGCTGCTCACCGGAATGCGTTGGCCCCAAGTACGAGGCCAACCCCAGGTTTGTCCTTGACGTTCCAACAGCGCGACCGCCTCTCCACGGCCGATCGAACCTGATCGCATCAAACAGGTGGTCGTTGCCAAGGTGGCAACCTGAAGGTTGGGCGCTTGAGACGAACGCGTGGGATAGACAGGGCGGCTCTGACGACCCACGGGAAAGGGCATCGATGGAATGTTGAGCGGCCTTTGCGCGAGTCCGCCACCTCCAGACATTTGCCCGAGGGCTGCCATCGCTAATTGGAGAAGAAGATTATTCATCAGTCGGTTGGTCTTGGTAAGTGAGGAAGATGGTCTTAGACGCGAACGATTGAGCCGCAGTAGCGATCGAAGAGCTTCAGGACATCAGTGGCGGGAAGCTTGGCCGTATAGCGAGCCTCAAGTTCTGCCAGATGCTGACTACGGGGATACGCCCTAATCGATTTCCATTCCTGCGGTGTTTCTCGTCTTAAAACGCGAGACATCATCCGATGTTGGCTGGGGAGGGTGATCGATCCACCGGCGCAGCTCTGCATTCTGTGAGTCGCTTCGTGAGCCAGGGTGTTCCAAACTTGTGCTGCATTTCGGTGGGTGCGACACACAATCAAGATGTCATTTTTGGGGTGGTAAGCCCCCTGCAACCCCCGGGTCGAGCAATCGCGTTGAATCACCCTGACGCCATGAGAGGTGAGCTTGCTGCGCAAGGCATCAACCGCTTCCCACGATTGAGCGCGCACAGGTGCTGTTCCCAGCAGCGCAGGTGTGAAGCAAGCAATCAAGGTCCATCGTCGAACCTGGCGTTGAAACTGGTTCAGCGGCTTTGGCATGGTCCGCTCTCGGGGCACCTCACCAGAGTCAGGCATCAACGCATAAAAAAATCACCCAAATGGGTGATTCCTGTGACTAGATGTGAGCGAGGGGTCGCTCAGGCGACAGGCTGCATCAAGCCACCGCCTGGAGACGAGTCGTCGTCATCGTTTTCCGTATCGTTCTGCCACAGAGCAAAAATTCCGAGGGCGGCTGCACCAACTAAACTACCTAGAAGACCGAGGGAACTTCCCGTTGCAATCGGATCGATGAATTCGGCCACGGGGTATTACGTCGAATGGACATACGGTAACGAAGGATTGCGAAATGTGTTGGGCTTTCTCATTTTTCCAGCGCAAGCGCGAGCTCAAACCCTCAAAACAGCCTCGTTCCTTTCTTTTTGCTGTTGGTCGCGCTGCTCAGGCGTCAATCCATCCGTATCCGGAATCTGTGATGCCATCTGCTCTAGCCAACCTTTGAGCTCATCCAGTTGCCGATCCATGGGCAGGACGCCGAGGCCTCGTGCCAGGACCTTGGCAACGCTTCCACTTCCTGCCTGGTAGACGAGTCGGCCATGGAGATGTTGGGGTAACCCCTGACGAAGCAATCGGAAAGCTGGCTCCTCCATTGGCGTCTCAAGGGCAATATTTGGTTTTTCAGGACGAATGCGAGCAAACCCACAGCGTTTTGCGAGCAGCTTCAGTTCCATCAACTGCAACAGGGATTGAACCGGTCCAGGCAAGGCCCCATAGCGATCGGCCCAACCTGCAGCCAATTCCACCAGGGCTTCTGAACTCAGACACTCAGAAGCAGCTCGATAGGCAGACATCTTCTCGTCGGCATCGACAATCCAGTCCGCCGGAATAAAGGCCGTGACCTGCAGATCCACCTGGGTGTCGTCCACTGCAGGGATGTCTTGTCCCTGAATTTCAGCCAACGATTCTTGCAACATCTCCATGTAGAGATCGAAACCAATCGCTTCCATCTGGCCGCTTTGCTCCACACCGAGCAAGTTGCCCACTCCGCGGATCTCCATATCGCGCATCGCCAATTGGTACCCACTGCCGAGCTGAGCGAATTCCTGGATGGCGCGTAAGCGCTGACGCGCCGCTTCACTGAGCGAGGCATCTCCGGGGTAAAACAACCAGGCATGGGCTTGGACGCCGCTGCGGCCGACGCGGCCCCTGAGCTGGTAAAGCTGAGCAAGTCCAAACCGGTGGGCATCCTCAATCAGGATCGTGTTGACACGCGGAATGTCGAGACCACTCTCCACGATCGTGGTGCAGAGCATGACGTCGGCTTCCCCACCGTTGAACGCCACCATCGCGCTCTCGAGCTCGCCTTCAGCCATTTGTCCATGGGCGACGAGGAGCTTGAGACCGGGAAGCATCTCACGAAGCTTGCCTGCGACGTCCTCGATCCCTTCCACACGGGGCACCACATAAAACACTTGACCACCACGATCCAGTTCTTGGCGAATGGCGCTTCGCACGGCCTCGTCATCCAGAGCCGCTAGGTGGGTTTTGATCGGACGGCGCAAGGGTGGTGCAGTGGTGATCAAACTCATCTCACGCACGCCAGACAAGCTCATGTAGAGGGTTCGAGGGATGGGTGTCGCCGAGAGCGTCAAAACATCCACGTCCTTGCGCAAGGCCTTGATTTTTTCCTTTTGGTTCACACCAAACCGTTGTTCCTCATCCACCACCAACAAACCAAGCTTGTCGAAGGCAGTGTTCTTGCTGAGCAGCTGGTGCGTGCCCACCACGGCATCGATGGTGCCCGTTTTCAACTCCTCAAGAATCGTCTTGCGCTCACCTGCTGTACGGAAACGATTGAGAAGGGCCACCTTGATTGGATAGGGGGCAAAGCGTTCCGAAAGCGTGCGCCAATGCTGTTGCGCTAACACCGTTGTGGGAGCCAACATCGCCACTTGTTTCCCAGCGGTGATCGCTTTAAAAATCGCTCGGATGGCCACCTCCGTTTTCCCGAAGCCCACATCACCACAGACCAACCGATCCATCGGCTCTGGTTTCTCCATGTCGCGCTTGACATCCACCGTGGCCTTGAGCTGGTCAGAGGTTGGCTCGTAGGGGAAGGAATCCTCAAGTTCAACCTGCCAAGGCCCGTCGATCGGGAAGGCAAACCCTGCCGCTTGGTGGCGTTCGGCGTACAGCTTCACCAAATCAAGCGCAACTTTGCGAACCGCCTTGGAGGCCCTCTCCTTCGCCTTCACCCAGGCGGAGCCACCCATCTTGCTGAGCTGCGGCGGTGTATCGCTATTGGCGCGAAACCGTCCCAGGCTTCCGAGCTGATCGGCAGCCACTCGCAAGATGCCATCGGAATACTGAACAACGAGGTAATCGCGAACCTCACCACTAATCGCTAATTTTTCGAGCTTTTTAAATCGACCAATTCCATGGTTGCGATGCACCACGAAATCCCCCTGCTGCATTTTGTTGGGATCAACAGTGCGACTGGCCGCTTTGCGGCGCCGACGCACATAACCGCTGCTAGTGAGCGACTGCTGTCCGAAAAATTCGCGGTCGGTGAGCAGAACCACCCTCCAGGCGGGAAGCTGCAGCCCTTCGAGCTCGGCGGTTCCTCGCGTTTTCAAGGCCACAGGTGTGCCCTGCTCCATCAAGCGATCGATCGCTTGTGTGTCCGCTGCATTGGGTACGAAGCGGGTGATGCAGTCGTGTTCCTCCAGCAAAGCCACAGCACGGCTGGGCTGCGCTGACAACAACCAAACAGCCTGACGCTCCCGTTGGTGCTGTTTGATCATTTGGCCGAGTTTTCCAAATTGATTGGGGTAAGACGGAACCGGTCGACTGGCGAGATCAAACGCATTGGGGTGGCTGTCCTGTTCCTGAAGTTCTGCCAGGTCGAAGCCAGCAAACGCCTCGGCAAGCTCCATCGCCTCCTTGATCGGGCGATGCAAAACAGGAATGGGCACGGGAAGCTCAGCGTGCTGCTCTTCGGCGTGATCAAGCCACTGCTGACCATGGGCGCTGCCATGCCGACGCTCATCGATGGCGATGCAGCACTTGGCAGGCAAATAATCGAGGAGAGAAGCAGGGGTCTGCCATGCCAATCCCATCAATCGACGCATCCCCTCGGGGGTTCCGCCCTCCAGCAACTCCGTGATCTGCGCCTCACTCAGCAACTGGTCAAGATCGTCAGGAACCTGCTCGCGCAGACGTTCAGCGATGAGGGGACTGAAGCCGGTGGGGGTGAGCTTGAGCGTGTCGACGGTGTCGAGGGAGCGCTGGCTAACTGGGTCAAATTCACGAAGTTTGTCGAGTTCATTGCCGAAGAACTCCAAGCGCACAGGGAGCTCACTACTCACGGGATAGACGTCCACGATGTCGCCACGACGGCTCCATGTGCCTTCCTGATCAATGGTCGAAACGCGCTCGTAGCCAAGCTGGCTTAGGTAGGTCGATAGCTCTTCGAGATCCACAACATCGCCTTTCTTCAAAGCCCGGCAATGCTCTGCCAAGGCCTGCGGAGGCGGCAAGTGGGGCTGCAAGCAACGTTCTGTGGCCACGATCGCGACGTCGCTTTTGCGGCTGTCTGTTTGAAGTTCGCTTAAAACCTGGAGCTGGCCCCAAGTGATTTCGGTGGTGGCATCGAAGGGTTCGTAAGGCGACCCTTCACTGGTGGGATAAAGCTGGGCGCTAGACCAGCCCATCAGCTCCAACAAAGATGCCCAACGTCCGGCCTCTTCCAAGGTGGGAACAACCACCAACAGGGGCTGATCCATGCGACGAGCCAGCGCACTAGCCACCAAGGCCCGAGCAGCTCTGCCAGCTCCGCGCATCAACAATCGCTGGTCCCGTTTGGCTCGTTCGCACAACTCACCGCTCAGCGCTGAGGTCTGCAGCAGACGCACCAAAGAGCTGAGGGGCATGGCAGAACAACTTTCGGCAACGCATGATTCTGTCAAGAACGAGGCCCCAGATGCAGGATTTCCTCCCTTTACCTTTGCCTTTACCTTTGCCTTTGCCTCCTAAATGAATCGATGCATTCATACAAAAGAGTATTTAGTGATTTTTACGAACAAATAAAATGTTCAACATCAACTTAACTCTCTATTCGACATCAACCAAATAAAGCACCTGCATCAATTCGAAGACCTGACACGACTTGCAAGCAGAGCCCTTAAAAAGCGTGACACAAAAGAGCACCAAGATGCGGAAACAAGATGATGTGCAACAGAAGAATCAAGGTCTAAGCTCTAAGAATTTTCGCCTGGCCTTTCAGCAGAAACAAGAGCCAAGAACACGAGAAAGTCAGCACCATTCAAGGACGGCATCCTCAATCAACCGCTTGCTATCTATCGGGATCTACTCAGACTCCGGCCACAAATTACTTTCGTAACGTTGCTCCAGGGCTCGCAACTATTTTGCACTCATTCATGCCAGCAAGCATAAAAAAATGCCTTGGCTATCTATAAGAATCAACGCGAGTCCTGAACAAGATGCAATCAAGCGATCCAGAGCGTAAAATTAGGATATGAACGACCAACAGCCATCAACAAACGCTTGGATGCAAAAGACTTTGACCACCCAACGTTGCACCCAACGTTGATCGTCACGATTAAGTTTTCCATGATACGGAATCGTCTTTAAAACACAGCCATGCCCCGTTTTCGCTGCCCCGAGTGCTGTTGTGGACCAGCAGTTGTCCTACATCCACCCCCTGGAGCAACCCCAATCTGTATTCGCTGCGGAACGCTTTTAGAGAAGCAGCCCCTGGTCAAACCCTTGCCACTCCTCGTGTTGCTGGCCGTTGGTAGCGCATTAATCACGTTGTCCATACCGGCACTTTTTACGCCGCGCCCCTTACCGCCTCAAACCAATCCTCCAGCCACGACTGTTTAATTGCACCACGCATAAGTACATGATGGAACTTGAGATCAAAAAAGCTCGCAGGGCAAGATTTGAATCGCGTTTTGAACAGTTACTTTGGAGATTCCGATTAGTAACCATCCTGCCTGTTGTCATGAGCCTGCTGGGCAGTGTTAGCTGTTTCATCCTTGGAACCCAGGACGAAATCCAAGCACTCAACAAACTTATCAACGGTCACCTGAATTCAGAAAACAGTATTTTATTACTCGGCAAAGTTGTAGGCGGCATTGATTACTACGTGATTGGCATTGCCCTTCTTATCTTCGGCTATGGCGTGTATGAGCTGATTATTTCTGATATCGACCCAAGGCTTCAAGACCTATCCCAAGAAAGGCGAAACATCCTTAGCATTACATCACTAGAAGGCCTCAAACAAAAACTAACCAACGTCATTATCGTTGCTCTAATCGTAACAGCATTTAAGCTCATGATTAGCTTTCAAGTGCAATCAATTTCAGAATTACTTCAATTCTGCGGCTGTGTTCTAATGCTTGCATTTAGTGCCTTGCTTGTTGGTAAAAATCATAAGGAAGCGTAAACCCCTTCACACAACCCTTAGAGCCAAAATCCATTCCTAGATAGCCTCAACTCAAAAGCTTTGGCCCCTCATGATTTCATCTTATTTTTAGCACCCTAAACTTATTCAAGACATCAACGGAAAGCGATGAAGCTGTATCCAAAAGGCACGGGAGCTGGAATTTCACTGTTCATCTTGATAGCCCTCGGTATTTACGCCGTCTCTCAAATCGAGGCCATGAAGCGCGCAGCCTTCCGCGAAGGCTTTAGCTGTGCCATCGATGCAGCTACTGAAAGCATTCACTCGTCTTACCAGTGCAGGGATTACAGAAAAACCATCAAAGAAAAATCTAACCGTTGAATGAGATAATTGGACAATCATACGGGCATATATGCCTCAAAAAACCCAAGCAATCGCCACATAAATACCGCTTTAATCAACAAGGAGTCATCTGCAATCTCCTCGCAAACAAAAGATCACCTTTCATCACTAGCCACCGAATCAACTGAAACCAACTTCGATCTTTGCATTCTTATCAGATCATTCTGGGCAAGGCTCCTCTTTGTTTTTTTTCCAAAAGGAAACCTCTGCCCTTAGGCAGAGGTTGAGAAGAATCCACAATAAAAATCTGTAGCAACAACAATGCGCTCATTTGCTGCTAACCAGGAAACTATGGGCGCTTGCTATTACGAATTCCCTGAATAGCCGCAGCATAGTCAGGCTGATTGAACACCCCAGAGCCACTCACGATTGCGTTAGCACCAGCTTCAATCACTTTCCATGCATTGCCACCCTTCACGCCACCATCCACTTCAATCCAGGGGTCCAGGCCTTTTTCATCACACATACGACGTAGATCACTGATTTTCTTGACTTGATTATCAATAAAACTTTGTCCGCCAAAACCGGGGTTCACACTCATGATCAAAACAAGATCACACAGCTCTAAGCAGTACTCGAGCGTATCAAGTGGGGTGCTGGGATTGAGGACAGCCCCAGCCATTTTGCCAAGGTCTTTAATTTGAGCCAAGTTGCGATGTAAATGAGGACAAGCCTCCACTTGTACAGAAATAATATCTGCCCCAGCTTTCGCAAAATCTTCGACGTAATTCTCAGGCTGCACAATCATCAGATGCACGTCCAAGGGTTTTTTCGTCACCGGACGCAAGGCCTCAACAATCAGAGGGCCAATCGTGATGTTGGGAACAAATCGACCATCCATGACGTCGACATGAATCCAATCAGCACCTGCCTCATCAACAGCTTTGACGTCCTCACCTAGGCGAGAAAAGTCAGCAGACAGGATCGATGGAGAGATCACCAGGGGTTTGGTGCTCATGGCGGAGTCGGCTAAGGGATCGGACGATTGTAAAGAGCGCTGATACCACTGATACAGTGAGCCGCGCATATGAGACAGAAATCCCTGCTGTTGCAGGCTTTCTCCTCAAAGCCTCTCTTTAACCCCCGCAGCACTTACGTGGATCGCACTCTCATCCAGGAAATTCTCGAGATCGTCGAGCAGGCCGCCATCGCTTCCGCCACGCTCTCCGGCAAAGGTCTGAAGGATGAAGCGGACGCTTTGGCTGTTGATGCCATGCGCAAGCGCATGAATCAAATCCAAATGCAAGGCCGCATTGTGATCGGGGAGGGCGAACGCGACGAAGCTCCCATGCTTTACATCGGTGAAGAAGTCGGAACCGGCACTGGTCCTGGCGTGGATTTCGCTGTTGACCCTTGCGAAGGCACAAACCTTTGTGCCTACAGCCAGCGCGGCTCCATGGCCGTTCTCGCAGCCTCCGACCGTGGTGGCTTGTTCAACGCTCCCGACTTCTACATGAAGAAATTGGCTGCTCCACCAGCAGCAAAGGGCAAGGTTGACATTCGCAAATCTGCGACTGAAAACATCAAAATCCTCAGTGAGTGCTTGGGTCTTGCTCCTGATGAGCTCACCATTGTTGTGATGGATCGTGCGCGTCACAAAGATCTGATCACCGAAATCCGCGCCACGGGTGCTCGCATTCAGCCCATCTCCGATGGTGACGTACAAGCAGCGATTGCTTGTGGTTTTGCTGGAACCGGAACCCATTGCTTGATGGGCATTGGTGCCGCTCCTGAGGGTGTGATCTCCGCTGCCGCCATGCGCGCACTTGGCGGCCACTTCCAGGGACAACTGGTGTATGACCCTGCCATTGCTCAGACGTCTGAGTGGGCAGACATGACGAAGGAAGGCAATCTCGCCCGTCTGGCAGAAATGGGCATTACCGACCCAGATAAGGTGTATGAGGCCAGTGAGCTCGCCTGCGGAGAGCACGTTGTGTTCGCCGGTAGCGGCATCACAGATGGTCTTCTTTTCAACGGAGTGAAGTTCGAAGCTGATTGCACCCGCACGAGCAGCTTGATCATCAGCAACCTGAACAACACCTGCAGTTTCACGAACACCATCCACATGAAGGATGGAGCTCAAAGCATCGCTTTGAACTGATTCACGACTCGCAGCAACAGAGGGATTTCTCCATGCATATCGCCGTCGTCGGCCTCAGTCATCGAACGGCTCCGGTCGAAGTGCGCGAAAAGCTCAGTATTCCTGAGCAAACCATGGAGGAATCCCTAGGAAACCTGCGAAATCATGAGCAGGTGCTCGAGGCCTCCATCCTCAGCACCTGCAACCGACTTGAGATTTACACCCTGGTGCGCAACCCGGATTTAGGGATTGCTGCCGTCCGCGATTTTTTGAGTGGCCACTCCGGTTTGGAAAGCCGTGATCTTTCTCCGCACCTTTTCACTTATCACCACGACGAAGCCATTGCGCATCTGATGCGCGTAACGGCAGGGCTCGACAGCCTCGTTCTTGGTGAAGGGCAAATTTTGTCCCAGGTCAAGAAGATGATGCGCCTGGGCCAAGAGCACAAATCGATCGGACCCATCCTGAACCGTTTGCTGACACAAGCTGTCAGCACAGGAAAGCGTGTCCGCTCGGAAACCAACCTCAGCACCGGAGCTGTGTCCGTAAGCTCCGCAGCCGTGGAATTAGCTCAACTCAAGCTTGGGCAATCGCGCGGCCAGGATGCCCTGGTCACGCTTGAAACCGAGCAGATCGCCGTTGTTGGTGCTGGACGGATGAGCCGTTTGTTACTCCAACACCTCCAAGCGAAGGGAGCCTCTGGAGTGGTGTTGCTGAATCGCACCATCGAGCGGGCCTCAGCCCTTGCAACTGATTTTCCAAACCTGCCCATTCAGTGCCGGGGACTCGACGCCCTTGATCAGTGCTTGAGCACCTGTTCGTTGGTGTTTACGAGCACGGCAGCCGATGACCCGATCATTGATGCCAGCCGATTGAACGGTCTCAATCGCCGCAGTTCATTGCGACTGATTGATATCGGTGTGCCCCGCAACATCGCCTCCGATGTGCGCGATGTGTCTGGGGTGGAATCCCACGATGTTGACGATCTTCAAGAGGTGGTAGAGCGCAACCAAGAGGCTCGGCAGCAGGTTGCACGGGAGGCTGAAGGATTGCTCTTAGAGGAGGGACGCCTCTTCCTCGAGTGGTGGGATAGCCTGGAGGCCGTGCCCACCATCAACCGGTTAAGAGCCTCGCTCGAGGAGATTCGGGTCGAGGAACTCACCAAAGCGCTGAGCCGTATGGGGCCTGATTTCTCAGCGCGAGAACGCAAGGTGGTGGAAGCCTTAACCAAGGGAATGATCAACAAGATCCTCCACACCCCTGTGACCCAGCTCCGCTGTCCCCAGCAACGCAGCGAACGTCAACAGGCTCTTCAGGTGGTGGAAAAAATCTTTGATTTGGACTCTGGAGCAGCCGGTCAAGATTGATTCCCTTTCAATCTCCACGATCTGGCCCAAGGGTTGGTTTTGAGAGCGAAAAGTCCAGTAAGTTTGCAACGCATAGCCGAAAGGCGGGAGCGGCATGAAGCGAGTACTGGCAATCATTCTCGGGGGAGGGGCTGGAACCCGCCTCCAACCACTCACAAAGATGAGAGCCAAGCCAGCTGTGCCCTTGGCGGGCAAGTATCGCCTTATTGATATTCCAATCAGTAATTGCATCAACTCCAGCATCAACAAGATGTATGTGTTGACGCAATTCAATAGCGCTTCACTCAATCGCCATCTCAGCCAGACGTACAACCTCAATGCCGGATTTGGGCAAGGATTTGTAGAAGTCTTAGCGGCCCAACAAACCCTCGATAGCCCCTCCTGGTTTGAAGGAACGGCTGATGCAGTGCGGCAGTACCAAACCCTGTTTAGCGAATGGGATGTGGATGAATATCTGATCCTCTCCGGTGATCAGCTCTACCGCATGGACTACAGCCGTTTTGTGGAGCATCACCGCAGTACTGGCGCCGACCTCACCGTTGCAGCACTGCCCGTAGACGCTGCCCAGGCCGAAGCGTTCGGTTTAATGCGCACCGATAACGATGGGAATATCAAGGAATTCCGCGAGAAGCCCAAAGGCGATTCCTTAAAGGAAATGGCCGTTGACACGTCCCGTTTTGGCCTCAGCGCTGAGTCTTCTAAGGAGCGCCCCTACCTCGCCTCCATGGGCATTTACGTCTTCAGTCGTAAAACGCTTTTCGATCTGCTCGACGCCAATCCCGGCCATAAGGATTTCGGCAAAGAGGTGATCCCAGAAGCGCTATCACGGGGTGACGTCCTCAAGAGCTATGTCTTTGATGATTACTGGGAAGACATCGGTACCATCGGTGCCTTCTATGAAGCCAATCTGGCCCTAACGCAGCAGCCAACCCCTCCATTCAGCTTCTACGACGAAGCATTCCCGATCTACACCCGCCCGCGGTATCTGCCCCCTAGCAAGTTCGTGGACAGTCAGATCACAGATTCGATCATTAGTGAGGGATCGATTATCAAGGCCTGCAGCATTCACCACTCCGTCCTTGGTGTTCGTAGTCGCGTGGAAAACAATGTGGTCCTCCAGGATTCGTTGTTGATGGGAGCTGACTTCTTTGAATCGCAAAGCGAACGCGAAACCCTGAGAGCGCGAGGGGGTATTCCTGTCGGCGTTGGCGAGGGCACCACTGTGAAGCGCGCCATTCTTGATAAGAATGCCCGTATTGGTAAAAACGTCACCATCGTGAATAAGGATCACGTGGAAGAAGCTGATCGTCCTGAACACGGCTTCTACATACGTAATGGCATCGTCGTAGTCGTTAAAAATGCATCGATTGCCGACGACACAGTGATTTGAGGACAACGTGAACGAAGGATTGGCGCTTCCATCTCTTATTCCTGACAGAGATGGGCCAATTCGCAGCCGATTTTTGATCCTGTGGTCACACTGACTTCAGTGAACGAAGTTTTGGATGTCCAAGTCTCACTTTGGTCTTATCGGTCTAGGCGTGATGGGCGAAAACCTTGTTCTCAACGCTGAGAGCAACGGTTTTTCGAGTGTTGTTTACAACCGCACTTATTCAAAGACTGAAGACTTTCTGAAAGGTCGTGGCGCTGGTAAAAACATTCAAGGTGCCACCGACCTTCAAGATTTTGTCAACAAATTAGAAAGACCTCGCCGCATCTTGATGATGGTGAAAGCGGGGGGTCCTGTTGATGCCGTCATCGAACAGATTTCTCCCTTTTTAGATGAAGGAGATCTCTTGATTGATGGGGGCAACTCGGAATATCGCGACACAGAGCGTCGTGTGGCCGAGTTGGAAAGCAAAAGCTTCGGCTTCATCGGCATGGGCGTGTCTGGCGGTGCCAAAGGCGCTTTAGAAGGTCCGAGCATGATGCCCGGCGGCACCAAGGCCTCTTACGACGCCATCGAAAGCCTGGTCACCAAAATGGCGGCCCAAGTCGAAGACGGTCCTTGTGTGACCTACATCGGCCCAGGCGGATCAGGACACTTCGTCAAAACAGTCCACAACGGCATCGAGTACGGCATCGAGCAAATCCTTGCCGAGGGCTATGACCTCATGAAGAGAGTTGGGGGCATGAATGGCACCCAGATGGCCGACGTCTTTGCCCATTGGAACAGCACGGAGGAACTCGCCTCTTACCTCGTTGAGATCACAGAGGTCTGCTTGCGCACCAAGGATCCCGATGATGGGAGCGATCTGATCGAAAAGATTCAGGACAAAGCTGGGCAAAAAGGCACGGGTTTATGGACTGTGGTGAGTGCCTTGCAGATGGGTGCTTCCGTACCAACCATCTATGCAGCCCTCAATGGCCGCGTGATGAGTTCGATGAAAGATCAGCGCGTCAAAGCGGAAACCATCCTCAAAGGTCCCGCGGTCAAACCCTTTGATCTCGGCACCCCTGCCGATGGAATGGCACCCCTGATGGATGCGATGGTGCTCGCTTGCATGGCCAGCTACGCCCAAGGCATGGAGCTTCTACGGATCGCTTCCGCAGAGCATGATTACAACTTGAACATGCCTGCGATCGCTCAGATCTGGAAGGGTGGCTGCATCATTCGCGCCCGACTTCTGAAGCGTATTCAGGATGCCTTCACAACCGATCCGCAGCTGACCAATCTGCTCATTGATCCTTGGTTTGCCAATCAGGTCAACACCCGACTTCCTGGTTTAGCCAAAGTTGTTGCAGGTGCAGCTGAAGCAGGCATTCCTGTGCCCTGCCTCAGCAACACCCTCGACTACATCAACAGCTACCGCACCGCTCGTCTGCCTCAAAATGCGGTTCAAGCCATGCGTGACTGCTTTGGCTCCCACACCTATGAACGGGTGGATAAGGAAGGTAGTTTCCATACCGAGTGGTTGGATTGAACGAACCGATGGCTTCCTATCGCATTGAACGGGCCCGAGATCCCCAGGATCTAGCCCTGAGGGCCTCTGAATACATCGCCACAGCCATCCAGCTAGCGCTCGATCAACGGGATCGCGCTCAGATTGCTCTATCTGGAGGAACCACTCCCTCCCCGGCGTATCAGCGGTTGGGCCAGCAACACTTGCCCTGGAATCGTGTGGATGTGTTTTTAGGGGACGAGCGCTGGGTGTCTGCTGATGACGCGTCCAGCAACGCCCGCATGCTCCGCTCCACCTTGCTCCAACCCGGTGAGCCCGGTGCAGCGGCCTGTTTTCATCCTGTTCCAACGGTGGAGCTTCCCTCAGCAGAAGCCAGCGCCGAGGCTTTCGCAGAGCTGATTGCCAAACATTGCAGTGGCGAACCACCGATCTTCGACATGATGGTCTTGGGTCTTGGAGATGACGGTCATACCGCCTCACTCTTCCCAGGCACTGAGGCTCCTGACGTCCGTGATCGTTGGACCACGATCGGACGGGGCAAGGGATTGGAGCGCATCACCCTGACCGCTCCGGTGCTCAGCGCTTCTCGAACCGTGATGTTCCTCGTGAGTGGTGCCAACAAACAGGAAGCCCTGCGTCGCTTGCTCGATCCAGCTGAGTCCGCACAACGAACGCCTGCGAAGTTGGTCCAACCCGAGGCAGAAATCATTGTTCTTACCGACGAAGCTGCCAGCGAAGGTCTTTAAATAAGCATTCCTTGTGCAGGGTTGAGATGACCATCCCCCGTGTCTCATTCGATTCGTGGGCCACGCTCAACGACACGATCATGGGGGGGAGAAGCCAAGCCGGCTGCCGCCTCACGCCTGAAGGCCTATTGCTCGAAGGTGAGGTGATCGCTGATGGAGGGGGGTTTGTGAGTTGTCGCTCCCCGCTATTGCGCCCACCTCTCGATCTTTCGGCGTTCAGTGGGTTGCGCTTAACGATTGCAGGGGAGGGGCGAACCCTGAAATTTGCAGTGGCCTGCGCTGATGGATTGATGGGACTCACAGAGATGATTCCAGGGGGACTGCGCTGGGTGATGCCCGTGCCAACGGAAGCGGAAGGAACCACTGTGGCGGAGATTGCATTCAAAGATCTTCAGCCCGTGGTCCGTGCCAAACCGGTTGGACTGCCTTTGCGCTTTGATTCATCTGCGATCACTCGCTTACAAGTGCTCCATTCCCGGTTTGATGAAGCGGGATCGGCCAATCCAGGCTTCCGTGCGGGTGCAATCCGGATTCTGATTCATTCCATCGAAGCCTACAAATGATTGATTTAGCTGTTGTGATTGCCCACACGGCTGATCTCTGCCGCAAGCCTTATCAACATGCTGTTGTTCCGATTCACGCGGACGAAGGAGCGTCAGCATCCAGCATTGACGATCTGTTCGTTCGCATCGAAACCCGTGACGCATCCGGCTCTCGCATGGAGGCCATGGATCTAGAACTCGAGATCTATCGGAGCGGCAATGATGTGAATCTCATGCTCAGTTGGTGTGATCAAGCTGAGCGCCCCATGCTTTGGCAGGGACAACATCCCGTTTGGATGCATGGAGACAACGGCATGCGCTGCACGGCCCCAGCCGATGGCCAACCATTGGAAGCGATGGCACGCAGGCTGAGGGCACAACTTGTCACTCAATCCCATGGGGATTGATGATGAATCACCCCATCTGAAAGTGCCTTAATCAGGCTGATCGGTGACCGCACCTAGGCTCGAACTTGAAACAAGTCGAGCGTATTTGCCAAGAATTCCGGTCTTGTATTTAGGCGTGTGACCGGACCACATGCGACGGCGTTGGTCGAGTTCAGCGTCATCCACATTGAGTTGAAGAAGATTCTGATTGGCATCCACGGTGATGCTGTCCCCCTCCATCACAAGACCGATGGCTCCGCCAACGGCCGCTTCTGGTGCCACGTGGCCAACAACCAAGCCATAGGTTCCACCGCTGAATCGGCCATCGGTGATCAAGGCCACTTTGTCCCCTAATCCCTGCCCAACGATGGCAGCGGTTGGTGCCAACATTTCACGCATTCCAGGTCCTCCCACTGGACCTTCCTGGCGAATCACAATCACATCACCTGGATGAATTTGTTTCCCAATAATCGAGGCCAAACAATCCTCTTCGCTTTCGAAAACGCGTGCAGGACCCGTTAAGACGGGAGTTTTAATCCCGCTAATTTTGGCGACGGCTCCTTCACTTGCCAAATTTCCCTTCAGGATCGCCAGGTGACCTTTTGCATAAAGAGGATTGCTCAAGGGCCTAATCACTTCTTGCCCTTCAGGAGGTGTTGAGGGGATATCTGCTAACAATTCCTCCAATGTTTTGCCTTCAATCGTGCGGCATTTCCCATGGAGAAGTCCCGCATCCAAGAGCAATTTCATCACCTGTGGAATACCGCCAGCCTGATGAAGATCCACGGTGACAAAACGACCGCTCGGTTTGAGGTCGCAAATCACAGGCACACGCTCTCTGATCATTTCAAAATCATCAATGCTGAGATTCACGCCAGCGGTGCGTGCGATGGCGAGCAAATGCAACACAGAATTTGTGGAGCCGCCTACCGCCATGATCACACTGATCGCATTCTCAAAGGCTTCACGCGTGAGTAGATCAAGGGGGCGAATCTTGGCTTTGATCGCTTCAACCAGAACCTCTCCAGAGCGGGCCGCACTCTCTGCCTTTTCCTCATCTTCTGCCGCCATCGTTGAACTATGGGGAAGACTCAGCCCCATCGTTTCAATCGCGGCACTCATCGTATTGGCAGTGAACATGCCTCCACAGCTGCCAGCACCAGGGCAAGCATTTTTTTCAATCGCTGTCAGCTGCTCTTCATCAATTTTCCCGCTTGTAATCTGACCGACAGCCTCAAAAGCACTCACAACAGTGAGGTCACAGCCTCCAAGTTTCCCAGGCTTAATCGTTCCCCCATACACAAAGATCGAGGGAATATTCATGCGTGCCATCGCCAACATGGCGCCAGGCATATTTTTATCGCAGCCACCAACGGCAAGAACGCCATCCATGCTCTGGCCATTGCAGGCCGTTTCGATCGCATCGGCGATGACCTCACGACTCACCAAGGAATATTTCATTCCTTCGGTGCCCATAGAAATGCCATCACTCACAGTGATCGTGCCGAACATCTGAGGCATGCCCCCAGCCTTTCGAGCAGCGTCTTCAGCGCGGCGGGACAGCCCATCCAATCCCACGTTGCACGGTGTGATGGTGCTGTAGCCGTTGGCGATTCCGATGATTGGCTTGCCGAAATCGTCGTCACCAAAGCCCACCGCTCTCAGCATGGCTCGATTGGGTGAGCGCTGAATGCCTTGAGTGACGGCGTCTGAGCGAAGCATGGCAACGACTGGATCGCAGATTGGGAGAGGTCCCAACTTACCGGCCGTGGGGATTACGACTTTGAACCGAGGTCTTCAAGCTGACGACGAACATCAGAGATGGCGGAATTGAGCTGCTCAACACGATGTTCCAGCTGATCATCGCGATTGACGTATTGATTGGCCTCAAACGCCTCACTGCCGTCTTGCATCCTTGGCGCGTAGAGCATGGAACGCTGACGCTTGAGCCGCTGACGACGTTCTGCTTCGGTGAGCAGCCACCACCCCACACCTGCTGCCCCGATGAGGGCTCCGCTCAGGAGCGTGAAAAGTGTTCCTGAGGTGGATTCCTGCTGCCTGCTCATCGCCGCCGATGGATTTTTTTCAGCCTAGGTCGAGGGAGCTGTTCTGATTTGCAGCCGTTGAGATGTGTTGCCAATCCCAGGAGAAATTTGACCATTTGCATTGAGTACTTCATCAATGCAGGCGGTATGAATGGTGAGTTCGGGAAACGTTTCCCCCAGTCGTTTGAGCCCCGGGCTGGCTGTTAGGGCTGCAATCACACGAAGCCTTCGGCTCTCAACACCTTTTGCCACAAGCTCTTCCATCAAGCCGAGAAGATCCTCTGCATCGCTGATTTGATCCAGCAGCAGCACGAGACCGGCGTTGGCCTCAATGGTTTCAGGTAGGCCACCCAGACAAAGCTCGGCGTGAGGCAACACTTGCCTAGCCCCTTCCCAAAGCATCAGTCCACCAGGGAGGAGAGGCACGGCAAGCAAGGGAACACCCGTTTCGATCACGGTGCCTTCCGTGAGCTCAAGGGCGGTTTGCACCTGTTCACGACGATGGGGAAGCCAATCCCTCAGCGCTTCATAGGTGAGCCAACGTCCCAACTCCTCGAGCGCTGTGCGATACAGCGACGGTGGTGTGCCGGCGTGGCGCAACATCGTGAGCCAATGAGCAATGAGTGGATGGGGGGGAACAACCACCCTCAAGGTTTTGGCCATGGCACGTGGAGGGGCAGCTGTCTGCCATAACGTGACCGTACAAGTTACGGCAGCTGCAACCTGAAGCCGGCTGCATCCATATCTGATGCCCCTTCCCGATTTGTTCCGCAAGCAATTGTTATCCGTTCTGTTCGGGTTGCTTCTTACGTCGAGCTTGATCTCTTTTCCCTTCGCTGCTCAAGCCATCACGGCGCCTGAATTGCGTGGTCAATTTGCGGTGCAAGACATCAGCAACGACATGCATGGCCGAGATTTAAAAGAAAAAGAATTTTTGAAAGCTGACCTCCGTGGTGTGGACCTGAGTGACACCGACCTACGAGGAGCTGTGATCAACACCTCTCAATTGCAGGGCGCTGATCTCCATGGAGCGAACCTTGAGGATGTGGTGGCGTTTTCCAGTCGATTTGATGAAACCGACCTCAGCGACGCCAACTTCACGAACGCGATGCTGATGCAAAGCCGGTTTGTGGATGCGCGCATTGAGGGAACGGATTTCACCAACGCCGTCATCGACCTCACGCAAATGAAAGCCCTCTGTGGTCGTGCCAGTGGCGTGAATAGTGTCAGCGGCGTGAGCACCCGCGAAAGCCTGGGGTGCCGCTGATGTCTGAACGCCTTCCAGTGACCGTGATTACCGGCTTTCTCGGAGCCGGGAAAACAACGTTGTTGCGCCATTTATTGATCAACAGCGGCCAACGCCTTGCGGTGATGGTCAACGAATTTGGAACCGTGGGCCTGGATGGCGATCTCATCCGAAGTTGCGGCTTCTGCCCAGAAGATGAAATCGATGGGCGTCTTGTCGAGCTGAACAACGGCTGTCTGTGCTGCACGGTGCAGGACGATTTTCTACCGACGATGGAAACGCTGCTCGCTCGCGCTGATCAGCTCGATGGCATCGTTGTTGAGACCAGTGGTTTGGCACTTCCCAGGCCCTTGTTGCAGGCCCTCGAATGGCCCGCGATCCGGGCTCGTGTTCACGTGAATGGCGTGGTGACTGTTGTGGATGGGGAAGCCCTGAACAACGGAAGCCCCGTGGGAGATCCTGAGGCCTTGGAGCGGCAACGACAGGAAGACCCAAGCCTGGACCACCTCACCGCCATTGATGAGTTGTTCGCTGATCAACTTCAATCCGCTGACCTGGTGTTGGTCAGTCGTTCTGATTGCTTAGAGCCCAACGAACTGGACCAGATTCAGCAATCGCTTGCCCCCAAGCTGCGATCCGGTACATCGGTGATCCCGATGACTCGCGGGCAAGTGGAGCCGAGTTTGCTTCTGGGGGTCGAGCGTGAGATATCTTCCGAACATGAACATGAACACCACGATCACGATCACGATCACGATCACGATCACACACACGATCATCACGATCACACGCACTTGGATGTGGTGGGCGGAAATGTTCGTTTCGAGGGCGTCATTCAACGTGCGGACTTTGAACGCATCCTTCCTCCCTTTGTGACTGAGCATCAGGTCGTGCGCCTGAAGGGACGGGTCTGGTTGCCTGGCAAATCCCTTCCTTTGCAAGTCCAAATGGTTGGTCCCCGTTTAGAAACTTGGTTTGAAGCCGCTCCGGATCAAGCCTGGACTCCCCAAAATAAATCTGGCGTGGATCTGGTTGTGATCGGATTTGATCCAAAGGCCTCTGAAAAACTCACAACTCTCCTGCTTCAGGCGAGTCAATAAGTTCTGGCAAAAGCTCTTAAGCATCCCCCTAAAACGAACGAATCCACAGAGCCATCAGACCCTAATATGACTTCAATCTCTAAGAGATTTTCAAAGAAACTTATATGCAGCTTGCTTAAAAACAAGCTCTGAATCTTTTTCATTGGTCAGTCTTCAACAACCAATAAACGCACATCACGGCCTTTGATTAGCTGAGACAGTTCCAACATGTCGTGTTTACGAATCAGCCCAATACATCCCAAGGTTCCGCTGTTTCCATTGAGCCCTGCGCTGGGGTCTTGATGAATCCCGAGCACCCTTCGACCCGTGGTGAAGGTTGGTTCAATGCCAATCCAAACGGGGCCTAATTCTGGATAAGCACCATCGGCCAAGGGTTCCACTGGTCCGAGGGTGTAGCTCCCCGTTGGCAGGGGAGCCTTACTGCCCATCTGATCACGGTCCGCGTTCTGGCGATGGGCACGTCCGCTCACTGCGTCGAAATGACGCGCCGGTTCCCCCGGAATCTCAAGCCTTAAATCCCAAATGGGATCTCCTGTAGAGCGAATCTGTCTCTTGGTGCGGCCAAGGACGAGCTGAGGCTCAGGATCCGGTATGGCGACCGGAGGCTCCAAAATCGCCAGCAACCTTGAACTCACCTCAACAGGTTCGGAGCTGTTCAGCACAAAGTCGTTGGCCCAACTCGGAGCACTGATCCCGAGACCTACGCAGACAGCACTGAAGAGCATCAGGGAAGGAGTGGCCCTGCTCGCCAGCCGCTGAAAGGGCATAGACCGAGGCATTCGAAATGATCGAAAAGCGCCCCTTTCTTAAGAGGATTTTTGCGTTCTTTTGAAAAAAAGAAACGGTTGCTCAGCTGGCCCTAGCCCTTGCGCCAATCCAAGCCAGGAATGCGAAGCAGAATTGCTGGGGTATTGGAGCGATAGATCAAGTAGTCGGGATGGACGGCACAAAGCCGCTTTTCTTCTCGGCGGGCCTTGCCGTTGAGCAGCGCAACCAACAGCAAAAACAGCGCCAGGTGAAGCAGGCTTCCCTTCGCAAGCACGACACCAACAGAGCAGATCACAACAGCGCGATAGAGAGGGTGCCGGCAACGGCCGTACACCCCAGACGTGATTAAAGCTGCATTGGGCTTGGGATCCGGCAATGGAGAAAGGCTGGGGCCTAACGCCAAGAAACCCTGCAGAGCCAGGCCAAGCCCAACAACAAACAGCATCAACCCGCTGACATGAAGCCATGCAGGCCAACTCCAGGCATCGAGAAGCTCAGGGGGCCAGCTCGGAAGAATGTGCGCACAGATCAAGACCACTTGAGCCAGCAACCACCACTCCCCCTTTTGATTGTTGAGCAATCCAATCCAGCTCAACCCCCAACCCTGAAAGCTCTCACGCCAATCAACCTGTTGCCCTGGCTCCTTGAGCGGAACACTCCTCTTTTCCATCGCGATCCGCAGGATTAATCCATCGGCAGGTCGCCGCGAGCGCAGACCTGACCCCAGCAAAGCGCACCCTCCTCACTCCAACTGGCCTGCACGCTGTTCCAAGAAGAGCGCTCATTGATCCGCATCCGCATCAAGCCAGTGCCGTCATGCTCGAACTGAATCCTGTGGTCATTAAACGCCAAATTCCAACGGCTACCCACGGGATCGGCCTCAAAACGGCATGGTTCCCAGGCCTCATGACTCCAGCGACACTCCACGTCGACGGCCACCGGCTCAGCCAGTGCAGGTCGAACGATGCCTGGTGCGATCAGCAGCAATGGTGTGATCAGAGTGAGTGTGAATCCGATGGATGGGATCACAGACAAAGGACATGGAGTCGTGGTCTGTTTTCAACCTGAAGAGAAAGTGACTGGAACGGGACTACGGCCTGCCAAGATTTAACAATTCATGCTCCGAGCCAGTGCCGCGTTATCAAGCTCGTGTCCTGGTGCATCTGCGCCCTTCTGTCCTAGATCCAGCCGGTGAGGCCACCCGTTCAGCCGCCAGCCGACTAGGGGTGGAAGGCGTCGAGCGGCTCCGCATCGGCAAGGCTGTCGAGCTGGAGCTAGAGGCATCGGATGAAGCGGATGCACGCCAACAGGTTGAACTCTTGAGCGATCGACTCCTCGCCAATCCTGTGATTGAGAACTGGACCATGGAGCTCAAGTTGTCATGAGCATTGGTGTTGTTGTCTTTCCTGGTTCCAATTGCGACCGGGATGTTCGTTGGGCGACGCAGGGATGCCTGGGTATGCAAACCCAATACCTCTGGCATGAAGAGACAGATCTCAGCGGCCTAGACGCTGTGGTGCTGCCGGGAGGTTTCAGTTATGGCGACTATCTGCGTTGCGGCGCAATCGCCAGATTTGCCCCCGTGCTTGGAGCGTTGATCGAATTCGCCAACAAGGGCGGGCGGGTGCTGGGCATCTGCAACGGATTTCAGGTGCTCACTGAGCTCGGCTTATTGCCGGGAGCACTCACCCGCAATAGCGGCCTCCATTTCATCTGCGAAGACGCTCCACTCAAAGTGGTGAGTGCGCGTACGCCCTGGCTATCTCAGTTCAAAGCAGGAAGTGACATCCAGCTGCCCATTGCCCATGGAGAGGGCCGTTATCAATGCAGCGAAGACACTCTTAAATCCCTTCAAGACAGTGACGGCATCGCGCTGCGCTACACCAACAATCCCAATGGCTCCGTTGCCGATATTGCCGGAATCACCAATCCAGCTGGCAATGTTCTTGGACTCATGCCTCACCCTGAGCGGGCTTGTGATCCTGCGACAGGGGGCGTCGACGGACGCCGATTAATCGAGGCGCTGATTGATCCCTCCTGACCAGAATGATCAGCTCTAAGAAGACAAGGATTAAAAAAGATTGTTTATCCATGCGGGCTTGTAATTAATTCAACAAACGCCTTGATTCTTCGCTTGCATCAGTAAATAAAAAGTATCATCTTTTGCTCGTCAAAGATAAGATCTTCTTAAGATCGAATTTAACCCTAAATAGCATGGTCAGACTTGAGTGCAATGGTAAATCAGGCCTTTGATGCGTCGTCGATCATTTTTTACGTTGGGAATCCCGGCGGCCTTGGCGATGGCCGTTCCATTCTCTGCGAATGCATTGGCAGCATCGAGCCCAAAAAAATCCTTCCTACGTCCCCTAAAAAGGGGCTCAAGGCTTCGGGCGGTCAATGCCGGAACTTGGATCGATCCTGATACTGATTTTGGCCTCCTCGTGCAGCGTTGTGAGGCTGAAGGATGGGCGCTTGAGATCCCAGAATCAGTGAGGCGTCAATGGCAATGGTTTTCAGGCACCGATCAACAGCGAGCCGATGATCTTGAGCGTGCCTGGAACAATCCTTCTCTTGATGGTCTGATTTATGTCGGTGCTGGCTGGGGAGGCGCCAGGGTTTTAGAAGTTGGCTTCCGCTTTCCCAAGCGACCGCTCTGGACCTTGGGATTTTCTGACACAAGCTCGATGCTGCTGGCGCAATGGTCGGCGGGTTTGCGTGGCGCTATCCACGGATCCACAACTGGACCGGACCAACAGTGGGAACGAACGGTCCATCTCCTGAAGGGGGAACCGGTCGCACCACTGCAAGGCCGTGCCATACGGCACGGGGTGGCCAGTGGTCCACTCGTGGTGACCAATCTCACGGTCGCAACCCATTTGATTGGCACCCCCTGGTTGCCTGATCTGCGTGGATCCATCCTGGTGCTGGAGGATGTGGGAGAAGCTCCCTACAGAGTGGATCGCATGCTCACGCAGTGGCGCAGCTCTGGGCTGCTTCGTGGCCTTGCCGGCGTGGCTACAGGACGGTTCAGCTGGAAAGGGGAGGTGGAGCCAGGTGATTTCTCCATGGATGGGATCCTTGAGGAGCGGCTCTCTGATCTAGGCATCCCTTTGGTCATGAATTTGCCCCTTGGGCATGGACTTCCCAACATGGCTCTCCCCCTTGGTGCAGCAGCCACGCTCGACGCGAACCAAGGAACGCTGCAACTGAATCCTGAGCGCACCCATCGATAGGACACCCATCGATCAACCCATCAAAAAGGGGGGCTGACGCCCCCCCGATTGATTGACTTTGACCGAACAATCAGGCAGCAACTGCTGTCTTGGGGTCAAGGGTGCCTTTTGCATAAAGGCCGGAGTAGAAGTTGATGTCGCGCTGCTTGATCTTGCTGGCATTACCGGCAGCCCAGAATTGCTGGTAGCGATCCAAACAAACCTGCTTCATGTACTTACGAGCCGGCTTGTTGAAGTGACGGGGATCGAAGTTGGCAGGATCAGCCATCGCAGCTTCACGCACGGCAGCGGTGAAGGCCAAACGGTTGTCGGTATCGATGTTCACTTTGCGAACACCGTTACGGATCCCTTCCTGAATTTCTTCCACGGGAACGCCGTAGGTCTCAGGAATCGCACCGCCGTACTTGTTGATCATTTCCAACCATTCCTGGGGAACGGAGGAGGAGCCGTGCATCACCAGGTGAGTGTTGGGGATGGCCTTGTGGATTTCAGCAATACGGCTGATCGCGAGCACTTCACCCGTGGGCTTGCGGGTGAACTTGTAAGCACCGTGGCTTGTACCGATGGCGATCGCCAAGGCATCCACCTTGGTTTTGGCCACAAAGTCGGCAGCCTCAGCTGGATCGGTTAGCAGCTGATCCTTGGAAAGCTCACCTTCAAAACCGTGGCCGTCCTCGGCTTCGCCTTTGCCAGTTTCAAGGGAGCCGAGGCAACCCAATTCACCTTCAACACTCACGCCGATGGCATGGGCAACGTCCACGACTTCCTTCGTGACGTTGACGTTGTAGTCGTAACTCGCAGGCGTCTTGGCATCGGCCTCGAGGGATCCGTCCATCATCACGGAGGTGAAGCCATTGGCGGCTGCTCCGAAGCAAGTTGCAGGGCTATTGCCATGGTCCTGATGCATCACGACGGGAATGTCGGGATAGGTCTCAACAGCAGCCAGGATCAGGTGACGCAGGAAATTCTCACCTGCATAGGTGCGAGCCCCACGGGAAGCCTGGAGGATCACAGGAGAGTCAGTCTCGTGAGCCGCCTCCATGATCGACTGCACCTGCTCAAGGTTGTTGACGTTGAAAGCAGGGATGCCGTAGCCGTTTTCCGCGGCATGGTCGAGCAGAAGTCGAAGCGGAACGAGCGCCATAGTGAAGTCCTAACGAAGGCCGATCAACGGACATAGGTCCGTAACCGCGCGACTTTACCTTTGAGTCGTGTGAATGTCACGACACTCCGTTGCAGAAATCACGCTGGAGTGCCAACAACTGATCGCTCAGGCAGTGGGGACCGCCCCGAAAAGCTGCTCATCCGCTGATGGTTTGGGGGCTAAGCGGCACGCTTATGAGGCCTCTGAATTGGCCTAAGCCCGCACCAACAGACGGCTTGGCCCGTGTTTCGCTCCCATCGAAACCAGCAAAAGGCCCAAGAGAGTCCCTTGCGCTATTCGTTTCCTCTTTTTTCGTGTTGCTGAGGTGTAGAGACGCCCTTGCAACCCGCCTGATCAAAGAAAAAGTCCAAGTGCATTCGTGAACAACACAACGCCCGAACTCTTGATGCGCATGCTTGCAACCATTTGAGAATCGGATTGCTGAGCACAATCGGCTCATGCGTTGGAGCAGTCTTTGCCCCATGAATGGCGCCTAATCATCTATAGATCGCCCGAAAACGTTGGCAAGGGCCGTGCACTCTTTGGAGGATGCGCAGAAAGACCTCCGGATAACCAAGAGCTTGGGACAACAAAGAACTAGGGATGACGCACGAACAATGAAGAATGAAGCAGGCCAAAACCTACCCACAAAATCTCGGCAGAAACCCAATATTGATACCCAGATTTGTACCCAGATCCGTGATCAAGATCCGCAAAGAATGATCATTGTTTCAAGAATCAGTGCGATCCAATTGGATCATGCAATCGATTGATCGCATGCTTGCTGACTAAGCAGACCCTCTGAAAGGCCTGGAACCATAGGGGTTCCGGTTCGAATACTTTGAGCCCACCAGCTCTGGATGCGGGCCACCGGCGCCACACGACCATCACTCCAGGTGGTGGGGAACATGAACTCAGCGTCAGCCTCGATATTGCGCGTGGCTTCTCCCATCGGCGTGTGCCACAGCCCAAAGCCATGGACATAATCCTTTTGGTTTGAACTTCCAAGGGTGAGGCTGCCCTCAGACCCGTAGATCTCGAGCCAGCAACCTCGACCGTTGCTGGCAACAGATGCCAGGTTGACCTGGGCTGGAACCCTCTGATCCGTTCGGCCCTGCCAATCGAGCTGCATCTGAATCAGGGAAACATCTTCAGCGTCCACTGGCGCCATGCCTCCGCTGGGATGAGGACGCTCCTTGATCGACACGCTATTGAGACCTTGGACGGATCGAATCGGTCCGACTAACCAAGCCAGCATGTCGAAGGCGTGGGTACCAAGGGCACCCAGCACACCACCACCGGCTTCCCGTTGTGAATACCAGCTCCAAGGTCGGGACGCATCCGCACGGCTGCTCATCAACCAGTCGAGTTTCACCAGCCAGGGAGTGCCGACATCACCTGCCTCCAACATCCTGGCGGCCTGCATGAACAAAGGCACGGCCCGATACTCATAATCCACCGCAACACTGAGCCGGTTCTGGATTGCGACGCGTTGGAGCTCTGCCACCAATTCAGCCTTGAGAGCAACAGGCTTTTCAAGCAACAAGTGTTTGCCCGCTTTCAGCGCTTGAAGGGCCAAGGCAAAGCGTGGCTCCGGAGGGGTGGCAATGATCACAGCTTCCACGCCAGGGTCGCTGAGCAAAGCCTCCCAATCGTCATAACCAGGGAGGTTGTGCTCAAGGCAGGCCTGATCCAGGCGTTCACGGCGGGGGTGCCAGAGCGCTACCGCTTCCAGATCAGATTGAGTGGCAAGGGCTTGCAGATGAACCGATTCACCAAAACCAAGACCCGCAACCGCCACGCCAATGGGGGAAGGGCTTGAAGTTGGGAGCGCCATAAGAAAAGCGGAGTAGGGATCAGGAAAGCGAGGAAAGCTCGTCCGATGAGCACACACCGGAAAGAACACCGTCGATCAAAGGATCAGAACCAGAAGGTTGCCATTCGGCTCTGAATTGAGGCAGACCATTTTTTTGCTTATCTCTGTAGAGCTGTTGGCTGCAGTCAATCTCCATCACGACCAGCGTTCCCAACGCGGGTCGGTCATCCTCCTGGCGCAAGCTGTAGCGGCTCAGAACTGACACGGTGCCATCCTTCTTGAGCCGCAAACTT
>Ga0075479_10000011_pt1 | contig 54862 bp, 48 predicted proteins | sample DEB08_DNA_8_FD_76341 | JGI IMG/M metagenome (GOLD analysis project Ga0075479, IMG submission 76341) | Aqueous microbial communities from the Delaware River and Bay under freshwater to marine salinity gradient to study organic matter... | ecosystem: Environmental > Aquatic > Marine > Coastal ... | reverse complement strand
ATGCAGATTTCAGCGGAACTGGCAGCGGTTTTGCCGGAGTTGTAACTTCTATCCAAAATAGATTGTTCTTAGAGTTAACAGGTAGTTATATTAAATTTTCTCCTAGTGCTGCTATTCCAGACTATATAACTGATGCAAATGCTCCAATCTTTGGAGTCAATCAAACAGGATCGATTGTAAAATCATTTAATGCCGCTGATATTGCTCAAAGCGGTGATGTTGATTACGCTAATAATTACATTAATATAACAGCGCACGGATTTGCTGACGGCGATCCGGTTAGGTATAGTAATGGAGGTAATTTAACAATTACAGGACTCACTAATAATACGACATATTTTGTAAAAGTTATAACAACAGATTTAATTGAACTATATACAAATTATGCTTTTACTAGTGGAACTGCAGTAAGTTTAAGTGGATCAAGCACCGGATCACACAATCTAACAAGATATGAAATAAATGTTGACGAAAATAGGATAATATACCCTAGCCATGGACTAACTGTTGGAACTCCAGTTAGACTATCGAGCTCTTCATTAATGCCCGGAGGTTTAAATGATTTTAGTTCTTACTGGATAGGTAGTGTTACAACAAATTCTTTTAGTTTACACAATAACGTAGCAGATGCAACAAGCAGTGTCAACGGAGCTACAACATCAGCAGTTGATATTACAGATGTAGGTGCTGGTACTTTATCAGTAAGAGAGCAAAACGTTAAAGTAATTGGGGCTTACAATTATTCAAGTTCTGTTGCAACCAACTGGAGCGGAATAGCTCAATCTACTATAGATGCATCAAACATTGTTAGTGGCGTTATAACAACCTCTAGATTAGCAGCAGCAGGCTCTGCATCTAATAAAACGTTCCTTAGGGGAGACAGTTCTTGGCAATATGCACTCCAGAATATTAGACCAAATACTAATAGTCCAATAACATTTACAGGAGATTATTTTACAACAAGTAATATCAATTATTATTATAATTCATTAGTAATTGATATTACACGAGCTTCTGATCAAGCATCAAATCCCAATGATAATACCTATAGTTCAGAAGGATTATCTAGCTTTCTAAAAAGTCAATTCACAGTTACTAACGGAAAAGTAAGTGTCAAATCAGGAGTGATTGATGCAGGATTGCTAGGAGGATTTAGTGCAGCATATTTCTTAGATCCTACAAACCAATCTGCAGCAATAGGAATAGCTCAAGGTGGTACAGGACTTACAACGTATTCTCAAGGAGATTTGATTTACAGTGGTTCTAACAACAGCTTGACACAATTGAATATAGGACTGAGCGATACTGTACTTGTTAGTAACGGAACAATACCTAGTTGGTCAAATACTATCAGTTTAGGAGGTACAGGTGCCGCTATGACAATCCTAGGCAACACTGTTTGGCATGCAGGTAATGATGGAACAGGCAGCGGCTTAGATGCTGATACTGTAGACGGACTTGATAGTGGATCATTTATAAGGAGTGACGCAGATGATACATCAACTGGATTATTAACTCTACGTAGAAATGGTGATGAACAGATAAAAATTCAAACTCAAAGTACTACAGGCAATCCTTATATATCTTTTTGGCAAGATACTACTAGAAGAGCATATATTCAATATGTAAATAACAGTTCATTGCGGCTATATAATGACAGAACTGATGAATATTTAGATATAAATGATGGCATAAATGGATTGCAATACACTGCAGAAAGCACCGCCTATACGGTATGGCATGCAGGTAATGATGGTCCTAGTTCAGGACTCGATGCTGACACACTTGACGGAAAACATTTTCCAGCACTTGGTACCTCAGTAAGTGGAGCTGATAATTATGATGTTAGCGTAGGAACACTTTGGTTTTACAAAACTGGTCAAGACAGTGGAAAACCAGCATCAGCTACTGCTCATGCCTATGCTTTATATCAAGAAGGAGGTGCATGGTCTACACCGTATCCTGATTTACGTATTAATTATCATACGGGAATAAAAATAGGAGCAAATAGCAGCTACAATGGCGTTCGATTTACAAGCGATTATGATTCAGATACAGTAGTATTTCAAGTTAACGGTGTTAGTGGTTATAATTATTCCGGTAATTGGATGCATTTTGGAACGCAGGGCATATATTCATCCACTAACGGAGCTCATTGGTATCCAAATACCCTAACACCGTACACGACGTGGAGAATGAATGGGAGTAGGGGAGGGTATGGCGGTTTTATAGATTCATATAGTTACATGCATTACATGGGCGACTCGGCAGGTAACGGTGGAATTTATTTTAATAATAATTCTACATCACGGTGGTATCTTTATCATAACAGGAATAATAATTGTACAGGAATTAATACAAGCTCTACTAGTAGTAGCTACGGCTTGTATGTAGATAAAGCAGTTTATAGCACTGGTGATATTATTGCGTATTCTGATGCAAGATTAAAAGAAAATATTGTAGCAGTTGACAATGCTTTAAATATTGTATTAAAATTACAAGGGGTGTATTATAATCGTAAAGACGACGAAGCAAAAACCCGCAAGGTAGGCGTGATTGCACAAGATGTTGAAAAAATACTTCCTGAAGTTGTAACCTACGCAGAAGATATTGACCAATATGGTGTTGATTATGGAAAAATGGCAGGTGTTTTTATTGAAGCAATTAAAACCCAGCAGAAAAAAATTGATAAATTAGAAAATGAAATTATAGAATTAAAAGATTTAGTAAATAAATTATTAGACAGGATTAAATAATGGCTTTAATAAAAGATTATACTCTAGCAGGTACATCATATACAATACCAAATGCATATCATGTAATTACTCAAATATCAACCCAAAAAAGAGTAAGTGACATTTTACCCCCACCAGACGATTCAACCGAATCTGGCTTTACAGAAGTAGGAGACAGAGGCCCTGAAGTTCTTTGGAAAGCTGGCTATGTTTGCACTATTGCAATAACTGTTTGGGCATCAAAAAAAGATAAAGAAAAAGGCATGCGTCCTGTAGGTTTTATAGGCATGAATCCTACAGATAATGAATACGGCCAACATGTAGGACATGCAGCCTATGATTCAAGATGCATGTTTTTATTAGCTATTAATAATCTGAATAATGAACTTACACAAGCATATCAGTATCTAATGACCCTTGATTTTTATCGTGGTGCAGTAGTCGACGATTAATTAACATAATTATTACTATAAATACAATATAGTTTAATTGGGTTAATTATGCCAACACAAATACAAAATAACATTATCGGAAATATTGGTCTAACGCCGGTTTCTGTATTATCTACCGGTACTAAGGTAAATGCCACTGTTATTGGATTAAGTTTAACAAATATTTCTCCTACATTAATTAATGCAAGTGTTATTTTAGAAGATTCTACTAATACATCTGTGTTCTATTTAAAAAATACTGTAATAGCATCAGGCACAAGTTTAAGATTAATTTCTACAGGTGAAAAATTAATTCTGACAGAAAATAGTTCAGTCTACGTTCAATCTAGTACAGAAAATTCTATAGATGTTATTGTAAGTTATGTGACAATTTAAGGAAAAGTTATGAGCTATTTTATTGGAATTACACCGTCAGATATTAACCAAAGTTTTATAAAAAGATATCTTTATGGACTGCGAAGGAACGAGGACGGAGAATTATTTTTTATTTCAATAGATCAATTAGGAACAGACGATGATGAAATTGTAATTAATGAAATTGGTACTGGAGATGACAATTATCCTTTTTTTGAAGAAGGTATTGATTTCTTAGAAGGTATTACAATTGATCACGAGATAGAATATCCTAATTTACGATACCCGCAACTAAAATGGGATAATCGATTTTTAAGTTATTATGTTGATGTAAATGGTAGATTGTCTATAAAAATTAATAGAAATCATGTTTACGAAGAAGGAATATCTACAGAAGGTTATTAAAATATGTCAGAATTTAAACTAGAAAGATTCAAATACAACTGGCTAGGAAATTGGCAGCCAAATTATAGTTATAATAAAGACGATGTTGTACGGGTAGGAGCAAAATCATATGTTTGTTTTAAGCAACACGTTTCTAATTCTGATTTTAATGTAGATTTAGAAGCAATTGTTCCAAATAGCAATCCTCCTTTGCCAGATATACATTGGAAAGTAATGACTGGTAGTCAAGCTTTCATAGGAAGATGGCAAAATTCATATCAATATCAACAAGGAGATATTGTTCTATTTGACGGATCGTTATGGTTGTGCAATGATGGACATTTTTCAGGAGCATTTTCAAATGACATAGGCAAATGGAATGTTTTTATTACTGGCAGCGAATATGTTAAGGACTGGGAACCAAATAAAGTTTTTGGAGCAGGTGCAATTGTTAAGTATAGTGGTTTGAATTATAGATGTATTACGTCTCATACTTCTGGAACACTGTTAGAAGATGACGAAACAAAATGGAATTTATTTACAGATGGTCATCAATTTATAGGAGATTACACAGAAGGAATTTTTTATAAAAAAAATGATTATGTAAATTTTGGTGGATCAATATATGTTGTTCTTGTGTCGCACGTATCAGGACCTAACTTTTACCGACACAATTTTGAAGTAGCTATACCTGGATATGTGTATGCAAATGAATGGAATGCAAGCACATATTATGGAGCAGGCGATACAGTGCAATTTGGTGGTTCATGGTTTGTGTGTCTTGCAAGTAATGTAAATGTTGCGCCAACAAATACAGATGACAGTGTTGCTTATTGGAATAAATTAGTATCTTCAAATTCTATAACCGGCAATTACATTATAGGACAACAATATAAACCAGGTGATCTTGCACTGTTTGGTGGAGAGTTGTATGAATGTCAAATTATTTTAGAATCTCAAAATTTTGATGAAGTACAGGATGAAACAAAATGGAAAGTATTTATTCCTGGACAAAAATGGGCAAATTTTTGGAGAATAAATGTTCAATATTTCGTAAATGATATTATTTATTACCTAGGTCAATCATGGAAATGTAACACTCCGCATTTATCTAATGGAGATAATTTTCCTGGAGACAATGGTAAAGGTTTCTTTTACTGGGATCTAATTGTACAATCTGGTAGCGAAGCAGGAATGAACTTTTTTGGCGACTTGCTTACCTACGATTTCCAACGCGAGGCAGTAGGCGACAATAGCACAATTGGACCAACAGGCTTGAGAATTGGAGAGTTAGATCAGTTATTATCTGTTAGTGACGATTTTAGATTGTTCTGGAGAACGTTGCATCAAACAGAAACAACTGTTGTATATGTATCACCAACTGGTATTGATGCTCGAGGAAGAGGTTTAGATCCGTATCACGCATTTAGAACTATACAATATGCTTGCAGATTTGTTGAAGAAAATAACATAATGCCTTGCAAAATTTCTGTAAGTACAGGAAGATACGAAGAAGTATTGCCAATTGTAATTCCTAAAATGACTGTGGTAATGGGCGACGAGCTTAGATCTGTTTCTATATTACCAAATAATACAGGGTTTGACGATAGTGAAGTTACAATAGCATATTTAAATCATTTAGCTACAATTTTTCCTTCTCTGATTAACGGAGAAAATATATCGCCGCAATTAGGCAATACAGCAGTACAAGTTTTTCCTGAACTAGAAATTGAGGATCCAACAGTTGTAATAAATTTAATGAATAATTTATTTGCAAATATAGAAGAAAATATTACATCAATTGTACAAGGTAGTCCGTCAAATATAGACCTTACTGGCACAAATAATATAAGTTCAGAAAGCTTTCAACGAGCACGTTCTCTAATAATTAATAATTATGAATTCCTTACACAAGAGTGTTTGATTACTGCAACAACTTTGTCCGATGAAATTGATCCAGATAAAATAAAATTAGACATTGAAATGTTTTTAAATGGATTTATTTACGATTTTAACTATGTTGGAAATTATAAAGCTATTAGATATTCTACTCTATTAGCTAATCAAATAATTGGATCTAAACATACAAATATGTTTTATGTACGAGACATCACTGGATTACGAAATTGTACTACTGAAGGATTAGTAGGGCAATTGACCGGAGCAGCACCTCTTATTAATACAACAAGAGTTACTGGCGGAGCATTTGTTAGCTTAGATCCAGGTTGGGGACCTGCCCACGAAGAAGCATGGATTAATAATAGATCTCCGTATGTTCAAGGAGTAACAACAATAGGTACTGGATGTATAGGCGCACACATTGACGGAATATTACACAATGGCGGTAATAGATCAATGGTAGCAAATGATTTTACCCAAGTATTAAGTGACGGAATTGGAGCATATATTTTAAATAGAGGCCGGGTAGAATTAGTAAGTGTTTTTACCTATTATTGCTATGTAGGATATCTTGCAGAAAATGGCGGAACAATAAGAGCAACTAACGGTAATAATAGTTACGGAGAGTATGGATCAGTTGCGCTCGGAATCGACGATGCTGAAACTCCTAGATATGCAACCGTTAACACAAGGACGACCGAAGCCTCAGTTTATCAGGCTTTTGCTGGAGAAATTTCAGATGATAGTGGAGAATTAGACAGATTACTAATATTTGAATATGCACATTGCGGAGAAAATTATACAAATGCTTCTGCAACAGTAGTAGGATCAGGAAATTTTGTGCAGAGCGAATATAACAGTTTTCGGCAAGGCGGAATTTTTGAGTTTAGATTACAAGAACCGCAAGATAGTACAAGGATAGGAGGATTAGGATATACTAATCGAAAAAACAATGCTCAGTTAGGAACAGATTTAGATATAAAGTTATCAGCAACTGATTTATTTACAGCAGATGATTATGTAGGACAACGTCTAGTCATTACATCAGGACCTGGTACGGGACAATACGGTTACATACAAGCTTATGACGACGATGAGCTATCTTTAAATTACAGGACTGCAACGATATATCGAGAATCTGACGATCAACCAGGGTGGGATCATATTGTTCCAGGTACAGTGATAGAACCGTTACTTACAGCAAGTACGTCATATTCAATTGAACCTAGGATAATTGTACCACATCCAGGATTTTCAGTAACTGCCGAACTTTTAAGTAATTCTAAATTATGGACTGACATAATCTGGGGGCCTACAACCGAAATTTACAACATATCTTTAGACTTTGGCAATGGTGAAGTAGTTGGAATTATTCCGTTAAGGGCTAATTTTCGAGTAACAAAACAAGGTAAAGAGTATTCAGTTGATATTTTAAACGGTGGAGCCGGATATGCAGTAGATGATATTTTTGTGATAAAAGGAGATCAGTTAGGTGGAGAAGAAGACATAAATGATCTAACAATAAAAGTTTTAGAAGTTACAGATGACAGCACATCTACTATTACAAATATCCAGATTACAGGAGAAGGATTAGAAGGAAAATGGATGGTTGTTTCAGATGGTAACTTCTCTGGGTACTCTATAGATGGAAAAACTTGGACAGAAATATTTTTACCTTTAATTCAAGCATGGAGTAAAATTATAAATGGAAATGGAATTTTTATATGCATTCCTAATGGAACAAGTTCAACTATTGCCTACTCAAGAACAGGAACAAACTGGGGTCAAGCAAGCCTACCTTCTACACGAAATATAAAAGATATTGCGTACGGAGACGGAATATTTGTTATTGTGACAAATTCAAGCACTGCATTTTACTCAACTAATGGTACATCATGGGCTAGTTCTGAAATTCCTAATTCAGTTACAACAGATTGGACAGTACTTACGTATGAATACAATAAATTTATTGCTTTATCAGATGCAAGGGCAATAGCTTTAGGAGTCTGGGACGAAGATACAGAAGACATTATATGGACGGTTGAAGCGGATTCAACTCCGTTGAATCAACCAGATCCTGAACAACCAGGGTTACCACATGAATTCATAAGTATTACATCTAACGCTGGACACATCATAGCTTTAACAACTGAAGGAAGACTACTTGTATCTATTTCAGAATCTATGAATGGATGGGTGGAATACAGTGCGCCTGCTGGTAATTACAATAAAATTCAAAATTCAAACGGGTTGTATTTTTTGACAGGGACAGCAAATTCAAATATTTTACCAATATCTGAAAACGGTATAGATTGGACTGAACAAACATTACCTTCGTTTAACGTATGGTCTGCTATAAGCTTTGGATACAAGGGCAATTCAGGGTTTCATTATGGATTAATTTCAAATAATGATAGTGATATTTTGCTTATACAAACAGGTAAAAGAGCACTTGCAAGAGCAAAAGTTGATAGTTCTACTATAGATGCAATCGTTATATGGGATCCAGGTAGTGGGTATATAAATGGTAACGATTATGAGCTAGAAATTGTTGACAATTCATGGGTGTCTCAAGCTTTTGTTACTACACGGATAGGTAACTATGTTTTACCACAACCTACATTTATAAATAGAGGAATTGGTTACAGATCTAGTACAACTCGAGTTACTATATCAGGTAACGGATATGCAGATAGGATACCATCTAATGATGTAGATATTTTTGTCGATGGTTTAACCGTCTATCCAGGTCCAGGTGCGCAACTTCGCATAGATGGAATTTATGACGAAGAAAATCCTGATGATTTACGAATTTTTACACTTGTAACTATAGATCCTTTAGGATCAGATGGTAGTATAGCAGGAACATTGAGAGCAGACTTTAGGATCAGTCCAAAAATTCAAAATAAAGATTTATTGACACATAATAGATCAATTGAAATAAGAGAAAGATATTCGCAGTGTAGAGTTACAGGTCACGACTTTTTAGATATTGGAACTGGTAATTTTGTTGATACAAACTATCCTGCTCTTTATTCCGAAGGAGCCTTTTTTATTGCTAAACCAGAACAAGAAGTAATAGAAAATGGAGGAGGAAGAGTATTTTATGTTTCAACAGATCAAGATGGCAACTTTAGGACAGGTGAATTATTTGCTGTAGAACAGGCAACTGGTATTGTAACAATTAGTGCAGATTTCTTTTCATTAGATGGATTGTCTGAGTTAGCATTAGGCGGAGTACGGTTAGGTGGGTCAGGTACCGTAATTAGAGAATTTTCTACAGATGTAAATTTTTATGCAGATTCTGATAATATTATACCTACTCAAAGAGCTGTAGTAACTTTTATTGAATCAAGAATTAGCGCAGGTGGAGGAGAAGTTTTAACTAACGAGTTAATAGCTGGACAAGTCCGTGCTGGTACAAATGAAAATATTTTTAGTACAACGACAGGATTTAAATTAAATGTTAATACAAGAGCAGATTTTATAGGAGCACAAAATAAAGGTGTTAAAGGTAGTCCGTTAGCTTTATCATATTATTTTAGAGATGCGCTGAGATGAAAAAATATAATAAATATAGAAGCACTGGAGATAATTAATGGCAGAATTTAAATTAGGTAGGATTAGGTTTGTTTGGAAAAATGAATGGGCAGATAATACGGTTTATTACAAGGATGATGTAGTATTTTATAGGGGTAGGGTATATATCTGCATCCAAGGACATACAAGTTCTACTTTGTTCTTTACTGACTTTGAAGTAGTTCCACCTAAATGGAATTTAATGTCAGATGGTCAAACATGGAAAGGAAATTGGACTAACAATACCTACTATGTTCTAAATGATATTGTAAAATATGGAGCAAATCTTTATATTTGCAGTACAGTTCATACTTCTTCTAGTGACACAAATATAACTTTAGCAGACGAAATAGAAAATTGGGACACATTTGCAACAGGTTTAGACTGGAAAGGCAATTGGCAACCGTCGACTTATTATCTTGCAAGTGATATTGTAAAGTACGGAAGCGGAACATTTGTTTGTAATACCGCTCATACTTCCATTAATAATTTTGCTGCAGGTTTAGAAAATGATGCTGTAAATTGGGACAGATTTACCTCAGGTGTAGAATGGAAAGGAGTATGGACCCAAAATACACGTTATAAAGTTTATGATGTTGTAAAATATGGTGCTGGATTAATGATTTGTAATGAATTTCATACATCGGGTGCTGAGTTTGCTAGTGATAATTATCGTTGGGATGTTTTTGTAGAAGGACTAAGTTTTGAAAACGATTGGACCTACACAACGACATACCAACAAGGAGATATTGTAACATGGGGCGGGTATCAATACATTTCTCTAAGACAAAATATTAACATTGCTCCTACGTCTTCAATTGAGGATTGGGCTGTATTTTCAAAAGGATTTTCTTTCCAAGGAGAATGGGGAGCAGATTCTAGTGCTCAAGATTATAGAACTGGAGATGTAGTTACAGTTGGTGGGTATGTATATGTTGCAAATACTGATAATTCAAACATAGAACCAGGCGAGAATCAGTCATGGAATCAATATTGGGATAGGCTCAATACAGGATTAAAATGGAGAGGCGTATGGGCAGACGATGCATATTATGTCATCGGTGACGTAGTAAGATATGATACAGCTACTTACATTTGCATAGAGTCTCATGTAAGCGAAGATGACGATTATTCAACAGAAACTAAAATTGCACCAGGAGGCGGGGCAGAAAATAGTAGACCAGATCGTGATATCACAGGAACATATTGGAATATCTTAGCAATTGGAGCAGAAACTGATGCCTTAACTACACAAGGAGATATAGTTTATTTTAGTGGATCAGGTCCTACAAGACTACCTATCGGTAAAGAAGGACAAGTGTTACGTGTTTCACCTAATAATGAACCGCAATGGACATTTTTTGGGCAAAACCCGGATGTTTATTATGTATCAACTACAGGTGTAGATCAACCTGCGCCTATTAGAGGAACAACTGTAGAATCTCCTTGGAAAAGTATAAGATTTGCTTGTCAAGAAATTGACAAAGGAACAAAATATCCTAATGCAAAAAGATTATTGGAATTAAACAGAATTTTTATTCAACGAGAAACAACTGAATGGACTGATTATCAAATAACAGAAGGTATAGATCCCTTTACAACTAATTTTACATATTTTGCAGAAAAATGTGAAAGGGATATAGGATTAATTGTAGATGCTGTAATTTGGGATTTAACACATGGCGGAAATGTAAAATCAAGAGAAGCTGCTTTATCATACATTAATGATACTGTAGGATCTCCTTATTTAGGTCAAAAAACTGAAACTGTTGCAAGCTTAGTGTATGCATGGCAGTTAATGGAGCATGTTTTAAATCAAACTGATCCTCCGGAGATTGGGTTAACTGGTTATAATAGCTATCAGGTAGTAAACGGAGATAATTCTTCTGCTGTTGTTTCGCAATGGAAAAACATAAATTTAGAAAACGAAAATGTTTACGGAAGAGTTACAGAGTTAATTACATTAATCACTGATGCTATAACAGCTGGCAATGCAGATAACCTTCCTGCAAGGATCGAAACAAATACTTTAATTAGGGTAGCAACTGGAAAATACTATGAAGTTTTACCAATCCAAGTACCAGCATTATGTTGTATACTGGGTGATGAACTTAGATCTGTAACAGTATATCCTAGACAAAATCAAGAAGATTTAACACCTGCAACTGATCCACTTTATACCTATACAGCATTAGATCATATTGAAACACAAATAGCTGGATTAGTCGAGGGAATATCATTAACACCTACTGATAATAATAATGAATCTCAAATAACAGAATGGCCTGTTGGTAACCAGACAACAGGAAATTCTGCTATACAACTTACAAGATTGATCAAAAGATTGATAGATCATGGCACTGGTACAAAAATCGAATCAGCATGGAGAGATACATATAACTTCCCAGATGGAGGTTATGCGAGAGATAATATCCGACGAAACAGAGAATTTTTAAAAGCTGAAGTTCGAGGATTTCTTGATACTAACTATCCTAATTTATATTACAGTAGAACAAAATGTTTACAAGATGTAGGTTATTTACTAGATGGTATATGTTATGATATACAATACGGTTGTCAATGGCAGTCGTTAGTTGCAGCTCTTGCATATTATAGGGGAACCGAAGGGGCATTTGTAATCGATAGCACAGAAAAAGTTGCAACGCTTGATGCCTATGGATATTTACAAGCTATGCTTCAGAGTATAGTTCAAAACAATCAAATTTCTCCTCCATACCAAACAAATGTTCAGCAAGTAATCACTAATACTGATGCATCATTAGCAGTTAGTAATTACATATTTGATTTAATGAATGATGTAATAACAACAATAACAGATGTAAACAATTTACCTGCTTACAGCTATCCTGATATTTCTAACACAACGCAATTTCTATTAGATGATAAAGCATTACTAGAAGCAGAATATGATAATATTCAAAAAAATACAATAGATTTTATTATTACCCATTTTGGAGATTTTACTTACAAAGGTGCCTATTGTAGAAGAGATTGCGGATATATATTAGATGCTGCATTTTATGATAGTATGCTTCAATCTAATTATTGGGGGGTGTATTCTGGATACGCTTACAATCGTTTACAATCAGCTAAAGTAAAAAATGAACAACAGCAACAAGAATTGTATGCTATCGATCTTTTAAAGAATCAGTCTGTTGCTGGAATGGAAGCATTAGAAACAACAGACGGAGATGCAGCAGCAGCAATTGTAACCTCATCATTAAATTTGATTAAAAGCATTTTTATAGACGGAGACGATTCTGCTCCTAGTGTTACATATCATGATTTATCAGGATCGTCTTATCCTAATAGAACCTATACTCAAATTTTATTAATTCAAAATAGAGACTTCATTGTTGATTTTACAGCTAATGCTAATGCTTATTGGCAAGGATTAGGCACTGATCTTAGAGCAAAATGTAAACAAGATTTAGCAAGAATGATCGAAGCATGGGCATATGATATAAATTATGATCAAACTGCAGACGCAAGTGGATGCAATATAGCAACATTAAATCATGTTAGATCGATCTATAATAATATTACAGGCGAACCAGTTTATGGTACTTCTGCAGAAAGAGCAGCAAGTATACAATTATATTCAGCCTTAGCAACTAATTGTAAGGAAGCAGCAAATAATAATATCAGTGGACAGCCTTATACAGACATTGTTAACCTAGCAACAAGCGTTGAAACTGATAAGATTGATACTCTGCGAGATATAGTTACTGGTAATATTTCCCAAAACCAATACAATTTTCTAGCTACAGCTATTGCTCCTTCATTGAATTGGCAAACCGCAGATGCCCTTGCAGCAGGAGCAACTATAACAAATAATGCAGATACCTATATAAAAAATACGTTGCAAGGTATCACAACAACTTATAGTGGATTTGATTTTGATCATAGTAAATGTACAAGAGATTTGGCATTAATTTTTGATGCTGCAATATACGATTGGTGTTTAGATCAAAACTTTGCAACTATGGTTGCTGCTTACAGTTATGCAAGACAACCTTCTGCAAAGGTGTACGGATATCAAAAAGATGCAACATTGGCCGCAAACCTTTATGCTTTACAACAAGCAGACCAAATTGTACTGTCCGTCCAGGCAAGAAATGCTTTAAAATACACGATTGAATTTGTTAATGATATAATTTTTGGCGTCGCTGCAGAAGCTCATAATAAGCAAACAGCTATTCCAGATTTGTGGGCAACAAACAGAATTCTTCAATTAAATGAAGATTTTATTGTAGAAGAAGCAGTTAATTATGTCGATAATTGGTTTGCAGGAACTGTGAGCGCTATATCTAGTACAAATAGCGGATTAACTATGAGTATGGGTACCGAATGGCTTGATGCCGGTATGTCAATAAAATTTATTGATTTAGACAATGCCTATCCTGAAAATGATATTGGCCAAACGTTTCCTATTGTATTTGGAAATGAATATGTAGTTTCCGAAATATTATCAGAAAATGAATTTACTGTAGAAGATGCAAGTGGTGTATTTCTTATCATAACTCAAGATTATCCTACAATTAATTTAGGTGTTGAAAAATGGTATGAATACAATACTGCATTATGTCGCAGAGACATGCGTTATATTGTTGACGCAATGCGCTGGGATCTAGTACATCCTAAAGAATATCAAAGAACATTTACGTTAGATACAAAATTACGAGCATATGAAGTAAGCTTCCAGTTTCCGGCAAATTACAAATCAAAATATGCTGCTAGGTATTATGTAAATGCTGTTCTTGGATCTCGCGAAGAAGATATGTACTATTTACGGAACGGTACTGGTTTACGATTACAAACAGTTGATGGATTAAACGGCGATTTATCACCTAACAATGAGTTTGGAACTAGAAGACCAACTGCAGGAGCATATGCCTCACTGGATCCAGGATGGGGACCAGATGACGAAAGTGTATGGATTATGACAAGATCACCATATGTTCAAAATCTTACAACATTTGGTCATGCTGCAATAGGTCAAAAAATAGACGGTGCATTGCACAACGGAGGAAACGACTCAATAGTGTCAAATGACTTTACACAGGTTATTAGTGACGGTATAGGGGCATGGATAACCAATAATGGTAGAGCAGAACTTGTTTCCGTATTTACTTATTATTCCCACATAGGTTACCTAGCAGAAGCAGGCGGAAGAATACGAGCAACAAACGGTAATAACAGTTACGGTACTTTTGGTTCGGTTGCCGAAGGAGTAGATGCTGAAGAAATACCAATTACCTGTATAGTTGACAATCGTTTGCAATACAATGCAGAAATAGGTCAAGTAAACGCAGATGGTGATAAAATTATTAATGTAGAATTCAATCATGCTGGAAATGATTATACTGAAGCAGGAATAAACGTATTTGGAAATGGTATTAATGCAGAAGCTTATGCTGACGAATTTAGGGACAATGCTGTAAATCGGATTAGGATTACGGATCTTACAGGAGACGAAGAACAATTTGGTGGATCAGGATATTTACTTGTTTCAAATACAGCCCAAACTGGATTGCTTACAACAGATGTCGATGGCGTAGTGACGGCTGCAAATATTACCCTTGCTGCTACAGATGGAAATACAGATACTGCATACTCAGGCAAAACTATGAGGATATTCATTACAGGTGGCGTAGGAGTTGGGCAGTACGGAACTATCGATACATACAGTTCTGGTAGCAAATTGGCAACAGTAGTTAAAGATGACGACTCGCCGGGTTGGGAGCACTTATTTCCTGGAACACCTATTGTTGCTCCTAATGCAAGTTCAATTTATCAAATTGAACCAAAAGTTTTGTTTACTGATCCGCCATATAGTTCAACAAGCACCACTCTTAGCGCAAGTCATCCAACTTCAGATATTGCATGGTGTTATACTACTGTAGAATACAGTAATTTAACTCCTGATTTAGAAGTATCTGTTGTAGGGTTTGGTGCAACATTCACAGTAATAAGAAAAGGGAGCAAATATTTAGTTTCCATTGTTACAGGTGGACAAGACTATGCAAGGGGGGATACGATAACAATCGTAGGAACACAATTAGGAGGCATGTCACCGATAAATGATCTAGTTTTAACAGTTACATCTATTGACAGTACAACTGGAGCAATTATTTATTTTGATCAGGAAGGTTTAGGTTGCAGTGGATCATTTATTGCAGTAGGTAATTCAAGTCAAAATATTGAAAAAAGCACCGATGGTATGATGTGGACGCAACAAATTGTAGGAGGAACCGGGCAGTCAGGGCCAGCTAAAATAGCAAATGCTATATTCAATGATGGCTCAAGTGAATATGCTGTTAGTGCTACAATAATTGTAACTCAAAGTACAAGTCCAAATCAAATTTTTGTAAGTAATGATAACGACAATTGGGCTGCAGTATCGCTTCCTGCAGCCCAAGATAGTGAACCATTTATCACATACGGAAGGAATAAATTTTATTTAGGATTTGAAAATTCTAGACATATATTTGTATCTGATGATGCAGGCTTATCGTGGCTACAATATACAGATGCATTGCCAAGTGTGGGATTTGTAGGCTTAACATTTGGATCTGACCGGTTAGTTGCAGTAAAATACAATAGTGATGAAATTATTTGGGCTAATCATCAAAATCCAGGACTTTGGACTCAAGTTGTTGCTCCGGCAATAAGAAATTATGCTAACATAGCGTATGGCAACAACCGATTTATAATTATATCAGAAGATCAAAATGACGCATTATTCTCAATAGACAGAGGAGAAACTTGGACACTTGTTGATTTACCATCTGATGGATCAAGTAAAGGATCGGGCAACAAAATTAAATATGGTCAAGGTCAATTTGTTGTTATTGATGATGTACAAGGTGAAAATTTAAGAACATCAACTGATGGTATTAATTGGGTGTTAAGAACTGTAACAGCAGCTCCGACTGCTAATAATGGATTTGATGCACTGGCATTTGGCAATCCAAATCATCAAGGATGTTGGGTAGTCAAAGGAGCAGACGTAGACGATCATATTTCTATGATAAAGTTAGGTGTAAGAGCAATAGGACGTCCGAGCATAGCAAATGAAAAAATATTTGCTGTGCGTTTAGTTGAACCAGGCAGTGGATACTATGAAGGAGCACCTACAATGACAATAACTGATCCTAATAACATTTATGATGTTACATATACAGTAAGAATGGGCAACGGTGTGCTGGCTAACCCAACTTTTATAGATAGAGGGCAAGGTTACGAAGCAGCATCAGGATCTATTGCAGCAGAATCGTCAAATGGGTATGCTGATTTTTATCAAAGTGGTTTGTATATTGCTGTTAGAAGATTATCAGAAAGACCTATTGCTGGATCAAATGTAGTTTTTGATCATTTACCAGACACTGTATTTAAACTTGTAAACACTGTTTCTTTCCTAGGAGATACCGATGGATCTTACACAGGATTTTTAAATCTTTCTCCTTCCGTTGAAGCTATACAATCCCCTGAAGACGGTACGCCTATAACAATGCGTATTAGATATTCACAGGTAAGACTAACTGGACACGACTTCCTTGATATAGGTACTGGAAATTTTGTAACTACAAATTATCCTAACTTGCCTTTACAAGATCCTGTCCAAGCTCAAGAAACTGTTGAGTCAAATGGCGGTAGGGTTTTCTTTACAGCAACAGATCAGGACGGAAACTTTAGGGTAGGAAATTTATTTAATGTTGAACAATCAACAGGTATTGCTACATTAAATGCAGATGCATTTAATATTGCAGGATTACAAGAGTTGACATTAGGAGAAGTAACACTTGGTGGTAGTTCTGCAACAGTCAGTGAATTCTCAACAGATCCATTTATGACTGCTAATAGTGATACAGTTATACCAACTCAAAGAGCTATAAAAGCTTACATTGAAGCCCAGATTGGTGGTGGTGGTGCTGCATTAAATGTTAACTCGTTGACAGCTGGAGATATTTACATTGCTACAAATGAGATCAATACAGTAACAGGAACATCAATTACATTTAATGTTACAACAAACTTTACCGGAGGCATAACAGGAGTCCCATTAGCATTAAATTACTTTTTGAGATGATAAATAATACAAAGATAAGGAGATTTAATGGCTACTGGAGTTTTAGGCAAATTTGATGTTGTAGTTGATACTGATACTATAATCTATACCTGCCCTGATAACACATTTGCAATTGTTACTTTAAATATTTGTAATAGATCTACAGCAACAGCTGGAATTAATGTTGCAATAAGTGAAACCGGAACAATTGGTGTTGCTGATTATATTGAATTCAATACACAAATTGTACCAAATGGAGTTTTAGAAAGAACAGGAATTGTTGTTCATGACGGTTATTCAGTAATGGTTCGGTCTGATGTAGCAAATATTACAGCCATAGCATACGGAATAGAAACATCAACATTATAAGGATGATTAATGGGTAGAAGAGTACAATATGGATCTAGTTTTGTATCATTACCAGTTGGATATGGAGTAGATAGCACCAGACCGGATCCTGCAGTTCAAGGAGCATTGTTTTTCAATACAGATAAACATACTCTAGAAATTTATGACGGAGACGGTTGGCATTCAATTCGAGATATGCACAGTGTTGATATACAAAGCGATACAAATGTTGTGGTCAATAAACATTATTGGGTAGACTGCTTACCAAACTCTGGATTTACAGTTACACTTCCAACATCACCATCAAAGTACGACAAAATTACTTTTACTGATAAAAATAATTCAATTAACAACATCAGGATATTTAGAATTAATCCAGGATCTAATCCAATTATGGGCACAACTGATGTCATGGAAGTTACCACAACTGGTGCATCTTTTACTCTTATATGGTTCGATAATACCGAAGGATGGAGAGTTGAAAATATTTAAGGATGACTATGGCGTTTGATTATCAGACTTTAAAAAATTATACAAACGACAGCTTAATTGATAACACTTTACTACAATCAAATATAGGAACAGATCAAATAGTAAATGCAAATTTGATTGATGATTCTATAACCGCAAACAAATTTGCCGACGATGCTGTTGTAAATTCAAATAGCAAAACAACTGGTACATTACCAACTTCAAAAGGCGGAACCGGATTAACATCTTTAGGAGGAGCCTTCAAAGCTATACGAAGTACAGGTAGCTCATTAGATTACCACGAACATGGTTTAAGATCAATGAGTGTTTTTACAGGGAATGGTACATGGACTAGACCTGCAAATGTAAGATATATCAAAGTTCAAGTACAAGGCGGTGGCGGTGGTGGCAGTGGTCACGGAGAAGGCGGTGGTGCCGGTGGCTATGCTGAGAGATATCTTGATGTAACAGGAATCAGTTCTGTAGGAGTAACTATAGGTGGCGGTGGTGGTGGTACATATTATGCTGGTGCAGGAGGTAATGGAGGCGGAAGTAGTTTTGGACCATATGTAAGTGCAAGTGCAGGTCATGGAGCTAATAGACAGAATCAACACTCAGGAGGAGTGAGCGGAAACGGATCGGGTGGCAATTTAAATTTACATTCAGGTGGCGGATTTAACCATCATGCATATAGTGCCCAAAGTTGTGCAAACACATTCTTTGGAGGTGGTGCTCCGGGAAATCATCCCCAAGGTGGTCATTTTGCTCATAGGCATCAAGGTTATTCTGCTCCGGGCACAGGCGGAGCAGGAGCACATTTTCATGGTCACAGGGGATCAGATGGTAAACCAGGTATCATAATTATTACAGAATATTATTAAGGCAATTTCAATGGCATTTAATTATCAACTATTAAAAAAATTAACAAATGATTCATTTATAAGTGGTTCAATAACAGGAACAGATATAGGAAATGAAGAAATTACAAATACAGAATTTGGTAGTAATGTAATTGAAGCTGACAAATTTGCAGACAATAGTGTTAATCTCACAACAACTAGTGTGTCAGGTACATTACCTGTAAACAAAGGCGGAACTAACACAACTGCCAGTGGAAATCCTTTTGAAATTTTAATGTCAAATAGTGCTAACAATTCTTTATCATTTAGACCATATGGTATAAAAGGAATGGTAGTTTTTACAAGTAATGGCACATGGAATAGACCGTCAAATGTTCGTTTTATTTGGGTACAAGTGCAAGCAGGCGGTGGCGGTGCAAGTGGCCACGGAGAGTCAGGAGCTGCCGGGGGTTATAGTGAAAGAATTTTAGAAGTTGAAAATGCAAATATTTCAAGCGTAGCAGTAACTGTAGGTGGCGGCGGCGGTGGTACATATTATTCTAATGCAGGAGGTAACGGAGCTGGAAGTAGTTTTGGACCTTATCTTAGTGCAGGTGGAGGCCATGGAGCGAACAGACATAATCAACATAATGGCGGACTTAGTGGAGGAGGATCTGGTGGTAGTTTAAATTTACATTGTGGTAGTGGCGGAAGCCACGAACAAAGATCTTCTGGAATGGGAGGATCTTCATTTTGGGGAGGACCTGCACCTGCCGGACACCCCCAAGGTGGTCATTTTGCTCATAATCATCAAGGTCATTCTGCTCCTGGCACAGGCGGTACATCTGGATATTATTCGGGTCACAGAGGATCAGATGGTAGACCAGGCATTATTGTTATAACAGAATTTTATTGAAAGTTAATTATGGCGTTTAATTATCAACTACTAAAAAATCTAACAAATCAATCTGTAACAAACGAATCGTTAGAAACAACAAGTTTTGCCAATAATACTATTGCCACTGCTAACATAGAAGATAATACTATTATAGAAGATAATATCAAAGATGGAGCAATTGATTATAGCACTTCAACGGTGGCAGGAACAATGCCACGAGATAAGGGAGGAACTGGATTATCAACAATAGGAAGTAATCAACAACTCCTAAGACGAACAAGTGCTTCGGGTAGCGCTCTAGAATATGCTAATTTAGGGTTCAGTGGAATTTCAGTATTTACATCAAACGGAACATGGAATAAACCAGCCGGAGTTAGGTATATTAGGGTAAAAGTACAAGGTCCTGGTGGTGGTGCAAGTGGGCACGGAGAGTCAGGTGGAGCCGGAGGGTATGCAGAGAGAATAATGAACGTAGATAGCATCAGTTCTGTAAGTTGTAATATAGGTGGCGGTGGCAGTGGTACTTATTATTCTGGTGCAGGAGGAAATAGCGGAACAACATCTTTTGGACCATATGTAAGCGCAAGTGGAGGCCATGGAGCTAACAGACAGAATCAACACTCTGGCGGTGTGAGCGGAAACGGATCAGGTGGCAATTTAAATATACATCAAGGCGGTGGCGGTGCCCACCATCACAGTTTTGGACCAGGTGGCACCAGTTATTTTGGAGGAGCAGCACCAGGAGGACATCCCCAAGGTGGTCATTTTGCTCATAATCATCAAGGTCACTCTGCTCCGGGTACAGGCGGTACCGGAGGATATTTTCATGGTCACAGGGGATCAGATGGTAGACCAGGCATAATCGTTATAGAGGAATACAAATGAAAAAAGTTTTAATGTCGTATCAAGGTTTTGTAAGTGAAATTCGCGATCCTGGAGAAGAATATGAAATTTATGACGGCCCAGATGCAACTATAGCATGGGTTAATGCTCCGGATAATGTTACTTTAGATTGGACACTAGAATGGAGTCCGGCACAACAAGATATGGTATGGATAGAAAGAGATGGCGGTTTTACCAATACCGCAGTTGCAAGGCAAGTTGCATATGGAACAGTTGGCGAACAATTAGACATGCTTTATCATGAACTAAAAGAATCTGGTACAATAAGCCAAAATGGCACATGGTACCAGCATATTAGTTTGGTAAAAGATATAATAGACAAACCAACAGTTAAAGAAGAATTTTTAACTGCAGAGGATCAACAGGCTGCACTAGAAAATACAGAACCTTCTATTGATAGATCTCCAGTTCCGTCAACTATGGAACTACCAGCATGGCGTAGATATTCCGTTTGGCTCAATTCTAATTCATAATCTAAATATCTTTGCATAAATATCCCATAACAGGAATAATTTATGCACATTAAAAAAGTTGTAATTGTAGGCGGCGGAAGTTCAGGCTGGATGACAGCAGCCGCTTTAAGCAAATGTTGTCCCCATTTATCTATAACACTTGTAGAATCTAAAATAATAGGAACAGTTGGTGTAGGTGAAAGTACACTAGGACATATTAATAGATTTTTGCGGATTTTAGATCTAAAAGATGAAGATTGGATGCCAAAATGCAATGCAACATATAAAAATTCAATACGTTTTACAAATTTTAGGATTGGGCAAGGCGAATCGTTTGAATATCCATTCTCAGAAGGATTAGACTATACAGATAAACCCGGAGGAACTGATTCCTGGTCTGAATTAGCAACGCTTTATCCTGACGAGTTTCCTCCGGAATCATTTGCTGAATTTTTTTGCACCGGAAACACATTATTAGCAAAATATAATAAACAAACAAAAAACAAAGATAAATTATTAAGAAATTTTGATTTTGATTTTGACACAGCATATCATCTTGATGCGCAATTATTTGGTCAATATTTAAAAGATAATGTAGCAATACCAAATGGTGTTGAGCACATAATAGGTGATGCTCATTCATTTAAAAAAGATCACTTAAACAATATAACAGACATACTTTTAATCGACGGAAGAACTCTAACTGCTGATCTTTGGATAGATTGCACAGGATTCAAATCACTTCTATTAGAAGATTGGATGGGTTCTGCATTTATGCCATTTACAAAATATTTGGCTAATGATAGCGCATGGGCATGTCGTTTGCCCTACACAGATAGAAAAAAGCAGATGCTAAATGTAACAGATTGTTTTGCTCTAAATAATGGATGGGTTTGGACTATTCCGTTATGGAACAGAATAGGAACAGGATATGTTTATTCTAAAAGATTTATTGAAAAAGAGAATGCCGCTATTGAATTTAGTAAACATTTAGAAAAAATTTATGGTAAAAAAATAGCAGATAAAGCAGAACTATTTCCTATTAGTATTAGACACGGTAAAAGAAGAAGAGCATGGTTGAATAATGTTTTAGGAATAGGACTTAGTTACGGATTTGTAGAGCCGTTAGAATCAACAGGTTTGCTAACCACTCACGAAAATATAGTAAAATTATTAGATGTTTTAAATAGACGAAATGGATATGTAACAAGGGCAGAAAAAGATGCCTACAATTTAGCAGTTGATTTTGATGTAACAAAATTTAGAGATTTTGTATCGCAACATTATGCATTGTCACAGAGAACTGATACACCTTATTGGAGATGGTGTACACAAATTAATGAGTATGTTCCGGAACAATTTAATGAATTTGTTTTAAATCAAAATCAATATACAAATTTTCTAGGAAGCATGATAAATCATCATTATCATAGCGATTATATAGGAAATATGTATATTGCAGCTGGAATGGGGTTAAAATCTATTGCTACAAAAAATCTTATATTTAATTTTAATGATACAAAAAATTTAGCAACAAAAAAAGAACAAATTGGTTTTACTAAACGTGCTTATTTTAAATATAGAGAGGCTATTACAAAACATGTTCTTACACTTCCTAGTCATTATGATTTTTTAAAAGATAATATATATAATGGCATAGATGAATATATTAACAAGTAAACTGACCTCTTTTTTTAAAAAAAAACAATTTATTAGATTTTATACTCTTGAACCAGGGGTTGCAAAATTGTATCCAATACAAAAATCCCGACTTGTAAAAAGAGATTGGTTAAAAATAAAACAAGAAGTAGATACTAATACTAAAAGTTCTCAAAATTGTCCAGGAATACAGAAAATAATAAACACAGGATATATTTTAACTGCACCTGCTGATTTTATAATAAAAACAAACGGAGATGGAGTAAGTGTTTATTGGGACGAAAGTTATCAGTTTAATAAATGTGGACAAATGGCAGAATATGCATATATAAATACACACAATTCTATACAAACCGAACCTTTATTAAATGATAAAGATAATATCCTTAAGACTGTAATTAAAGTTGAAACTCCGTGGAGGGTTGAAGTTTCAAATAATATCATACTGCTTATAATGCCAGTTGCTTATAATAATGAAGATAGGTTTGAAGCTGCAACTGGTTTTTTAGATCCAAGTTACATGCATGTTTTAAATGTCCAGTTGTATTGGAAAAAATTAAATGACGAAATTTTGATTAAAGCAGGCACTCCTCTTTGTCAAATTTTACCAATAGATAAAAAGATATTGCAAGATTCTACTTACACTTTAACAGTTGAAGAAGCAACTAATGCTGATTATAAACTTGAAAGAGATTTTGTTTATGCTTCAAATTCTTCAATCTACAGGAAAGATTCTGTTTTGGCTAGAATTAAAAGACTAAATAGAATATTATCAAAAGGAAAAAAATGATTTATGTTGATAAAATAAACAATGCATTAAAAAATCTTGAAAATAAGTCATTAGAAATAAAAAATGACTTAGAACGTATTGAAAATGAGTTTAATGATTTAAAACTTAACCCATACGGTATTACTAGTATAGATTTTGCATCCAGACAAGAACTAAGTTCTGATTTACTTAAAATAGAAGGAACAATAATGGGTCTACAATTAGCGTTGGAGCTAATAGAAAATGAACCTATTGAATAATGGAGTTAATCTTTTTACTCCTTATATTTACAAATTTCAATTTCCATTTGAATTTGAAATATTAAAACCTAAAATTTATAACCTATTAGAAAATAATTCAGAAACAAGTTTATTAGAAATAGGAAATTCAAAATCGTCAATTAAAGCTGGCAACACTGAACAGCCACATACTTGGGAAGAACTAAGTGAATTCCAAGAATGGCTAGGAAGTATGATTTATTTTATTAGGAAAGAAAATAAATTTATTTATGAATATAATGAAGTTACAGAATCATGGATTAACATTCATTATAAAGGTGGACAAACTTTAGAACATAGTCATAATTTTATAACATTTGTAGTTACGGCTTACTTACAAGTTCCTGATAATTCTGGATATATAGAGTTTAAAGACCCATTAGAATATCATAAATCTATATATCCTATTTTTCCTGAAGAATCTCTTTATAAAGAATTACCTGTAACCACTAATGATGTTTTAATATTTCCCGGCTGGTTAAAACACAGAGTCCAACCCAATTTAAGTGATCACGAAAGAATTATATTTACTTTTAACATAAGATGACAGAATTTAAAAGATGCTATCCTGATGCAAATAATTTTGACAAAGTAATTAAAATTCACAATGTTGACAATTGGAATTGTAAATATTTTTCAATTGATAAAGATTATGGTTATTGGATAACTGATCCGCCGTTTGACATAAAGCATTTTGAAATTTTTAAAAATCTTATAGCATCTTTTCCAATACAAAAAGACAATAGCGCATTAACGAATTTTGATCCTAACCCATTTGATAGCATACACTTACCAGAATGGATTTATAAAGATATTTGCTATTTACTTATTGATTTTTATTCAAAAAATATTTCTAATGATATATATTTAGAGCAAATACACGAATGGGGCAATTTATACTTTCGTGAATTAACTAAACCTATAAGTTGCTGGAGAATTCCTCACGTAGATTATGTTAATGGCTTAGTTACTAATTTATGGTTTACAGATCATTCTCTTGACATGTCATGTACAAAGTTATTTCATTATGAAGGAAAAATGTATGAAACTGTTTATGATTTTCAAGTTGACGAAACCCACAAATTTCATAAACAATGGGTAGAAATAAGCAGGAATGCTACTAGGGCAAATAATTGGTTTAACATGCCAGATGAGGAATTAAAGAAATGGGGATTTAATTTGTTAGCGTCAATACCTACAAACGAAAAAACTATGACAATGTACAAAGCAAACATACCGCACCTAGCATATGTAGATCCTGAAGTTGATTTTAGATGGAGTCATTCGTTTGCTTTTAGCTTTATACCTGTGCCAAAAACTTTAAATGATTTAAGATATGCATTTTGACCTTTATTTTCCGACGCCGATATGGTGGGAAGAGACTAATATAGATACAACTGATTTACTTAATTTGTGTTACGATATATACAAATATGACCCAACAGGTCGCGAACTTAGTAATGACGGAGGATGGCAAAGTAAAGATTTTTTACCTACAGCATTTAAACCATTACAAATTTTAAATAATAAAATATTAGAACAAGCAGAACAATGCGTCAGAGATTATGGATATATAGAAAAATTATCAAAAGTAAAAATTGAAAATTATTGGTTTAATATTAATAAAAAAGGACATTCTAACTCACATCACATACATGATAATTCATTTTTATCTGGAGCATTTTATCTAAAAGCAACAGAAAATCAAGGAGATATTACTTTTTATAAAAATAGTCTAGCAGATTATATTATTACAAGTCAAAGTTTTATCGAAAATTATACTCAAATTAGTTGCGGTGCTATTAGTTATAAACCAAAAACTGGAAAATTATTATTATTTCCAGGACATTTAGCTCACGGTGTTTCTAGAAATCCTACTGACGAAGATAGAATATCAATAGCATTTAATGTTAGGATTGATAGGATATATGAATAATTTTTTTGAAAATTTTAAAAAACAAAGTAATTTATTTTTAAATGATAATCCGCTTTACTTAAAAAATATCTTTCCAACACCAGAAAAATATTTAAGTTGGCATGACGTAGAACAATGTTTAAACTATCCTGAATTATTTGACTTTGAAGTCATTGATCCACATACAAATAGCAAAATAGAAATACCAAGTTACAGAAAAACCTGGGTTTGGTCAAAACTTGTACAAGATAAATCTTTTATTTTTGACAAAATTAACAATGGATTTGGACTTGTAATTTTAAATTATGGATCTTATAATGATATTACCAATCAACTATTAAAATATTTTGAGCAAGAATTTTATGTTAACGCAGCTATTCATGTGTACTGTAATATTAAAGAAAATGGTTCTTTTTTTATACATGAAGATTATCCTTCTAATTTTATTATTCAAGTAGAAGGAACGACTCCGTGGAAAATATATAATAATAGATTATCAAATTTATATCCTACTGGTATTATGAATAATTTTATTAAAGAAAAAGATTTATCTGTTGCTTTAGATGTTGTATTAGAACCAGGAGATGTTCTATATATTCCTTCAAGAATGTATCATTATGCGAAGCCTTGTAACAAGAGATTAAGTATGAGCATACCATGTTGGAATAAATATAAAACTGATCCAGAACATTTTTCTATTGATAGAAAAAGGTACAAATTAAATTATGAGTAAAATTTTTACACCTATTGAAAAAAATATACAAGATAAAGATTATGTAAAAAAAATTTATAACTATCTTACAAGTATAGATTTTGACTGGCATTTTATGGAAGATACAACTTTTGAAAATTCTAATATGCCCCAACATTCAACACCTGCTTTTGGTAATTTAATTTATAATGAAAATAACATAAGTAATCTGCATTTAGATTTTTTTAAGCCTTTGTTATCTATAATAGAAAAACAATTTTCTCTAACAATAATTGATTTAAAAAGAATTAGGGCTGGATTTTTATTGAACACAAAATTTTCATTGCCAAGCTTGCCATATAAGTACAATACTCCGCATAGAGACTTTGATCAAGAACATTTTGTTGTAATTTATTATGTAAATTACAGCGATGGAGATACAATTATATTCCATGAAACTGATAAAGCTGAAAAATACTATCCTATGCATACGTGTACACCCGAGGCTGGAAAATTGTTATTGTTTAACGGATGGCATTATCACGCAAGCACTTGTCCTAAAATGTGTACGAAAAGAATTGTAATTACATTTAATTTTACTGGAAAAATAAATGGATAATTGGTACATTAATATTTTCAACAATAAACACAATTTGCCAGTATCTCAATTCATGGAATTACATGATGTCAAAAATAGATTTTTATATCCATATTTTCCTACAATAATAATTGATGATTTTTATGAAGACTGTGATATAATAAGACACTTTGCTCTACAGCAAGAATTTTACAAAGGAGATAGAGGTAACTGGCCCGGATTACGCACTACATTATTGCACGAATTAAATTATGATTTCTTTCAAATTTTTCTAAAAAAAATCCTGTTTATATTAAAAGATTACGGCATTACAAAAATTGAAAGATTAGAAACCGGATTTCAATTAACTGACGAAAACTACGGTAACGGATGGGTTCATGATGACGATCCGCAAGATCAAGTTGCCGGTGTTATCTATCTTAACAATGATGCACCTTTAGGTTCTGGTACCTGTATTTACAAAGATTGCAACGATCATAATGGAGAGTTTTTTAAAGATTTATTTGAGCAAGATGTAAATCAAACTGATGAAATAGATAGTAATAAATTTGAAAAATATAGGAAAGATCAAAGATCAAAGTTTGATACTGACATAGTAATTGAATCAAAGTTTAATAGATTTATTATGTTTGATACTAGAAATTGGCATTCTGCTGAAAACTTTTTTGGTAAAGGAAAAGATGCTAGACTAACCCAAGTTTTTTTTGTTAAAATCTAATATGCGTTATTTTAACCAGCCTGTAAAAATTATAGATGATTTTTTTGAATTTTATACATTATACAAAAATTTAGCTTTAGATGAAGAGTATATAACAACAGAACATATTTTTCCTGGCAATATATCTAAACCAATTAATGAAATTAACGAAAAAATATTTCATAACATTGCTAAAAAAATTATAATACATGCAAATGGTAAAGAAGATTTTAACCAATTGCATATGGTTTTTAATTACATAACTAAATTAGAAGATAATACTGATATTAATATTTACTATCCTAATTTTGATATTGGAGGTATAATTTTTTTAAATTCAAATGAAAACGATGATATTGTATTTTACAATTCTATTGATAGCAATTTTACTCCTTCAGTTACAATAAAAATGAAAGAGAACCGATGTATATTTTTTTCTCCAAAAGAATATTTTAAAATACATAATTCTTTTATGCCAAACGAAAATGATAAATTAGTAATATTAAGATTTTTTGGACAAGTCACATGATAAATGAAATTATTGAAATAAAAAATATTATTCCAAAAAGTCAGGCTGATTATATTGAAACTGTAATGACCGGATTTAATTTTTCTTGGGCATTAAATAAAAACATTGTATCAGGAGATAAATGTTTTATTAATAATTTAGACAACCCTGCTGGATGTAATCACTTTTTTTATGAGCAAAATTCTTTTACAAGCACTTTCTTTGATATGGTGTATCCAATCATTTTAAATTTACAAGATAAAATCAAAGACCAAGACATATCAAGGCTAATAAGAATGAGGGCTAATTTAGTTTTTAAAAATCCTGCAATTAATGAAGATGCATTTATGCCACATATAGATAGTTTTTTTAAACATATTGTAGCCATTTATTATGTAAATGATAGCGACGGAGATACAATAATTTTTAATGAAATAAATGAAAATTATGATCCAGGAAGTAAAGACATTGAAAAAATTTCCTCTAGAGATTTTACTATTAAAAAAAGAGTAAAACCAGAGAAAGGTAAAATTTTAGTTTTTCCAGGATACTACTATCATACTGCAAGTTTTTGTAAAAAAAGTAAATTTAGATGCGTCATTAATACAAATTTATCTAATATTATATTATGAAAGATTATATTTTACATCAAAGTTCTTACATCACAAATAATATTGAAGGTATTTTAGAAGATATTAAAATTGGTTTGAGACTACATCAAGAATTATTTCCTTACGAAGATACAACATGGACGTATCCTAAATATAATACATTCAGTCTACTCGCACCTTCAAGTCATTTCTGGTATATTTTCCAAGAATTAAAAAATTTGATACTTACAAATATAACAGAAAATAAAGAACTTTGGTTACAATCATGGATTAATTATCATACTCATCAGGATTTATTAGATTGGCACGATCATGAATGGCCTTATCATGGATATATTAATTTAAATTGTGAAAAAACTGAAACAGTTTTTGAGTCGCATACTGTAAAAAATAAACCTGGTCAAATTTATTTTGGACATGGGCACATTAAACACAAGGTAGTAGCGTTAGAAAATTTCGGTTATAAAAGAATTACAATTGGGTTTGATGTGCATACAATTCCAACTGGTAAATTATATAGGACATTTAATGAAAAACCATTTTTTAATCTAGGATTTATACCATTAGTATGAAAAAAGATTTTATTACAGTAAAAAATATTATTTCATTAGAGTTAGCAAATTTTATTTCATTAGAATTTAAAATGATGGAAGATGTTTGCAAAATAATTTATCCTAATACAGACTTTGCCGATTTAACAGAAAACACATTTGCAAGATACGCTCCTTTAATGATGGAAGCATTGTCTGTAAAAATTTTACCAATAATAGAAAAAAAATTAAAAGTAAAATTATATCCTACATATTCATATGCACGAATATATTACAAAGATAGTTTTTTACAAAAACATTTTGATAGACAAAGCTCTGAATATACCGTCAGCATAGCATTAGAGCAGACAGATATATGGCCTTTGTATATTAGAAACAAATCTGATAAGATTTATGAAATTAAATTGAATATAGGCGATGGGGTAATTTATAAAGGTCACGAAAACCAGCATTGGAGAGACCCTTTACAAGAACAAAGTCACACGCAATGTTTTTTGCAATATGTAGATGCAGAAGGACCTCACAGTAATCTAAAATTTGATACTAGACCTGTATTAGGCCTTCCTTTTGAATATGCATCTACTGAAATGCAAGATAACATGTTTAAAACAAATACTTTATCAAAATTAGTTAAATTATAATTGTAAAATTGATTCTCCACTAGGAACAGAATCTATTCTATTTGGACCTGCTATTGTATATTTAGGATGATATGCCTTCTCAAATATAATTTCTGCGTCTGCAATTGTGTTAGCTTTTGCATAAACTTTTTTAATATTCATTTTTTGAGCTGTATTTTCTAGCTCTGGAACCCTAATTATTTTGACATAGTAATTCATTATTTTTTACCTTTCATTATTAAGCCATTTTGTTATAGTAATATGGCTATCAACTTCTTTACTATAAATATTTGTAATTGTATTTAACACATTAGAAAAATTATTTATTACTGAATTGTTTATATTGTACTCTTTATCAAAATAATTCATACCCTGCATTACCATTAACCATGCAGTCGGCGAGTAACCATTAAAAAAGGGTTTTTCTTTGGAATGTTCGACATGTTCAGTTAACAAATAGATTTTATTTTTTAAGGATTCGCTTAAATCTATCTCATTAAGATACATATTCCAAAAATCTGTATTATTTTTTTGTCCTGTATAATGCAACAATAAAAAATCTCTTATATCAACTGTAATAGTATACAATCTTTCATTATATCTGTTCTGTAGTGTAGCATTAATTTCATATGGATTCCATAAATCATCTAAAGCAAATAAAGACTCACAGATTAAAGCAATACCATTTGCCTCTAAAGGTTCTAAAAATCCAGTGCTTAATCCTATGCCTATAACATTATTTTTCCAGGAGTTTTCCATAAATCCTGGTTGATACGTAAAATTAGCTACAGGATCAATTTTTTTATTAAATTTTTTTTCAGCTTCTTGAATTGCATTATCTAAAGTTGTATGGTTGCTATCATATATATATCCACTACCATTACGATTTTTTAAATTTACATTCCAAGACCACCCATAATCCATTGCATATGCTTTTGTGACAACATTAGGTTCTGTTTCTCCCCACCATGCTACTACAGAATGAGCTGGAAAATAATAACTATTATCAATTATTGGTTCTTTTAACGTATTTCCTAATAATAATCGTGCAAAGCCAGTACAATCAAAAAACCATTTACTGTATATTTTTTCGCCATTTTTTAATTGCAAAAAGCTTATATTACCGTTATTAGAGTTACGTTCTGCATCTACAAATATTGCATCTTTATAAATAATTCCTCTATTAAAAGAGATTTCTTTAAGATAAGCAGCAGTTGCTCTACTTTCATAGTGCCACATAGGCTGTAAACGACTATCATTAGATTTAGGAACTTTATTTTGCTCTATAAAAGCATCAGCAAAAAATAATTTTGACAAAGGTATTTTATTCTTAATACAGTGCAATTCTACAAAATAACCAGCTCTTTCTTTTTGTAAAAAATTATTCATACTTTTAAAACTAAACTCATTATTAAATGTTTTATAGTTATCGAGCCATGGTGAATAATCAGTTTGTAAAGCATGAATAAACTCGGTATTTTTACTCCAGTTGTAAAATTTTCCTCCTAGCTTAGGAGTAGCATTTGTTTTTTTTTGAAAATCTTGTAAATCAATATTTAAGTAGTTTAAAATATCATTAAACGTAGTGGCGCCACTTTCGCCTGCTATAATTGGTAAATGTTTAGAATTCTCAATAACTAAAATTTTTAAGTTTGGATAAGTTCTTTTCACAAATAAGGACGTTAGCCATCCTGCTATACCTCCTCCTAATATTACAACATCATAACTTGTATTTGTATTCATGTTTATCTAATTCTTTTAATAATTCAATAGCTTCATTGTGTGAATAGGTTTGCAAATCTGGATTTGACATGTCATTATATATATCTTCTAATTTTAAAGAATTGATATATAAATGTTTTTGAAATTGCTGTTTAATATTTTCCTGTCCTTTTTTTGATATTAAATTCAAACCTAACATAACTTGGCCAAAATTTAAACAATTAAACATTAACATAGTATCTTGAAAAAGTTGACTATCAGGAAAATTATAAGACATATAATCAAGATACTCTGCATTAAAATCAGTTAATTTTAAATCATTTTTGCAAAATTTCCAAAAATTTGAATCTTTTCTACTTGTAAGGTAATGAAGTTGAATAAAGTCAATTATGTTACTAACAATCTTATTCATCCTGTCATTGTGTATTTTACTTACTTTGGTATCATTTTTGTGGAAAAAATACAAAGAATTAGTTAATAAAAAACATTGTTGTATTACGGCTCCTATAGAAGTTGCTTCTAGTGGTTCTACAAACAATCCACTTAGCCCAACAAATGCACAATTTTTATACCAAAATTTATCAGAAAACCCACTTGTAAAGTTAAAATATCTTGCATCTGTAATTTTTTTTGTAATATTGTTGGTTACATAATAATTTTCTATTTCATCTAACGCCCTATCAGGATTTATAAAATTGTTACAAAAAACGTATCCATTGCCATACCTTTCCTGTGTAGGAATCCTCCATGCCCATCCACTAGACATTGCTGTCGATAATGTATAATTTGGTATTACTTCGGTAATATCGGTTGGAAATGCCAAGGCACTATTCATTGGAAGTTTATCAAATATAGTATGCCATTTAACTTCTAATTTTCTAGCCAGTATCCTTGCAAAACCTGTACAATCAATAAAAAAATCTGCAGCATAAATTTTGTTATCTTTGTCGATAATATGGTTAATATTATTATTTTCATCTAGTATAGTATCAACTATTTCAGTGTCAACAATATGGATATTCCTTGTTATTGAAAGATTCCTAAAAAAAGAATTCAATTTAAAAGTGTTAAAATGGAATTGTGATATAATTTTATCTAAAGGAGCAATATGTTTACCATTAATAGCTAAATCCCAAACAGTTTTATCTGGCTCTACATTATCCATCACTAATTGTAACCATGATGTAAAAAGACCATTAGTATCAGATTGTGTAACAAAAAATTCAGTAAGATTATGCCAATAATGTTTATTATTTCCTAACCAATTTTGAAATTTGATTCCAATTTTAAAAGTTGCATCTGTTTCTCTAAATAAATCAAAGATACTAATGTCCGAATGTTGCATAAACTTATTAAAATGTTCTGTAGTTCCTTCGCCTACTCCTACAATTCCAATTTTAGAACTTTCAATTAATTGTATATCTAAATTAGGATATGCAGATCTAAGCATTAACGCTGCAATGTATCCACTTGTTCCGCCACCTACTATACAGATTTTATCTATCATAATACATAATTAGTTGAAATAGATTTCATGTACTCTAATGCTTCTCTACTAGAATACCATTCTTCAGATAATTTGCTAGGAATATAAGAAATTTGCAATTCATCGTATTCTTGATATTGCGAAAATCTTGTCTTAAAGAGTTGTAATATATTTGTTTGATTAAACATTCTTAAGCCGTGCATTACCTGTATCCAATTTAAGCAATCATAAATCCTATATGTACGGTTAGTAAAATCCTCAGGTAATAAAATTTGATTTACAAAATTATTTGAAAATAGTTCTAAATTTTCTTTATTAAAATCTGTTACAGTCATTTCATTACTACACCATTTCCAAAATGCAGTATCGTCACGTTTTGTAAAATAGTGCAGTTGTATAAAATCTAAAATATTATATAACATATCATCAAAAATCTTATTATAATTTTTACTGGTAGATACATCTTCCCGAGACCAATTCCATAACGAACCAGCTAATAATCTTACTTGTTGTATAGTTGTACTGATGCTACTTGCCTCTAAAGGTTCTACAAAATTACTGCTTAATCCAATTGATACACAATTTTTAGTCCATGCTTTGTCAATTTTTCCTGAGATAAAATTAATTTTCCTACCAATGTTGATAGTATCAGGAAAATATTTTTGTATTTCGTTGACTGCAGTTTCTTCATTAATAAAAGCATCGCTAAATACATATCCATTACCAAATCGATCTTGTACTGGACTCCGCCAATGCCATCCTGCATCCATGGCTTTTGCTAAAGTAAAAACTGGAATATCTTTTTGACTGGGTGTTTGAAACGCAACAGCTGAGTTTAATGGCAAATATTTTGACCAGTCTGTCCAAGTGGACCCTAACTTAGATGATATAACCTGCCTAAACCCGCTACTATCTATAAAAAAATCAGCAAAATATTTATTGTTGTTATTATCTATTATAGATTCTACAAATCCTTCATTATCTACAGAAACATCGACAATATCAGCAATTACAAATTTAATATTTAATGCTTTTGCTTTATTTTCTAAAAAAAGATTTAATTTTTCACTGTCAAAATGGAATTGATAATAATCAGTGAAAGGTTCTTGAACATAACCTTGTAACGGTAAATCCCAATGTAATTTTTCTGAGGAAATTCCATTGCCTATAAGTCGCATTAAAGTATATGGTGCACCGCAATACGGATCTGTATTTACTAAAAACTCGGGCAAACTATGGAAATAACTTGTGTTATCACCGTGCCAATTTTCGAATTTAATACCAATTTTAATCGTTGCACCGCATTCTTTTACGAGATCTACCATGCTAATGTCAACTACATCTGCAAATAATTTCCAATGTTCTGTAGAACCTTCGCCAACACCTATAGTTCCAATTTTATCAGATTTTATTATTGACAAATTTAAAGAAGGAATAGCAGTTTTTAGATATATAGCAGCCATTAATCCTGCATTTCCTCCTCCTAAAATAATTATATCGTTAATCATCTTCAATTTTAATATTAATTTTTGAGTCTGTTGCTAAATTATAGTTAATTTTACCCGTTGGCATTGTATTAAAACTTATAATGTATCTTGAAGTATTTGCGATATGTATATCGCTCTTATGATAAATGTAACTAGGAAAAATTATTAATTTTCCTGGTTCGGGACTAATTTTTTCTTCTGGGTGATAATTAAATTTTAATACCTGCAATTGTGTATCAATAGCTTGTTCAAATGGATCAATGAAGGTTGTAGCAGATCCGTCTGTTAAGTAATATATACCACTGTAAAAACTCATACTGTGTTTGTGTGTATCTAAATACATGTTGTAATCTGCTAATGAAACATTTACCCAGCTATTTGTTATTTTTATTTGATCACAATCATATTGCTTAATTTTTTTTACTTCTTTTAAACAGTCACTAAACCAATTAAATAAATCTTGAAAGTTTTTATTGTTTTTTAAATTAATTAGTAAACTAATTTGAGTAGTTTTTTTTATTTGTATATCTTCTAATGTTTCTAAATTTGCAATTAGCTTTTTATTATCAAAATTTTTGTTATAAAAAACAAAAAAATCTATAGGAAAAAGTTTTAAAATTTCCATTAGTACTCTAGCCAACCTGTTAGTAAATATTTTTCTCCTTTTAAAGGAGGATTTCCTCTGTGAGTATGCGTGTAGGTTGCAGGCCATAATATTAACCTTCCTTCTAACGCAGAAACCCGCATACTTTGATAAAGGAATTCTGTTTCTCCGCCGTCATTTATTGTATTTAAATATAATCCCCACGCACACAATCTAGAGCACTTTTCGGCACTATCATTTTCAAAATGCCATATATGATAACCTTCGCCTGGTAGAGTTTTTTGTAATTTCATTGATCTAATATAATGATTACCTGCTTCTTTTATAACACTATAATGATCTGTGTATTGTTTGTAACAATTCCAAAATTTATTCAAAAAAGTTTCTAAAAAATCCATTGTAGGCAAAAGACGCATAGATTTTTCTTCTAGTAAAAATACAGCGTTATCTTTAATTCTATGACTATCAAAAGAACCTAAATCTATACGATTAAAAGATAAATTAAGTCCTGCTAATAAATTGTATTGATCAATTATTTTTTTGCATTCGTCTGTGTTTAAAACGTTATCAAAAATACCAACCGAATTTTCTATTTTCATTTTTAAATCTTTTGTTTAGGATATTTTTTTCTAAAATAGTTGAACAAATTTTTTATAATTTTAATTTTATTGTTTGCAGTATCAGTCCGAGGAAATCTGCTATGATTGGCAAAGGCATACGCATCTTCTAGTTCTTTTTCTACATCTGTAGCTTTATCCACAATAAAATCTATACTGTTTTTTTCTAAAAAGTTCCTATGAATTGGAACATATTGTGCTAGTGGAGTTCCTGCTCTTACAAGTGTTTCGCTGTTAGTTACATGCCAAAACAACTGTACAGTGACCGCATGCATATATTCTGGATCAACGATTCCTATAGCAGCAGTAAATCTTTCTTCATTATTGTATGTAACAGGAATTTGTAATAAAACTATATCACTGCTTGCCTTTATCCGCCATGGAGTTTCTACTTTTACTGCAGTGTGTAAATATGGTTTATTAACTTGGGTATTGCTCTTTGGAATAATTGGTTCAACCTGAGCATGACTATGCCAATCGATGTAATAATCGGTACCCCCGAAAGTATATTGTTCACTTGACCTTTTAAACATAAAAGGTGTTTCCCATGAAAAATAAGCAGACTCATCTCCAGAATTTATAACAAAATCTGCAGGAGCAGTTAATACATATCCAAAATCTTTTACTAATTTAATAGCAGGACAATTTAAAACAGTCTGTGATCCTTGTTCAGGACGATTCCTTTCTGTGCTTGCTAAATTATTCCAGTTTCTGATTACTGCTTTTGATTTAATTAAAGGATATAATGTTGCAACATTTTCGTCTAAACAATAAAATCTAACCCATTTTTTTTTTGATTTAAATATCATTTTTTCTTTTGAGTATTTTCTTTAATTAATTTTTCAATTTCTTTCCTAAATAAAAAAATTTTTTCTCTGTGGTAATCAAACAAATTTGGACGTAAATCGCCTGAAGTTCTAATTCGATGAGCTTGTTCAATATCTGCGATAGCATTTTTTAAATTTTCTAAGGCTATAAGTGCTTTATTTTTTGCTTTAATATTTTTAATATATTGTATTTTATGACTGTACCTAGCTAAATTATCTTTAACATTAGACGAATTTTGTAAAGAAGGCAACATAATTTATCCAATATTTTTTGATTGTAAAATTATACAAATATCGTCTTGATTGTTATCAGAAACTTCTGCAATCGATCCATTGTATGCTAGACTGCAAATTTGTATTGGCATCATTGCAGGAACATCAAAAGTATTACCTTCTAGAAATTCTACTTCTTTAATTTCGCCATTACTGGTTTCAATCCATCTAATTTTAAATTTTCCACTATTTACAAACAAACTTTTATTTTTTGTTTTATGAAGATACATATCTGTACGAGCATTTAAACCTTCAAATACTAAAATTTTTCCCATGTAGGTAGGATGTGATGCCCATATTAATTCGTATCCCCAATCAGTTTTTTTAACTTTTTCTTCCATATAAAGTATATATAATAAAAGGAAAACAATATGAATGAATTAGGTATTCATCCGCTTTTTAGCCAACCATTATACGAAGGACGTATAGATATAGATAGTGTCAATCTTGATAATATTGTATGGGCAGAAAATTATAACAATTTTATAAGCACGAGCACCGACGTGTTAGAAATGCCAGAATTTTCAATACTCAAAGAGCAAGTAATGCTTTCTTTACAAGATTATTTTTATGATGTTTTAAGTGTCAAAAAACAGACTGAAATTTATATAACAGAAAGTTGGCTTAACAAATCTATTAGAGATCAAATGCACCATAGACATTGGCATCCTAATTCTGTTTATTCAGGTATAGTTATATTACAGGCCGATAAAGATACTGGATTATTAAATTTTATCACTGGACAATATCAAACTCTTGAATATGAAATTGAAACTCCAAATTTATTTAATGCTAAATCTATGACTTTTTGCCCTGATCCGGGAACAATATTAATTTTTCCTAGCAATTTAGAACATCTAGTTACGGTAAATGCATCAGATTTACCTAGGATTAGTTTATCTTTTAATACTTTTATCAGAGGAATAGTAAACAACCAGTCAATGACACAGTTAAAGGTTTAGGTACTTGCTAATAAATCTAATAATTTAATTACTGTTTCTAATTTTACTTGATTAATTTTAACACTTAAGGTATTTCTAAGACCAGGATGTAGCGGTCTAGGCCATTTTGATAATGATGTCCATGCATACCCATCATGTTCATCGTTTAATTGCGGAATAAATTCTTCTTCTACTAGACAAAGATAGGTATAAAAATGAAAATGATTGTCATTACTTACAAAAGTTTCTAATGGTATACTTTTACAAATATTAATAGCACCAATTTCTTCGACAATTTCTCTTTGCAAGCCAGTCCAAGGAGTTTCTTCTTTTTCGGTAATACCACCTACTAACCCCCAAAAATTTTTATTTTTGCCTTTTGTCCTATGTAAAAATAAAAACCTTTTTTCTTTTTTACTGTAAATTAGCGCCCCACTGCAAACTATTTCTTTCATAAAAATAGTTATCTTAGAAATTTATCCTCCATGAACCATGTGGATATTCTCCTTCAAACGATAAGATCCATTCATTGTTAATAAATTTGTATTGTATATTTGTGTTTAAATTAGTAGTATACACTATTTCATTTCCGTGTTCACTTGAATCAAATACCACATGCCATGTATTTCCGTCCCATTCTATAATGTCATTTGCTCCTGCTATAAAATCGGTTCCGTTGTCATTTTTCCATGCATCAGCACCGTCTGTGTTATTAGTATTTCCAATATTTGTATCTAGTAGCAATAACCTTAGTCCAACAGTTTTTAAATTAGTTGGATTAGTTTTTATAGGATCAATAATGTAGTCGATTTTTGTTTTATCGCCTGTAGGACCTGATATGATAGTATCACTTGGTAAAGTATCATAATCCCAATTAACACTCATAATAAAATCATCTAATGAACTAATTGTAATACTTCCTACAATATCTGTATCTAAATCATTCCTATACAAATGTATCTCTGAAATGCCAGGATTAAAAATATCAGGATATGCATCTAGATATTCTTTCCATGTAACTGATTTTGCGGAAGCAGTATTTGGTATTAATTTTAATGTATCGTTCATTACAAACAAATCATAATCCTTGTACGTAGTGGCAATCACTGCATCAGTATCAGGTCTAGTTGCAACTAAATTTCCAAACTCGTCTACTGTTGTTCCGTCTTCGTTAATACTTGTTTTATGAATAGCATCTGATTTATATCTACTATCTGCGTAAGCTAATAATTCTGGCATAGTTTGGTGTAAATCTACGTTACCGTAAGATTCATTAAAAATACTTGTAATAATTGTATGGATAATGCCGAGTTTTTTAACTTTAGCAGGAGGTGAAATATATATAGGAGTACTAAATCCTAAAGTTGCTATATCTATTTCAGTTTCTGTACTTGTTCCTATACTCCTACTACTAAAAGTTATATTTTCTAAATTAACTACACTTAAACTAGTCCAATCTACAAAATTATCTGTTGTTTGTATTTCTAAACTTGGATTAAACAACATAAGAATTTGCTCCAAGATTTGTAATTTTTGGTCTGTGTTTGTTGACCAAATATCTGCATTAATTGATAAATTATATGGAGTTGGCATCAATCTTTCAACTGTATAATTTTTTCCTTGCATGTTTAAATATTCTTCGTTATTAGAATCATATGCTCGTTCTCTAATATTAACTTTACTTACAAAGCTACTATCAGATAATCTAGATCTATCTAATTCTAAACCAGTTATGTAAACTGAAATTTTAGGCGCTCCTATAATTTTTAATTCAGAATTATCTTTAAGGATAGATCCAACTTGCCTAGCCAGATCTCCGTAAACTACAGGAATAGTCTTTAAATTTCCTTCAATATCTTTATGACTAAAATTACTCAACATCCTAACAATTTGAGTTATGTATCTTCTGATTTGACCATCATAAAAATGTTGCATTATTCACCTTACACATTATCGGTTTTAGCCTTAAGAGCTTTACTTACACTCTGTCTTTCAGGCACAGACTCGCCGGCGACAGTTGTAACATTTGTATTATTAATAAACGTACCTTTTTGCGTACTCCTGTCATTGGTTTGAGTCATTGTCATACGAACATTATCTTCCATTTTAATCCAGCGTCTTCCGTCGTATCTAAATAATCTATTAGGAACCATATCTGTCCTTAAAAAATAATCTCCTGTTACACTACCTTCAGGAAAAAGAGTACCATGACCAAAAATTTCACCATTAGGGGCTATTCCATCACCAAGTAAATAACCAGTATAGCCTGTCCTTTCTGGAGTTTGCATAACTCTATCAGCCAATTCATTTGCAACACTTGCATCTAATTCTGTTAAATCAGCTGTAACTAACTCTACCCTACCTTCGTCATTTGTTTGCAATGTAAAATAATGTCCAGTTTCGTAACCACTTTTCTTTGCATCAGCTTCTGCCTGTGCAATTACTGCATTATTAACTTGCATGTCTTTTTCATATGTTGATAATAAGTCTCGTAGACTACCTGCTGCAGGAACTTCTTCGTCCATTGGTAAATCAAGTATTTCTTTAAATTCTTGACTATCGACAATTTGTTTACATTTTAATCTATACAAATGCGGATACCATGTAGGACTATATCCTTCTGCTGCTCTACTAACTTCTTCTACAACATAATAACTCTTAAGTGCAACATGAAAATCGTTTGCCGCATATTCATCTTTCATATGAGGCAATTCAATTACATCTCCACTCATTATTTTTCGACCTATTGTTTTTACTGAACTATTAATATGAATAGTCATAAACAAAGTGTCATTGTTTAAAAATAATCCAAATTGACTTAAATTAAAATCAATATCTTGAACGCTATAAATTCCTCTAATTGTATAGATATCCGGATCATATTTCCTATCTCTATTTTCTAAAAATAATAAATCTTGTATGTTAGTTTCAGTTATAGCATCATAACGAGGAATATCTGCAGTTGCATCTTCCTCAGTTGGATTTTTTGGTCCTAAATATTTGTGGATATTTACATCTGTTCCGCCAACAGTAAACATTTCAAATATTCTTGCATCTATAAAATTGTAATCGTTCCCTTTACTGGGTTTGTATAAAGATATTCTAGGCATATAGTATTTATCGAGTCGATAAATACTATAGGAGACATAAAAATATGACTGAAATAGCTACATTGAGACAAGAAGTTTACGATTACATTCACAACATGCTAGGCGGAGGAATGGTAGATGTAGAACTTGATCCTGTACATTATGAAACTGCTTTGGATAAAGCATTAGCAAGATATAGGCAACGAACTGAAAATAGCACAGAAGAAAGTTATTTTTTTATGCCAACAATTGTAGATCAGAATACCTACACCTTACCAAAAGAAATTTTAGAAGTGCGCCGAATATTTAGACGTAGTATAGGCTCTCGAACAGGTGGCGGTGACGGTGGCAGTATATTTGAGCCATTTAACCTAGCATACACTAACACATATTTACTTGCAAGTTCTAATTTAGGTGGATTAGCAACTTACGATTTTTTTAGTCAATTCCAAGAACTTGTAGGCAGGATGTTTGGATCTTTTATAGAATTTAATTGGAACAGGACAAGACATGTCTTAACAATACTCCAACGTCCTAGAGCAGAAGAAACTTTATTACTTGAATGCTATAACTATAGACCAGATGATCAATTATTAAGTGATTACATGGGAAAAAGTTGGATTAGAGATTATGCTTTAGCTATTTGTAAAATGATGCTAGGAGAAGCAAGGTCTAAATTTGCTACAATTGCAGGTCCCCAAGGCGGAGGACAACTTAATGGTGATGCATTAAAAAGCGAAGCGCAGGCAGAAATGGAAAAATTAGAACAAGAAATTTCTACAGCAATTGCAGGTGGAACCGGCTATGGATTTATTATAGGTTAAAAATCCGGTATTAAATCGCCTTGTTTCCACTTTAATCCCTCTTTAGACAAAATTCTTTGACAATTTGCACAGATAGTTTTTAAATTAGAAAATTTACAATTTCGCAAATTACCATCAATATGATAAACGTTAAATTGTTCTTGGTAAGGGCTAGAAAATTTACATTTTTCACAGTAATTTTTTTTTGTATATCCATTAATTTGCCATAACGGAATACCGACAGCTACCTCATCCGTTTTTAAACAAATCTCACATTTTTTTCTATAATAAGTTTTGTTGTTTTTTCTATAATTAATTGCTGCTGGTCGTATACCACAGATACATAATGGTCTCATTAGCTCACCTTTTTGCCCCTTTCCTATTTATGTTTTGAAACCAATAAATTCCTAATATTCTGCTAAATACTTTTAGAATATTTATAGCCTTAATAGGAGAAAGTAATATGGCACTAGTATCACCAGGGGTAGAGGTTAAAGTAGTTGACGAAAGTTTTTATACTCCGGCAACACCTGGTACCTTACCTTGTATTTTTGTAGCAACAGCTTCAAATAAACCAAACGGAGCCGGTACAGGTACAGCTCCTGGAACTTTATCAGCAAATGCTGGTACACCGTACCTGATTACATCTCAAAGAGATCTTGTAGATACTTTTGGAGACCCAATTTTTAAAACTGATACAAACAATAATCCTATTCACGGTGGTGAATTAAATGAATATGGATTACAAGCAGCTTATTCATATTTGGGAATAGCAAACAGAGCCTATATTGTAAGAGCCGATGTAGATTTAGGCGCATTAGAAGGGTCTGCTACAGCACCAGGAGCAGATCCAGCCGACGGTACGTATTGGCTAGATACAAGCATTTCGTTATGGGGTATACAAGAATGGAATGGAGCAAGTATACTAAATGGCGGACAAAATTTTACAAATCAAGTGCCGGTTGTAATTACCGATACAACAGATTTAACAAATACAGGTTCACTTAGCCTTAATGGATTTGCAGGAGAAATTCCTAAAAAATCCGTAGGATTATCTGGATCATATGCAGTTGTAGCAACAACTACCTTAAACAAAATTTTCTACCGAAACACCACAGAATGGGTACTAGTTGGTAGTAATGCATGGATGAAAAGCTGGGCTACTGTTGCAGGAACAGCAGTAAACACGGTATTTTCAAATGATGTAGGTGCTGTTGCAGCAGATTTTGAAATTAATGGAGTAGTTATTGCAGTTAATCCTGGAGATACAGTTGACGATGTAGTAGCATCAATTATTACTGCTCATCCAAATGGAAATGTATCTGCTGCAAATGTTGATGGTAAATTAGAAATTTACAGTGATGGAACAGATGGCGCAGGTGGAGCAATTGAAACTTTATTGCTTCATAATAATGCAAATGCTGATATTAATCCACTAGACGAACTTGGAATTTCATTTGATGTAGGAACAGGCAATGCATTATTTTATGTTCCAATGTTACAAATTGGTCCACATACAAATGTACCTGAATATAAGTCAACTGCAGCAAATCCAAGACCTACAGGATCTTTATGGTTAAAAACAACTAGTCCTAACAAAGGAATGGCATTTTCGGTTTCCAAATGGAACGACGGAACAAAAATTTGGGAACAACAAGATATTCCAGTTTATGACTCAAATTTAGAGGCTTTGTACACATTAGATAGATCACAGGGAGGTCTTGGCTTATTAACTGGAGATTTGTATGCTCAAACAAACATAGGAAATGCATCACGTCCTGTTGGAACAGTAAAATTTTATAGAAGAGATGATGTAGCTCCTACACAAATTGTTGGTGTAAGGATTACAAATCAACTTTCAGGTAATGCCCAAGCATTTACAGTCCAAGTGTCTGATGCAGGTACATTAGATTACACAGATGTAGTTACAATTTCTGCAGATTATGCAGGAGCTGCATCTGATGCAACAATTTTAGCCGATGCGATCAATGACGCTGGTATAAAAAATTTAAGTGCCGCTGTAAATGCTCAAAATAAAGTTGTAATTTCACATACACTTGGAGGAGATATAAAATTCATCGACACTAACGGTGTGCTTACTGCAGCTGGATTTAGTGGTTACGTTGACGAAACAACAGGCACTCCAAATTTATATTATTCTCCAGGGACAGATTCGTCTACAAATCCTTTAGATTTTACTGCTACTTTATGGAAAGTTTTAAATTATACCGCTAGCGATGCAGAAGTTGTAGCAGACACAGCAGACGGTACATTATGGTATAGTTCAATAATTGACGAAGTTGACATACTTGTCCACAACGGTAGCGAATTTGTAGGATATCAATACGACGGTACAAGTGGCATGAGCGGAACTGCAAGTCCGTTCTACACCGTAGTAGATAGCGAAAAAACCGATCCAAATGGACCAATTGTCAGTGCTTCTATGCCAAAAGTTCAAAGCGATAATACAGCTTTGGTTACAGGAGATTTATGGATTGATACATCAGATATTGAAAAGTATCCTCAAATTTATCGCTATAATAACGATAGAACAGATCTACCAAAAGCAAATAGATGGTTCATTCTAGATACAACCGATCAAACCACAGAGGATGGCGTTTTATTTGCTGATGCAAGATACAACACATCAGGTGTGAATAGTGATCAACCAGGCGATATTGCTGATTTATTAGTAAGCGATTATGTTGATCCAGACAGTCCAGATCCAGCATTATATCCAAAAGGAATGTTGTTATTCAATCTAAGACGAAGCGGGTTTAATGTTAAAAAATACCATAAAAATTATTTAGAATTATCTGGTAAGAATATTAGATATAACAACGAAGCAATGACAGGACTAACAGAAGATACAACATATTTTCCAGATAGATGGGTTACAGAATCCGGTAATCAGATTGACGGAAGTGGATCTTTTGGAAGAATTGCTCAACGTAAAGTTGTTGTCCAACAATTACAAGCCCTTGTAAACAGCAATGATGAAATTAGAGATGACGAATCACGATTGTTTAATTTAATGGCATGTCCAGGATATCCAGAATTAATAGGTGAAATGAATTCACTAAATTATGATAGAAATTTATCAGCATTTATCGTTGGTGACACGCCTTTTAGATTAGAACCAAATGCAACAGTGCTCAATGAATGGGCAACTAACGTTAATGGTGCTGCAGAAGATAATATAGTAGGGTTAGTAAGTTCAGACCCATACATGGCAGTTTATTATCCAAGCGGTTTCACAAGTGATAATTTCGGTAATAATGTAGTAGTACCTGCAAGTCATATGATGTTAAGAACTATTGCACTTAGTGATCAAGTTTCTTATCCATGGTTTGCTCCTGCTGGTACAAGGAGAGGTAATATTACTAACGCAACATCGAGCGGTACGGTTACAGCTGAAGGCGAGTTTAAAACTCTTGCAATGAATGAAGGTATGCGAGATACATTATATTCAAATAATGTTAATCCAATTACGTTTATTACAGGTGCAGGATTAGTATGTTTTGGACAGAAAACAAGACAACTTGTAGCCAGTTCGCTAGATAGGATAAATGTTGCTAGATTAATCATTTACTTAAGAGGCCAACTGAAAGTTTTAGCTAAACCTTACTTGTTTGAGCCAAATGATAAAATTACTAGAGACGAAATAAAACAACAAGTAGAAACATTATTGCTTGAACTTGTTGGATTAAGAGCATTATATGATTTCTTAGTTGTATGCGATGAATCAAATAATACTCCGAGTAGAATTGATAGAAACGAGTTGTATGTAGATATTGCCATAGAGCCAGTAAAAGCAATTGAATTTATCTATATACCACTAAGAATCAAGAATACCGGCGAAATATCCGGGCTTTAATTTAGGATAAATACATTAGGAGCAAATTAAATGGCTATAGCAACATTATCTAAAATGACAGTGCCCTTAGCATCCGGTGATTCAGCATCATCGCAAGGGCTATTGATGCCAAAATTACAATATCGATTTAGAGTATCGTTTAATAATTTTGGTGTTAAAACACCTACAACTGAATTAACAAAACAAGTGATAGATTGTACTAAACCAAATATATCCTTTGATCAAATTACCCTAGATGTTTATAACTCTAGGGTATACTTGGCAGGAAAACATACTTGGGAACCTATTACAATTAACTTACGTGAAGATGTTAACAATGAAGTACAAACTTTAGTAGGTGAACAATTACAGAAACAATTTGATTTTTATGAGCAATCAAGTGCAGCATCAGGTTTAGATTACAAATTTACAACTGTGATAGAAATCTTAGATGGCGGTAACGCAGCAAATGTACCTACCGTTTTAGAAACTTTTGAACTTTTTGGTTGCTACTTAGAAAGTGCGAATTATAATAGTTTAAACTATGCAGAGTCAGCACCGGTAACAATTACCTTGAACATACGCTATGATAATGCAATTCAAACTCCACAAGGAGTTGGCATTGGAACAGCTATTGCAAGAAATGTAAGTACTCTTGCAACAGGCGGCGGTGCTTAATTAATTTAAGGAGCGTTTCGCTCCTTATTTTTTTAAAGAACAAAATATGGGACTTTTTGACGGATTTTTAGATAATCTTGTAAGCGGAGTGCTCAACCCTAAGGGAAATTTAGGCGATTGGCGACACGCAAGCAGAACATTTGTAAAAAATAGTTTTAGATTAGCCCCAAAAGTTAAGTTCCTATATCATGTAGCTTTCACTTTTAGTCCGGCCATCAAAAAAACTTTACCTACCTGGAGTGAGAAAAAACACACGTTAGAAGCTGGCCTATTGGTTAAAGCAAGTGATTTACCTAGTTTTTCTGCACAGATAGAAACAAAGAAAAAATACAATCGAACAGCAAATATTCAAACAGGTTTAACCTATAATCCTATTAACATATCTTTCCATGATGACAATCTAGGAATTGCAACAGGATTATTTGAAGCATATTATAGATATTATTTTGCTGATGGTAATTACGGAGTTGATCAATTACGTAGAGCTTATGATAAGAGTTGGCCGGCAAGAGACAGTACTTACCTAGGTGCTGAGAGAAATAAATACACGTTTGGTTTACATAATCAAATTACAGATCCGTTTTTTATAGACATACAAATAAGTCAAATGACTAGACATACCTATACTACCTATACCCTAGTCAATCCTATTGTAACAGAATGGAAACATGGAGATGTAAATTCTGCTGACGGAAGTAGCACAAATGAAAATACTATGACTGTTGCATATGAAACAGTTTGGGTTGACAGAGGAGGTACCGAAGCAGGTGCAGATGGAGAACCTAATGGATTTGGAGATTTAGCACATTACGATGTCACACCTAGTCCTATAACTTTATTAGGTGGAGGATCAGTTTCACTAGGAGCAGTATTGTCAGGTGCAGCGGATTTATTTGAATACGGAGCAACAGGCAAAGGATTCAGTAACCCAATTGCGGCAGTTATTGCAGGAGTTAATCTTGCACAAAATATAGGTGACTTAACGCAAGCTGGAATAAACGAAGATATTACAAATATTATTACTAGCGGATCTGACAGTGTCTATGATAATGTTGTAAGCGGTTTGCCTAATGCAAATTTTTAAGTAAAGGATAAAAATGTCAGCATTGCCAAAAAAACCTTTAACAAAATCTGAATCCAAAGTTATTCAATATTTTGATAATTATTTTAACAAACCTGTAGAAATAGCAGTGTCAGAATATGATGCGGTATTAGGTTTTTTTGAAAAAAGAGGGTTTGGTACTCTTGCAAGTCGTACAATTTCGCAAGTTTTGTTAACCCAGGCCAAAGTCGAAGGTGTAAAAATATTTACATTGTTAGACAGTTTAGGAGGATTAGATAAACGTTCTTTAAGTTCTATAGTTGTTAAGGTTATAAATTTAAGTAGAGATAAAACATCACAATTAGGATTTAAAACTACTAGAAAAAATCATCTTGTAGAGTTACGAAATCTACAAGATCCATTATCTACCTCACTAAATATTAATGCAGAAGAAGATATTGTAATAGATACCAACACATACATAACACCAGATTATGTAGAATTAGGATATGTAGAATAATGGCAATAGTATTAAGACTAACAAAAAATGGTGCTCTAACGCACGAAGAATTAGATGGGAATTTCACGGATTTAAATACTAGGACAACAGCATTAGAAAATAACAGCGCAAATTGGAGCACAGCGTATACTTGGGGCAATCATGCTGCAGCTGGATATTTAACTTTTTATGAAGAAACTGATCCTGTTTTTACTGATAGTCCTGCTGCTGGAATAACTGATTTGAACATTGCAAATTGGAGCACCGCATACAACTGGGGCAATCATTCAAGTGCTGGCTATCTAACAACAATATCTGAGCAAAATTTAGGATCATTACAAGATGTTGATTTTACAGATAATCCTGAAACTAACCAATTGTTAAGATGGAATGGAACAGCTTGGGTGGCATCTACATTTGCCTACACAGAAACTGATCCAGTTTTTACCCAAAGTCCTGCAGCAAATATTGGAAATACTGAAATTTCTAATTGGAATACAGCTTACAGTTGGGGAGATCATTCAACTGCTGGATATTTGACAACAGCTACTGCGGTATCTATTTCTGATACAGCTCCCGTGACTGCTGCTAATGGGGATCTTTGGTGGAATTCAAGCAACGGCTTACTAAAAATTTATTACAATGACGGTACAAGTTTGCAATGGGTTGATACCACACCACAAGGTGGTTCCAGTCCTTCACAAAGTTCACCAACTGCAATCGGTTGTATTAATATGAATGGTAACAATCCAACATGGATGGGCACAACCGGTTATACTGTATCAAAGTCCGGCGGTGACGGATCAGCTCAAGGTTTAGACGTTGTATATACCCTTACATTTCCATCTCCTTACTCTGCTAGAACAGATTACATTGTAAATGCGTCTTATGATGGTACTAACTGGACAGCAGGAAATGGAGTACAAATTGGCACAACAAGATTTGTTGACAGAGTTGAATTTATAATTAGACGTTGGAATGAAACTCCATTAGATTTAGGCGAAATCATGATAATTATTCATGATTTATGAGAAAAGGAATAGATAAACATGGCAATTAATTTTCCAAATTCACCAGTACTTAACGATACTCTTACAGTAGGTGATATAACTTGGACATGGGACGGAACTACTTGGACTTCCGCAGCAACTGCATATACTTTACCTATTGCAACTAATACTGTTTTAGGTGGTGTAAAGCAAGGAACAAATATAACAATAGATGTAGATGGTGTAATAAGTGCAACCGCAAGCGGAGATGTTACAAAAGCAGTAAGTTCAACTGATAATGCTATTGTACGGTTTGATGGCACAACTGGAGATACACTGCAAAACTCTAATATAACAGTTGACGACAATGGTAATTTAATAACAACTGGTCAATTATGGTATGCCAATGTTTTTGCAGATTTTAACACCTTAGAGACTACAGTAGATGCAAGCACATATCATGGTATGTTTGCCCACGCTCATTCTGAAGGACATGCGTATTTTGCTCATAGCGGCAACTGGAAACAAATATTAGATACTGATACAGTATTAAACGATTTGTCTGATACAAATATCAATACAGTTCAAGCTGGACAATTCCTAAAATGGAGTGGTACACAATGGATAAACGATGACTTTTCAACATCAGGATCATTAAGCTTCAGCTCACTTGAAACATCAGGAACTGGTACTATTACATTAGATAGTGCAAGTACCTTAATTCTCACTGCACCAGATGGAATAACTGCCAACGGTGTACCTCTTCCATCTTATGGAGGTAAGATTACATTAGGAACAAGTCCATCATGGGCAGGAAGCAATGATATTTCTATCAGTACCACAACTACTATTGGAAGTCCTACAGGAGAATACACATTCACTTTTACAAATGCATATGCAACTGCAACTGATTACATTGTTAGTGTAACACACAATGAATGGCCTTCATCTCCAGATGTAGCATTTAATGTGGTAAAATCGGCAGGGTCATTTGAAATTACATTTACTAGGATAAGCACTGGCGATGCTGTAGATACAGGCGAAGTTATAGTATTGGTATACGAGTTCTAACTATGAGTGAAAAAGAATACACAGTAATAGCAAACACTAGAGAAGACTTGCCCGAACTAGAAGAAGAGATTACTGCTAGTAGCGGAGCAGGCCCTATTCCTAATCGCTCAGTAGACGTTGCTAACCCACGTCCTGGTTCACGTATACAAACACACTTTATGCTTACAGATGAAGAAGCAGAAGCTCTACGTGCAGACCCTAGAGTACGTGCAGTAGAGATACCGCCAGAGCAACGTGATGATATTAGTATTGGATTAAATGCTTATCAACAAGGAACATTCCAAAGAGGCAGCGGAGTGAATAGTGCTTATGTAAATTGGGGACTAAGACGCTGCATAGAAGAAACAAATACATACAATAATGGCACAACCATTTCAGGCGATTACGAGTATGCAATTGACGGCACAGGTGTTGACGTAGTAATACAAGACAGTGGCATTGAAGCAAATCATCCTGAATGGAATGACTATAACGGTGTTAGTCGTTTACAACAAATTGATTGGTACACTGCTAGTGGCCTAGCAGGAACACAGAGTGCTAACCACTACAGAGACTTCGACGGACACGGAACACACGTAGCAAGTACAGCCGCAGGATTAAAATACGGATGGGCTAAGGGCGCTCATGTGTACTCACAGAAACTAGGCGGACTTGAAGGTGTAGGTGATAGTGGAACAGGCATTCCTTTAGCAGATGCATTTGATGCTATACGTCTTTGGCACAATGCTAAAACTAACGGGCGTCCAACTGTAGTTAATATGAGCTGGGGCTACGGTGCTACAGCATCAGGCAATCCTACAAGTGGCGTATATAGAGGCACTGCGTGGACTTGGGGTGTTGACTATACAGACAGAGCAGTACTAATGGCTGCAACAGGTGTAAGTGACACAATTGAAAGTGTTTACGGTATTGTTAATCCTGCATATAATTATTTTAGAGTTCCGTCAAGAGTTGCTTCAGTAGATGCTGAAGTTGAAGATATGATCTTAGACGGTATACACGTTTGCATTGCAGCAGGCAATGATTGGCACAAAGCAGACATAAGTGGAGGACCGGATTATAATAACACTGTGTTATTTTCTGCTATAGGTACTAGAAGCTACCATCAAGGATCAAGCCCACGTTCACAAAATGCATTTATGGTTGGTAACATTGATTCAACACAAATATTTGATACAACATACAAAGATAAAACTGCATTTTCATCTAGTAGAGGACCAAGTGTTAATATATGGGCACCTGGTTCTAACATACTTGCTGGCACATCTAACATCAACGATAACTACACAACTGTTTCAGATCCTACTGATAACAATTATGTAATAACAAGTATTAGCGGAACATCAATGGCTAGTCCTCAAGTATGTGGAGTAATTGCACAACACCTACAGGTATTCCCTAATCTAACTCCTGCAGAAATGCAAGATAGAATTTTTAATGACGCTAAGAGTGTGCTATACACAACGGGTTCAGATACAGACTATGAACTTATAGATGAAAGTCTAATGGGAGCAAGTAATAGGATGTTGTATTCTAGATACGGGCGACAACCATTAAACGTAACTACAAATAGTAAATTTACATTAGGTAATACTACATTTACACCTGATGGACCTACCTATTCAGTTGTTCCGGTTGCAAATAATGTAGATGAAGGTAGTAGTTTAACATTTAATGTAACAACTACTAGTATTGCAGATTCAACAACTCTTTATTGGCAAGTTATACCAACTAATGATTTTGTAGTTTCGAGCGGTAATTTTACAATAACATCAAATGCAGGATCATTTACAGTTACTCCTACTGCAGACACGACTACTGAAGGTGCAGAAACGTTTTATGCTGTAATTTACAATGACAGTGTAGGTGGTACTCAGGTTGCAGAATCAGGTAGTGTAACTATAAATGATACAAGTCAAGCTCCAGTATTGTCATACGATTCATTTACTGCAAATTTAAGTGATGTAAATGAAGGAGGAACTGTTACCTTTACAGTCAACACATCAAATATAGTAAATGGAACTACAATAGGATACACAATTTCAGGCGTAGATGTAAATGATATTACTGCAGCATTATTAACAGGCAGTATTACGATTAACAACAATACAGGGTCATTAGAAATTACGCTGGAAAATGATCTTACTACAGAAGGTAGTGAAACACTAACAGTAACACTAGATGCAACAGATAGTGTAGGTACAAGTACTGGTGGTCTAAGTGACAATGTAACAGTGAATGACACAAGCCAAACACCTGTGCCTACTTATACAACATTTACAGCAAATGTCAGTTCAGTTAACGAAGGCGGAAGCGTAACATTTACAGTATCTACATCAAATGTAATTAACGGAACAACTATAGGGTATACAGTCTCTGGTATAAGTGCAAGTGATCTAAGCAGCGGATCAATGACTGGTAATATTACAATTAACAGCAATACAGGTTCTGTATCATTTACATTAGACAATGATGTTACAACAGAAGGTAGTGAAACACTTACTGTAACACTAGACGCAACAGATAGTGCAGGTACAAGCACTGGTGGATTAAGTGATAGTGTAACAGTAAATGATACAAGTCAAACACCTGGGCCTAGTTATGATTCGTTAACATCTTCTGCAAGTTCAATCAACGAAGGAGATACAGTAACATTTACAGTATCTACATCAAATGTAATTAACGGAACAACTATAGGGTATACAGTCTCTGGTATAAGTGCAAGTGATCTAAGCAGCGGATCATTAACAGGAGATATCACTATAAACAGTAATACAGGCTCTGTATCATTTACATTAGACAATGATGTTACAACAGAGGGTAACGAAACTTTAACTTTGACCTTAGCAGCAACAGATAGTGCAAGCACAGCTACAGGAAGTTTAGATCGATCAGTTACTATTATTGATACAAGCCAAGCACCGACTCCTACGTATGATGTATCACCTGCTGCAAATAATGTAGATGAAGACAGTAGTTTAATATTTAATGTTACAACCACAAATGTTTCAGACGGTACAACATTATACTGGACATTAACTAACGCAGGAGACTTTGGAACTTCAAGTGGTAGCTTTACTATCAATAGTAATGCAGGATCTTTTTCAGTTACACCAACTGCAGATACAACTACTGAAGGTGCAGAAACATTCCAAGCACAAATTAGGACAGGTAGCACAAGCGGGACAATAGTAGACACTAGTGCAAGTGTAACAATTAATGATACAAGTCAAACTCCTGCATTTAATCCCGATTATACCATCACAGTTACAAATAGTGGAAATAATTATTTGATCTCAGGCAGTGACAGATCAGGTAGTTATTCAAACGCATCGCAACCTACATTAAGTTTTAATAACGGTGATAAAGTAAGATTTTCCGTAAGCGCATCAAGTCATCCATTTTATATTAAAACCTCACAAAGCACAGGCACAGGTAATCAAGTATCTGGAGCAACAGGTCAAGGAGCAACTATGGGTAATTTAGATTGGACAACAGCAACTGATGGACCGGGAACATATGGATATCAATGTTCTATTCACTTAGGTATGTGGAATACTATAACAATAACTTAAAATGGCACGTTTTGCACAAGGTAGATTTCGCTGTAAAAATCCAGAAAAATATATAGGCGGTAATACGCCATTATACAGGAGTAGTTGGGAATTTACTATGATGCGTTTCTGTGACGAACATCCTAGCATAACGCAATGGGTATCAGAAGGTATTAAAATTCCTTATATTAATCCACTAACTGGTAAAAGAACTGTATATGTACCTGATTTTTTAATCCAATTTAGCGATAAAACAGGAAAAGTTAGAACAGAACTTATAGAAGTAAAACCTGCAAATCAAACGCTACAAGAAAAAATTGGACGTAGTAGGAACAATCAAGCACACTATGCACTCAATCAAGCTAAATGGGCAGCAGCCAAAATGTGGTGTAAAAAACAAGGAATAATCTTCAGAGTTATTACTGAAAATGACATTTTTCATTATGGAGCAAGGAGGTAAAATAAATAGTATTTATTAGAGATTTTGCTATGACTAAAAAATTAGAAGAATTATTAAACCTGCCTGAATCAAAAGAAATAATCCAACAAGAAAACGAAAAAAACAAAAGCCCAAAAAAATCTTCAATTCCAGTTCATGCGCTAGAACAATTGCAGGAATTTGATAAAATTACTGCTGCATTGCCGCAAGTTACAGGCTTAGGAGATTTAGGTGATACAGAACTTGATGAAGTCAGTGAAAAATCAATGGCTGCATACGAAGACTTAATGGATCTAGGTATGAATGTAGAAGCAAGGTACAGCGGCAGGATATTTGAAGTTGCTGGTAATATGCTTAGGACTAACTTAGATAGTAAAGTTGCAAAATTAGATAAAAAATTAAAAATGGTTGAGCTACAATTGAAGAAAGAGAAGCTAGATAAAGAAGCTAATCCGGAGCAAAATGTTGTGCAAGGAGAGGGATACCTTGTTACTGATCGTAACAGTCTCCTAGAAAAACTAAAAAATATGGATAAATAGATAAAACTAGGATTATTGCAATGAAATCACTTAAAGAATTTTT
>Ga0075479_10000008_pt1 | contig 57006 bp, 44 predicted proteins | sample DEB08_DNA_8_FD_76341 | JGI IMG/M metagenome (GOLD analysis project Ga0075479, IMG submission 76341) | Aqueous microbial communities from the Delaware River and Bay under freshwater to marine salinity gradient to study organic matter... | ecosystem: Environmental > Aquatic > Marine > Coastal ... | reverse complement strand
CGGTCACGGCGTTGGTCGCCGCGCGGGCGATCATCGCGGCGGGGTCCGCGGTCGCGATCGAAGGAGTCCCGACGGGGGCGGTCCCCCCAGCGGGGTCGGTCTCCGCTCGGTCGCGGCTTCCGGGGCGGGGAGGGCGACTCTCCGGGAGCGCGGGAGGTCGATGGCATCGCCGGATCGCGACGCTTCTCCTCGGGGGCTCCGTCTGCGGGAGGGGTCATGAGGCCTCTTCGGTTCGGGGAGACGACACTCGGAAGCGACCGTCTCGAAAGGAGAATCCACGCAGGAACTCCTGCGCGGTGAGGGAGCGTTTCCCCGCCCTCTGGAGGTCGAGGACGCGCAGGGTCTCGGTGCCGTCGCCGCAGGCGACGCGGATCCCGGTGTCGTCCGCGGAGCGGACCTCTCCCGGGGGGGTGGCCGGGTCGGCGGAGGTCTCCTCCACCTCGGCCCGATCGATGAAGATGCGGGTGGCGCCACCGTCAGCGTCACTCACCCACTCGGTGAAGGCCCGGGGCCAGGGCTTCAACCCTCGCACCTGACATTCGATGCTGCGGGCGGGTCGACCCCAGTCGATCCAACCCTCCCCCTTCTCCAGCTTTGGGGCGTAGGTGGCCATCGTAGCGTCCTGATCGGTCAGGGGCACGCTCCCGCTGCGAAGAACCGGGAGCCACTCCTCGAGGAGGTCGGCTGCGACCCGCGAGAGGTGGTCTTCGAGGGCCCCCGTCTCCGGCGGCTCGGAGGGGACATGATCCCGCATCGCCACGAGAGGCCCCGCATCGAGGGAATGGACCATTCGGTAGAGGGTCACGCCAAAGGTTCGGTCCCCCGCGAGCACCCCCCGTGCGACCGGCGCGGCTCCTCGCCAGGCGGGGAGGAGGCTGCCATGAAGGTTGAAGCAGCCCCGCGCTGGGGCGGCCAGGAACTTCCGGCCGAGGATCAGCCGGAAGTCGCAGGTGATCACGAGCTCCGCCTCGAGACTCCTGAGGAACTCCGGTCCCCGACCGCCTTTGAGCGAGTCGACCTCATGGACTTCGAGGCCGAGCTCGAGGGCTCGTTGCTTGATCACCGTCGGCTCGAGGCGTCGCTTCCGGCCGCTCGGAGCATCGGGGACCGTGCCCACGACGAGGTCGAGACTCGCCCCGGCGAGTCGCTCGAGGGTCGGGAGGCCGAACGGCCCCGACCCGAGGAAGAGAACTCTCATGCGGCCTCGCGGAGAATCACCAGGATGTCCCCGAAGTCATCGTTCTGCTCCAGTTGGAGATGACGAAGGCGCGTGAGCTCGAGGAGTGCCATGAAGTAGGAGATGAGGCCGCGCAGGCCGAGATCCCGCGGGAAGAGGGTGCTGAAGGGCTGCCGACGGTTGTCCGCTTCAAGGAGCTGATCGCGAATCCCCGCCATCGCGACCTCGATCGGGATCTCCTCGCCGGGGACGACGCGCACGGCATCGCGCTCCCGCAGGAGGTCGAGCACCCGCTGGAACGCAGCCCGCAGGTCGAGGGTGGAGGTCTCCCGCAGCTCGAGGCTGCCCGGCTCCGGAGGAGGGAGATCCCCCGGCAGGCGCTCATAGGCGAGGGAGCGGCTGCGGTGGGCCCGCTCGAGGAGCTCGGCCCGCTGCTTGATCACGCTGAACTCGAGGAGCTGCTGGACGAGGGACCAGCGGGGGTCCTCGGTCTCCGCCTCGAGCAGGTCCTCCTCCTCCTCCGCGTCATCCGGCAGGAGCATTCGCGACTTGATCTCCATCAGGCGGGCGGCCATGACGAGGTACTCGCCGCTCTCCTGGAGGTCGAGCTTGCCGCTCGCCTCGAGATCCCGGACATGCTGGAGGAACTGCTTCAGGATCCCGGCGATCGGGATGTCGAAGATATCCACCTCGTCCTTGTGGATCAGGTAGAGGAGCAGCTCGAAAGGCCCGGAGAAGCTCTCCAGGTCGGGACGGAACACGGGGTCGATCGTCTGATGCGAGGGGAGGGCTTCCCCTGCGGTCGCCGGAGTCTCCGAGGGGGTCGCTCCGGAGTCGGTCGAGGTCGGCGCGGTGAATCGCTCCGTGGTCGGAAGTCCCGACAGTGAATGGACTTCTGACTCGGGGGCGAGCACTCCGCGATCGGCTGGGGCGGGCGGGGTGGGCTTCCCCCCTTCCCTGCGCCGGGGGGCCTCAGCCGCGTGTCCCCCGCCGAGGGAGAGACCGCCTCGGTCGAGGATCGGGTCGGGCGATGATCCCTCGGGGGCCTCGGCTGGATTGTAAGGCGTTTTAGATTTGGGGTTTACGGGCTTTTCGGTTCCCGGAGCTGCCGCGCGGGGCGGGCGTTTCCCCTCCGCGGAGTCCGCGGGCCGACTCGGCTCGTCGTCTCGACCGTAAAGCATGGACTCAACCCCTCTTCGCGCTCGCCCTCGTCCGGGGGGCACGCCGGAGCGTCTCCTCCCCCGAGGGCGCCCGCAGGATACCACGGATGGGGGCGGCGACTCGATCCCGGATGTCGTTTCCCGGTCGCGCTTTTCCGGCTCTCGGGTGAGTTCATTGCGGCGCGCGAATCCCTTGCGTTCCCACCGACCCCGCCGAAACTGAGTCCATCCGCCCCGCCGGGATCCGCGCGGGGGACCCTCTCCCCGACCCGTGGAGCGCCCCTCCGCGCCGGAGGAACACGAGATTGTCCCCAGAAAAGCCGACTTCGGGCTCCGACCTCATCCCCTCCGCCCGAGCTCCCGGTCCGTTTCGGGAGAGCCCGCCTCGTCTCCTGATCCTCGATGTCGATGGGGTCCTCACCGACAACTCGATCTGGCTCGACGGCCAAGGGAACGAGATGAAGCGCTTTCATGTCCCCGATGGGGCGGGGATCCGCCGACTCCTGAGAGCGGGAATCCCGGTCGCCCTGGTCTCCGGTCGCCGGAGCGCCGTGGTCGAGGCCCGGGCCCGCGAGCTGGGAATCGAGCACGCCTGGTCCGGGGTCGAGCACAAGGGTCCGAAGGTCCTCGAGATCATGGCGTCCCTCCAGGTCGATCCGGCGCGCACCGTCTTCGTCGGGGATGACCTCGTCGACCTCTCCGCGATGGCGGAGGTCGGACTCCCGGTCGCGGTGGCGAACGCGATCCCCGAGGTGAAGGCCGCAGCGGTCGCCGAGACGACCCGTGCCGGGGGGGCCGGCGCCGTCCGCGAGGTCTGCGACTGGATCCTCTCCGCGCAGGAGCAGGGATGAACACCACGGTGACGGAAGAGGGACGATGAGACGCTTCGGTTTCTTCCTCGCGGTCTTCTCGATCGGGCTCGTGCTCTTCCTCCTCGTCTCGGGACAGTTCGGGGCCATGTTCCCCGGGAAGGCCGGGCCGGGCGCGGTCGACCTCGTCGACTCCGGTGAGGATCCTCTCCCGGGCGAGCCCGCGGATGAGGGAGTCGTCGGAGGCGGGGCGACCGGACCGATCCGCAACCTCCTCCGCACCGAGGAGACCGACTACGACCTCGGGCGCCCCCTGTTCTTCATCGAGGGGGCGCTCGCGAGCGCCGTCCGCATGGATGTGACGATGCGGACCCAGATGCAGGAGTTCCTCTTCGAGGATGTGAAGCTGGAGCTGCCGCTCTATTCCGATCGGGATGCGATCGAGCCGGTCGACAGCTTCCTCCTGACCATCGAGGAGGTCCGCTACGACGCGCTCGCCGGCCTGCAGGATGGTGCGCCCCGCGCGCGCAGCACCAGCGAGGTCGAGCTCATCGGCGCGCTGACCGGCAAGGGGATGGAGACCGGATACCCCGAGTTCGTCACCCGTGACGGTCGGATCGTCTGGGACGATGACTCCCACGCCCGGCTCTCCGGAGAGGAGCGCCTCGATCTCCGCTATCCCGCCGTGACCCTGCGGACCCAGAGCGGCTTCGAGGCCGAGGTCGCGGGTCAGTCCGGCCTGAGCTCGATCGAGCTCCTCCCGCCACTCGTGGTGGCGCTCCCGAGCGACGCCACCGGCAGCATCCTCGGCTTCGAGGGTGCGCCCGCGGCGGGTGAATCGGAGGGCGGATCGGGGAGTCGGGTCCACCTCTTCAGCCTCGGCGCGATGCGCATCGATCCGGCGAACTCCACCGCGAACATCGAGGGGCCGATCTTCATCTACCAGGTCCCGGAGGAGACCTCGCTCAATCCCCCGGAGGTCGTCGACCTCCCTGCGCATCACTTCCGGTGCGAGCGCCTCTCCCTCGAGCTCGACACCGAGACGCGAGCGATCACCCGACTGGTCGCGGAGAAGCGTGAGGAGCCGGTTCAGATCCGCTTCGGGGAGAGCTACCGGGTCGAGGGAGATCGACTGGAGTGGTCGCGAGGCGATCGCGAGGCGCGCCTCGATGGCGCGGTGCGCATCGTCGGCGATCTCGGGGTCGTCACGGCCGGGGCGGCCCGGCTTCGTCCCGACGACGGGACCTGCCGACTCATCAACGGCGTGCGGGCGCGCCTCAGCGGTCGCACGCTCGCGCAGTCGCAGGCCCGCGAAGGCGACGCGCCGGCCGAGGGCTGGGATGCGCGGCTCGCCGGCGACTGGGAGATGCTCGCGCAGACCGCGACTCTGACCTACTCGTCGGAATCGAGGAAGCAGTCCCTGCGGTCGCTGCGCGCGGTCGCCGCGGCCGGGGATCGCGTGACGCTGCGCGAGCAGCGTGAGGATGGCGCGGTCGTCCTCGGGGGTGAGATGAGCTACGACCCCGAGGCGGGGATGGTCAGCATCATCCCTGGCGCGGATGATCGACTCCCCGAGTTCATCGAGGGGAGGAACCGAGGCTCCGCCCGCAGGATCGGGGTGTCGCTCCTCTCCACCGTTCTGGAGTTCGAGGGAGAGGTCGCGGTCGACCTCGTCGAGCCCCCGGCCGGGATGGATGAGCGCTGGGCGCAATGGTGGAGCCCGGAGGGGCTGGAGCCCGGCGCGGTCCGAACCCGTCTCGAGGCGGAGCGGGTCCTGCTCTCTTCCGATGCCGACCATCAGCTCTCCCGCATTCGCGGCTGGGGAACGGAGGCGGCACCTCTCCTCCTCGAGCATCGCGGTGAGCGGACCCTGCGATTCCTCGCGCGAGAGGTCGACTGGGATGGCGCCCGGTCCCGCATCATCGCGGGCGGCGAAGGCGAGCAGAGGATGATCCTCGAGGGCCGTGCCGACATCGCGGCGCAGGAGCTCGAGTACTCCATCGACGACTGGGTCGCGTTCGCTCGAGGTCGGGTGAACGGGCGTTGGGAGAGGCTCGGCCCCGCGAAGGATGGAGAGGAGACCCTCCCCCCCATTGTGGTTCGAGGAGACACCGCGGAGGTTCGCTTCCGCCCTCCCGAGGTCGCAGCGGTCGGTCCGGGCGACGAGGGGGCGAACAACGAGGGCGCAGAGGACGAGGACGCAGAGATTCGGGGTGCCGGCGCCGCGAGCGACAAGGGCGCGCGGAGCGGCGAGGTGATCGCCGCGCATGTCCGCGCGGATCAACCCGATGGTCTGACCGTCGAGGATGGATCGATGCGACTCGTCGGAGACGAGTGGATCTGGGATGCGGTCGCGGATGAGTTCCGGCTCGGAAGCGGGCGAGGCCCCCAGCGCGTCATCTCCCGAACTCCGTTCGGTGACGATGAGGTCTCGGCGGATCATGTCGTCTATCGAGGCGCCGACCAGCTCCTCCTCCTCGAGGGAGGAGCGCGCGGGACGATTCATCAGGGCTCGGTCGCGCCCGAGCTCGAGCCGGACTCGGCGCATCTTCCCTGGCAGGTCTCGGCCGGTCGCATGACGCTTCGGTTCCGCCGCGACCCGGCGGAGCGACAGTTGGTTCCGGAGCGGCTGGTCGCCACGGATGAGATCCGTCTCACCCAGAGGGACAGCCTCATCGAGTTTCGCGGGAGCACGGCGGAGTGGGATGTCGACAGCGATCGCATTCACATCCACACACCGGACGGGCGGGGCTTCCAGACCCTGACCCAGGGAGGCGTCAGCGGCAGCGAGGTCATCGCCCGCGAGATCCTCATCGTTCGCCCCACCACGCTCGTGCCCGGGAGCATCGACACGATCGAGGCGCTCTTCGTCGATGTGCTGAAGGCGGAGATCCGCCTCGCGCCGGACGATGCCGAGAACCCGGATCGCCCCACCGGTTTCACGATGAACTCCGACAACATGCTCGCGACCTTCTCCGGCCTGCGGGAAGGTGAGCTCGACGAGGGAGACCCCCTCGGCATGCCGATCAGCGAGGTGCGTTCCTGGGGAGGTGTCGACTTCCAGGGAGGGCAGTTCCACCTCGTCTGCCATCGCGCGACCTATCGCCGAAGCACCCGAACCCTCGTCTTCCAGGGAGATGGACGGAGCAAGGTGCAGGTCCTCTCTCAGGAGGGGGCGGCGATCCGTCCGCTCACCCAGCGGGAGCTCTCCCTCGAGTGGCTCGTCAATCGGAGCTTCCGAGTGCGCTCCGTCCCGGGTGGCTCGCAGTGGTCCGGGGCGGACATCGAGGAGTCTCTGCGGCTCTTCGATCGACTCGATCGGCGCGACACCGCGGAGTGACCCGGTCTGGTGGAGATCACCCTCCCCGGATGCCGTTCCGTGACCGACCGCCTCGAAACTGCGCCTCGACCCCTGTCCATCGTGGAACACTCCACGGAACACTCCAAGGTATCTTCCCCGGTGGACCGATCCCGAAGTGAAGGAGGCCCATGATCGCCGCTCCCCTCCCCCACCTGCGCTCGACTCTGCTGCTCGGCATCCTCGCTCTCCTTCTCGGGTGCGAGGCGATCGACGACCGGGTTCCCCCACAGTTCGATGTGCGCAGCTCCGACGCGCTCCTCGTTCCCTTCAGCAAGGGAAACGAGTGGCACGGAGAGTCGAAGATGGGGAACAACCTCACCCGCGCGATCGAGCTCGTGCTCATGGCCGAGTGCGAGGGGCTGCACTCGATCCGCGATCGGGAGGTGGTGAGGGAGATCCGCCTCGACCTCTCCGAGCGGGTCGACTGGCTGGCCTACGGTCGGAAGGTCGGAGCCCAGTTCGTGATCGTCGGCGAAATCGATGAGATGGAGCTCTCCAGCGCCCGGCGGCTGGGGATGTGGACCGGCAGTCTCAGCGCCCGCTATCAGATCTGGGACACGGTGACGGGGAAGCGGGGCTACTCCTCCGGTGTGCGTGTCCAGTACCCGGACAGTCCGGTTTCCGGGGACATCGTCATCGGCTTCGAGGAGAACCGGGACGAGGTGGAGCACAAGCTGGTGACCCTCGCCGCTCAGGAGATCGGTCGCGCCCTCTGCGGCTTCACGCCCGAGCGGGGCCGTTAGGTCCCCGCCTCCCCCACCGCGCAATCTGGTCGGCACCCTTGCGACCTCTCCAAGGGCCGATCTACAATCTCAGCCCACTCAGGAGGTCTCCATGCCTGCACTATTCCTGGCCGCCGGGGCTGCCAGTGTCCCGATCCACAGCGCCTTCCCCCTCGCCATCGGCTTCCCCCAAGGGGGAGAGCTCGTGGTCATCCTCGTCATTGCCCTGCTCATCTTCGGGAAGCGTCTCCCCGAAGTGATGCGTTCGATGGGTCGCGGGGTCGTTGAGTTCAAGAAGGGTGTGAAGGGGATTGAGGACGAGATCGATGTGGAGTCGAACCGATCGCCCTCGATCGAGGGCTCCTCGGACTCCGCGTCCGGTTCGGGAGATGGAACCTCGAAGGACTGAGTCCTCTGGGCGCTCTCTCGAGCCCGCCCAATCCCTAAGTCGTTTATTGATATAGGCTTAGGCTGGTTCGCTTGTGGGCGCCTGCCTCTTCAGGCGCGGACTGCGAGCGCTCTCTGTTTCAGATCCTAAGTCTGATCGTCTCCCCTCGCCCCCCCACTGAGCCGCCGGCTCGCTGCGATGCCGATGCGAGGGGGTCCCCTCCCCTATCTCCCTGTGGCGAGGCGCTCCGCAAGAAACTCGGGAAGCCCCGCAGCGATGATCTTCGACTGGGTCGCGGCCAGGTCATAGGGGACGCGGCGGACCTCCGCCTGCTCCGTTTCGAGGTCGTAGAGGACGAAGCATGCGTCCGGGTTCCCGTCTCGAGGCTGTCCCACACTCCCGACATTCACTATCGACTTCTCGCAGGGTCGGAGGTCGACGATCGGATCCGTCGTGAACTCGATGGCTCCCTCGCGTTGGAGAAAGACGATCGGGACATGTGAGTGCCCGATGAAGCAGACCCGCGTCTCAAGACACTCCAAGGAGAGGTGCGCCTCGTAGCTGGTCTGGATGTAGTCGAAGAGATCGGGCGCATCGAGGGTCCCGTGGACGAAGGTGCAGGGGCCCTCCACATGCGTGAGTGGGTAGGCACCGATCTGTTCCTTCTGCGCCTCACTGAGAACATCGCGTGTCCAGTGGGTCGCTTGGCGGGCGAGGGGGTTGAAGTAGTCGGTGTTGATCCGCCCCAGCACCGCGTACTCATGGTTCCCTGCGATGGCCTTCACGCAGCGCTCGGCGACGCGCTCGACGCAGGGTCCGGGGTCTGGGCCATAGCCGACGACATCACCGAGGCAGAAGATCCGATCGACCCCCGCTTCATCAATCGTCTTGAGGACCTGCTCCAGGGCCTCGAGGTTGCCGTGGATGTCGGAGATGACCGCGATTTGCGCCAAGAGAGCCTCCCGTGGGCGAAAACACGCTGATTGAGGGCTTTGCCCGCGAGATTCTAAGGAGTCCGCTCCGGAATGGGAAGTGCGCTCAAGAGCTGGGGTGAACCGCTCTCCCTCCTCGATTGTTCCTCGTGGAACACCGCGATTCACGGCGTGGCTCGAGCGATCCAGAGTTGGTGACGCGGACGGAGGGGGGGACGCCCCGAGCGGATGTTCCCCGTGGAACACCCGCGAACCCTTGCCGATCGGTGGGGGGGTCGCTACTTTGTGCGCCCGAGAGGAGATCAAGGCCCCGATGACGCGCATCCTTGCGATCGCCAGCCAAAAGGGCGGGGTGGGGAAGACCACCACCGCTGTCCATCTGGGGGCTTATCTGGCTCTCGCCGGCCAACGGACCCTCCTGATCGATCTCGACCCCCAGGGGAATGCAACCTCGGGTCTCTCGGTCGAGCCACCTGTTGCGGACCCCCTCGGAGAACTGTGGACGGGATCGGCCGATTGGTCCTCTCTCGCGCGCCCCGCGCCCGAGGTGGACCGACTTCAAGTCCTCACTTCTCCCAGCCGAGCCCGGGAGAGCTTCGAGTCCTTCACCCTGCGGAGCTCGCGCGTCACGGAGCTCCGAGCGCAGCTGCTCGCGGGGGATTGGGACTTCGTGGTCATCGACAGCCCGCCCACCTTGGGTCCGCTGACCTCCCTTGCTCTTGCCTGGGCCGATGGCGTCATCATCCCCGTGCAATGTGAGTACTTCGCCATGGAGGGGCTGACCCAGATGCTCGAGACGATCGGGCGCGCGAATGCGGGACGAGCGATCCCGCTGGAGGTCACAGGGATCCTGTTGACCCTCTTCTCGGAGAGTTTTGAACTCTCCGTGGAGGTGGTGGAGGAGGTCCGTAAGTACTTTCCCGATAAGGCATTACAGACTATCATACCCCGAGACATCGCCTTGGCGGAAGCCGCGAGCCATGGGACGGCTGCAAGTGGATACGCTCCTCGCTCCCGAGGGGCCTGGGCCTACCTGAACCTTGCGAAGGAGATCCTCGCACATGACCACGCGTAAGCTCGGTCGGGGACTCGACTCCCTGATTCGGAAGACGGAAGAGTCCACCCCTGCGCCGGCGGAGTCGACACCGGGCGGTCCCGAGATCCGACACCTGGATCCGAGCCAGATCCGGGTCAACCGGGCCCAGCCGCGAACCCACTTCGATGAGCAGGCGCTTCGTGAGCTCTCCGCTTCGATCAAGAACGAGGGGATTCTCCAGCCTCTCGTGGTCCGGATCGACGAGGCGGGTGGCTATGAGCTCGTCGCGGGCGAGCGGCGCCTCCGGGCCTCGCTTGCGGCGGGGCTTGAGAAGGTCCCGGTGGTGGTGCAGTCGATCGAGCCGGAGCGGCTCTTGACCCTCGCCCTCATCGAGAACATCCAGCGGGAGGATCTGAACCCGGTCGAGGTCGCGCTCGCCTACCGCCAGCTGCAGAAGAAGAACGAGTGGACCCAGGAGCAGCTCGCGGAGCGACTGGGGAAGAAGCGGTCCAGCATCGCGAACTTCCTTCGCTTCTTGGAGTTGGAGCAGCCGATCCGGGACGCCCTCGCTTCGGCCCGCGTCTCGGCGGGTCATGCGAAGCTCCTCCTCTCCCTGGAGGAGGGGGAGGAGAGGATCTCGGTCTTCCAGCAGGCGGTTGACGAAGGCTGGACGGTGCGGCGGCTCGATCAGGAGATCCGACAGCGGAAAGGGGAGCGGGTTTCGCCCGTCACCTCGGGGGGGAGCCCGGGCCGATCCGAGCGAAAGAAGGACCCAGCGATCGTCTCCCAGGAAGAGGAGCTCTCTCGAGCGCTCGGGACCAAGGTGGAGATCCGGGGCGGGAAGCGCGGACGGATCAGCCTCGAGTACTACAACCTCGAGGACTTCGAGCGGATTCGCCGTAAACTGTTGTCGTAGAACCATTTAGGCCCCGCCCGTCCTTCGGCGGGTGGAGGCCGGCCATGTCGGACACACTCCTCTGGATCGCCCTCGGGACAATGCTGTTGTGGGGGATCGGAGCGCTGCGCCTCGATCTTCTCCAGCGTCGTCTCGGGAAGCTCATCTGCTTCCCTGGTCTTCTCCTCGAGGCCGGGATCCGGGTCATCGCCTGTCTCGTCACCGCCACCCCGATCGGCGGGGTGCGCCCCTTCGAGGCCGGGTCTCCCTTCCTCACGACCGGGCGCTGCCCGGTGCGCCGCATCGGGGCACCGATCAGTCTGGCGATTCGGCTCGTCCTGACCTTCTCCGTGGCGATCCTCGTCGCGCACCTCGGATTGCCGAAGCTCGCCGAGAGCGGGCTCGACCTGCCCACCATCATCACGGGGGGAGACCCTCTCGGCGAGACGCTGGGGGCCTGGGTCACCGGCCTTCCCTCTGCCATCGGCTCGATCGGGTGGGGGAGTCCGCTCACCCTCTTCACGCTGTATCTGCTCTTCACCTTCTCGCTCGCGTCCGGAATCAACAGTCGGGAGCTGCTCGCCGCGCTCTGGGGGTGGGGGGGGCTGCTCGCCCTCGCCACCAGCCTCACCTGGCTGGGAGTGCGCTTCTCCTTCCTCTCTCGCGGCTGGTTCATCGAGCGGTTCCTCCTGCCCGGGGTCTGGAGCGGCTTCTCCCTCTTCATCCTCCTCGGAGTCCTCACCCTCCTGCTGCTCGTCGCCTTTCATCAGGCGCCGCGGCTCGCCGCGGCGGTGAAGCCACGCGGTGGCGAGACGCCGCAGACCTCCGCGGATGAGGTGCGCTAGGTCGTCGGCCCGCGAACTCGATTCCACCCTCGCCGGGCGGCCTCCTGCTATGATCATCGGCGAATCCCGGATCTCGGCGATCGCTCCCCTCCGGAGGATCGGGGGTCCGGTGGCTCGTGAGGAAGCCCCCGATGCGATCGAACCTCCGTCCCTGCCGCCGCCCGCTCACCGCGCTCGCTCTCCTGGTCCTGTCGACGAGTCTTCCGCTCTCCGGTCAGGACGGCGGGGGATCGGGGAGCGCGACCGCCTCGAGCCCCGCCGCTCCCGAGTCGTCGGTCGAAGCGGGGGAGCGACGCCAGCTGGAGCTGACGCTCGAGGAGGCGATCCGTCTCGCCTTCGCTCACAACCTCGACCTGCAGATCGAGCGCGTCGCGGAGGAGCGGAGCCTGCGGGATGTCCGAATCGCGGATGCCGCGTTCGATCCTCTCTTCCGGACCGGATACACGATCTCGCGGTTCCGTCAGCCGTCGGTGAGCTTCCTGGACTTCGGCTCGTCGACTTCGACGATCGCGGTGAACAGCTTCGACTCCGACAACTGGAACCTCGGCGTGAGCGGTCTCCTCGAGACCGGAGCGACCTACTCGCTCACAACCCGCGGCTCGCGGGGGGACAACCCGGACTCGAGCATCTTCAGCCTGAACCCCCGCTACAACTCCGACATCGAGCTCCAGCTGACCCAGCCCCTGCTGCGCTCCTTCGGTGAGGACTCGGTCCTCGCCGACCTCCGCATCGCGAGTCGCAACACCGCCATCTCGCGCCTCGAGCTGCGTCGCCGGGTGGAGGACACCCTCGTCGCGGTGGGCAATGCCTACTGGGATCTCCTCTTCGCCCGCAAGGATCTCGAGGTGAAGGAGCAGGCCCTCGTCGAGGCGACCGAGCTCCTCGAGATCAACCGCCGCAAGCAGCAGGTGGGCACCGGCACCGAGCTCGATGTGATCGATGCCGAGGCGAACGTCGAGACGCAGCGCGGCGGCATCATCGATGCGCGGAATGCGCGAGAGAACGCGCAGGATACGCTCCTCGATCTCATCAACGCACCGCGCTATCGGCGCCTCGGCAGTCCGCTGCTGGTGGAGATCGATCTCGTCCCGGTGACCGAGCCGGACCTCGAGTCGGTCAGCCTCTCCGTCGAGGAATCGGTCGAGCAGGCCCTCGCGAACCGCCCCGAGATCGAGCAGAGCGCGCTCGCGATCCTGAACGCGGAGGATGTCTTCCGCCGCGCCGAGGATGATGTGCAGCCGAGGCTCGATCTCGTGGGGACCTGGTCGAACAGCGGTCTTGAGGGAGACCTCGGCGGCGCGTACGGCGAGCTCGGCTCCGGCACCTACTACGACTGGTCCCTCGGCCTCGTCCTCGAAATCCCCTTCGGAAACCAGGCGGCGATCGGTCGCCGGGAGCAGGCGGACCTCGATCGCTCGAGCGCACGCCTTCAGCGCGAGCGCACCGTGAACGGGATCGTCCTGGGAGTGACCCAGGCGGTGCGCGGCGTTCGCAGCGCCCAACAGCGGGTTCTCACGACCCAGGCGGCCACGCGCTTGCGGACGGAGCAGCTCGACGGAGAGAAGCGTCGCCTGACCGTGGGGCTCTCGACGAGCTACCAGGTGCTGCAGATCCAGAACGATCTGCTGGAGGCACAGACCGCCGAGGTGCAGTCCTCCGTGCAGCTTCTCAAGGCGATGACCGAGTACCGGCGACAGACCGGTGAGGTCCTGGAGCTCTTCGGCATCGAGCTGGAGTAGTCCTCTCGCGCGTCGCGTACCGCGACACGCTCCGCCTCCCAGCCTCCCGCTCCCTTCTCCGCCGGCGGGTGATGGGAGCCTCCCCTCCTGCAACTTCGGGACCCGGGATTCCGGTGGCACGATCGCCGATCGGATGGAACTCTCAACCTGAGGAGTCCCGTCTTCCTGCCCGCTCCACTCCGTTCGAGTCCCTTCCGCGCGCGCGGTCGGATCGATGCGAGGTGCGAGCGTCGCTCACCACGCAGGAAGGACGCTGCTTGCTCGGAACCTCTGCCCATCCCCCCGTGGGGGGGACCCGCCTCCCGTCCCGTCTCCACGCGCCTCACTCCGACCCCCGCGCCGGCTTCACGCTGATCGAGGTGATGATCGCCATCTCCCTGATCTCGGTCGGCCTCGTCGCGCTGGGGGGAACCCTCAGCTCGACCATCCGCCTCGGCGATCAGCGCCTCAGCGAGATCCGGAAGTCGGTGCACGCCCAGAGCGTGATCACGCATCTCCAGACCCTCGAGCTCGCCGAGCTCCTCACGCTCCATGGTCCGGGTGGGGAGGGGGAGAGCCTCTGGTTCGACTCCGCCGGCTCGGTGCACACGGGGGTCTCCGCTCAGGCCGTGGCGAGCGGGACGATCGAGGTGTGGACGGTGGAGAGCGAGGTGCCCGCCGACTTCGGCACCGGCGCCATCGGCCTCGACCTCGATGGGAGTGGCGCGATCGAGGAGGGGGAGTGCGATGCCCCGCGGGTGCTGCCGGTCCGGATCACCATCCGCCATCCCCGGGAGCCGGGGGTCTCCGACGCGATCGTGAACTGCCTCCTGCGTCCCTGATCGGTTCGCCTCGACCGCTCTCACCCGGTTCTCCATCCCCATCGCTCGAGGAGGCTGCATGTTCGTGTCCCCCGTGTTCTCCGCGTCCCGTGATCGCTTCGACCGCACCGATCTCCGTCGGGGCTCGGTTCTCCTTCCGACGCTCGTGCTGATCGTGGCGATCGGCTCGATGTGCATGGTCATCCAGATGACCCATCTGGCGATGCATCGCTCCGCGGTGAACTCCCATCGCTTCCATCGGGCGGCTCTCGCCGCGAACTCCGCCCTCGGGCTCCAGCAGCTCCGGCTCGAGACGGATCCCGACCACTTCGTCCTTCGACCCGCGCCTCACGCTCCGTGTGCGATGGGGGGGGAGACGGTGGAGCTTCTCTCCGCGACGCGGGTGGAGGAGACCGAGGCGTGGCGGGTCGGGATCCGCGCGGAAGCCGATGGTGTGTCCTTCGCGCTTGGTGCGGTCCTCCAGCCGGTGATCTTCCGGCTCCCCCACGGCCTGGTCCTCACCGGGATCGGGGACCCGGCGGAGGACCTCCTCGTGATGAACGGAGCCAGCGTCTTCGGGAGCTACGACCCCGCGGTCGGCATCGCCTCTCCGGGAGACAGCGGATCGGTCTGGGCGAACGGGAGCGTCGAGCTCACCGGGACCGCGCTCGTGCAGGGGGATGTGAACGCCTCCGGATGGGTCTCCACCTTCGGTCCCTCGAATGTGACGGGTTCGATCGAGGAGGAAGGCGAGGAGACGGAGGTCGACCCCTTTGAGGAGCTGGCGCCGGCGTTCATAGCGGAGGCGATCGCGAACAACGACAACGCCCTGCTCGAAGATGCCTTCGGGTCCGACTGGAGCCCGGTGCCCGGCCCGATGAACCACGGTGACCTGCTGCTCTCCGGTGGGACCCATCGGCTCGGCGCCGGTGTCTACCATCTTCGCGATGTCTCCGTCACCTCGGGGGCCGTGCTGACCCTCGACACATCCACTGGTCCGATCACTCTCGTCGTGAGCGGTGCGACGGGCCTGAGCGTCGACTCCGGCTCGACGGTCCGGATCGATGCGGGAGGCACGGAGCACGGGGTGATGACGGTGCTTGGCGCGGGGAGCGGGCTCGTCGTCCAGGGAGCCTCCTCCTTCGGGCGGGAGCTGAGCGATCCGTGGGCCTCGGGCTACTCGCGCATCCTCGGCGTGGGGGAGAGCGGCGCGATCGCGTCGCAGGGAGGCTCGTCGGTGTTCGCCCGCCTCGCGGCGCCACGCCGACCGCTCCTCGTGGGTGGGTCGAGCGAGTGGTACGGCTCCGCCGTCGTGCGGAGCGCCGCGCTCCTCGGGAGCGAGCCCAAGTTCCTCATCGACGAGAGCATCGACGGTCGGGAGATGGGGACGACCGGCGACTACGAAGTCGCCGCCCGCTGGCGCGAGCATCGGGCCCGGACGCAGGCCGGGCCCTGAGTCCTCGCCGTGGTGCAGGGGGGAGTCGAGCCACGAGGACTTCGCGCGGCGTCGAGTCCGGATCACATGAGGGTCTCCGGGGGGGGGCCGGGAAGGAGCGTTCAATGGTCATCAGAACCAGACCGGGAGTTTCAGACGAGCGAGGCTTCACCCTCGTCGAGGTCATGGTCGTGGTCGCCGTCATGTCGACGATCGGATTCGTCCTCCTCCAGATCTTCACCTCCTCCGAGGTGGTGATGGCGGAGATGACCGCCGGCGCCGAGGCGGACGCGCGAGTGCTGCGCACCGTGGACCGACTCCATCAGGAGCTCGAGTTCGCGGACCCGGACTCGATCGAGGCGAGCGCCGGGGAGGGGCTCCGCTATCGGGTCGTGACCGGGTGGGAGTCGGGAGCCGCGGTGCTCGGGAGCGAGCGGTCGATCACCCGCGCTGGGGATCGACTCCTCCACAATGGCGAGACGCTGGGAGTCGGGATCACCGACTTCTCGGTGGAGCGGGGGGCGGAGGTTCTCACCCTCACGGTCACGTTCGGGGTCCCCTACCGGGCGGGGGGAGGAGAGGGGCTCGTCGAGCGCACCGCGATTCTCCGGCGCCCGCTCAGGCAGTGATCGGCATTGCGTCGTCTTCTCAGGGGCAGGAGCTGCCCGCGGGATTGCAGCCGAGGATGTCCGGCGTGGGATCCTCCCCGCAGTCGAGGTGGGGGCTCCCCGGCGGGGGTCCGTTCAGGTAGAGCCAGGTGAGGAGCGCGACCGCGTCCAGGATGCCGAGGGCTCCGTCGTCATTGACATCGAGTCGATCCCCGCAGCTCGGCGGTGTCGGGCTCAGGAAGATCGACTCGAGGAGGTCGATCGCATCCATGAGATTGAAGAGACCATCTCCGTTGGCATCGCCCCTTCTGAAGCGTGGAGGGGGCACATGGATCAGGCCGGGGGCGACCTGCGGCTCGAGGAGAAGGTCACCCTGGGGACCGCTCACCTCGATCTCCGTCGCGACAGGGGGATCGCCGAGCAGACTCGAGAAGCTCACGGGCACCGCCTCGCCGACGGCTCCCAGGGCGATGTTCACCGCGAGCTGAGCGATCTCGAGGTCGACGCCGGGAGAGAGGAGGGCGGGCGTCGGGTTCGTTCCCATGATGACGGCCAGCGTGACTCCCCCGCCGCCGATCGGCTCGAGGTTGGGCAGGAAGAACTGGGGCCCGGTGCCTCCGGAGATCGCCTGCAGCGCGGCTCCGACCTCGAGGCTCTGGGCCATGAGTTTCGTCGGATCCAGTGCGAGTCCGAAGCTGAGCCCCTTGACGCCGTCGCTCCCCTCAAGGGTGAGCAGGATCGGGAGGAGGGCCTGGAGACCGCTCGCCGTGGTCTCTCCCCCGCGGAGGGTCGCGGAGGCTGCAGCGGAGATCGTGAAGGTGCCGTCCTGCGTCACCGGCGTGAACTCCTGACTCCCGCCCGGCGAGACGAAAAGGGGTGGGTTCGGAGGGTTCCCGAGGTCGCAGATCGCCATCGGGGCGGTGGAGCCCGGGGGTCCATCGAGGCGTACGAGAAGGCGGAGGATCTCCAGATCACTCCCGGGAGAGAGGGGGGCCAGGGTCCCGAGTCCGTCGAGAATCAGGCCATAGGTCAGCCCCGCTCCGGCCTCGTCAATGTCACTGTTGACGAAGAAGGGAGCCGAGCCGTTGAGAGTCATGGAGAGAGCGCTTCCATCCATCGTGCTCAGGATCCGGAGCTCCCCCGGTGTGGTGCAGAGACTGAAGTTCCAGCCGACCAGCTCGGTCTGCGTATCGATGGTCACCGATCCCTCGCAGGTGGCGCCGGAAGGACCGCTGGCCCCGATCACGCGGAGCGCATGGCCCACCTGACCGGGCAGCGCCGATGTCGTGACGAGAAGGAACAGGATGATCGTAAAGGCACGCTGGGTTGCCAACTTGGTCCTTCGGTATGAGCTCGGATACGGGTGGAGGGCTCACGCACAGATGAAAGGTGTTCCCCTGCCGCAGACGCTTGTCGACCCTCTCTCGTCCGAGAGTACCGTCTCGACAATCGCGCCGCGCACCCTCTCCATGAGTGTCAGGAAAGACCGGATGAAAGGGAGAACCTGCAGGTGAGGCAGGACTTCTGGCGTGAGGGGAGCTCGGCGCCGACGCTCTCTCGGGGATCTCCATCGTAGACTGGATGAGAGGGGGTCTTCGGAGCGGGCGAGGTCGGTCAATCCGCTCCGGGCCGGGCGGAGAGGAGCACGCAGGATGGAATTGTCGGATCGCTGGCTCTTCTCCATTCTCGGAGTGCTCTGCTTCACCTTCGCCCTCTATGTCGGTTGGCGGGTTCGACCGGAGAGCCGCCGCGTGACCCTCCTCGTCATCGGTCTCTGCCTCATCCCCATCCTGCTGCGGGCGCTCCTCGTCTTCGCTCCGCAGATCGAGTATCGGCTGATCGCCATCGGGGCGCTCTCCCCCGAGAGCTACGCGCTCCTGAGGACCTTCTGGGCGACCCCGTTCTCGATCGCGCTCTTCGCCATGGCGGCGCCGCGAGTTCGCTCACGGGTCGCGCACGGACTCCTGATCGGGGTGTCCCTCTGGGTCTGGGGATTCGGCGCGGACCATCTCCTCGCCACCGCGGTCGAGGACTACGGTCTGCTCGGGGGAGTCGTCGGTCGGGATGGGGTCTGTCGGCAGACCAGTGATTACTCCTGTGGGCCGGCCGCCGCCGTGACCCTTCTTCATCACCACGGCGTCCCGAGCACCGAGGAGGAGATGGCCCGGCTCTGCTGGTCGAGCTCTCTGCGGGGCACCGACGAGCTTCGGCTCATCCGTGGTCTGCGTCTGCGGCTCGTCGGGTATCGGTGGACCCCGGTGGTCAGCCGGGCGACCCTGCCGCAGCTCCTCTCCCAGGGCGCCCCGGTGGCGGTCACACTGAGCCAGCGACCCGGTCTCGATCACTGGGTCGTGGTCCTCGGCGTCGACGGTCGGGAGGTCTCCATCGCGGATCCGGCGAGCGGCCGGGGTCTGCTGCCGCTGGAGGAGCTCAAGCAGCGGTGGACCGGACAGATGGTCTGGCTGCGCCGCGACTAGAGGAGCTCCGACCGCTCGGGGAAGCGCTCCCGGAATCTCACCACCAGCTCGGGCTCGTCGCGCAACAGGGTGAAGTCCTCGAACTCGAACCCGGGCGCGACGATGCAGGCGCTGAGGGTGAACTCACCTGAGGTGTGCGCCGCCTGCCAGTATCCACCCGGGATCAGGAGATGGGATCGCGAGCCCCCCTGGACGGGGCCCAACGTCGTGCCTTGATGCTCCCGGAGCCCCTCATCCACGCGCTCGTGGGTGAGCGGGGCACCGGCGAGGTGGATCCAGATCTCCTCGGTTCTCACCCGGTGCCATCGGCTCGGCTCACCCGCGAGGAGCAGGAACTCGATCATCGTGGAGGCGGGCCGGGGGGTGGTCACCTCCCGGCTGGGGTGGGACACGCTCAGGGAGCTGTGGTGGACCTCGCGATAGTAGCCCCCCTCCGGGTGAGCCATGAGTCCCCGCGCCTCGATCAGCTCCCTGCCTTGTGACGGCCGGTCGGGCATCTCCTGCTCCTTGCGTCTCTCCTCGGAGGCGAACCGTTGAAGTGGGCGCAAGGGTGGGGGACCATGCGACGACCCCCGAAAGGAGCGCCCCCCATGTCGATCACCCTCACCCGGTCCGCCTCGTGTCTGCTGATTCTCGGGCTCGTCGGTTGCGGCGGTCTCCCCGAGACTCCTTCGCCCGAGGTCGCCGGCCAGGTCGAGGCTTCGGCCATCGAGGGCTCGATTGCGAAGACCACCGCCCCTCTCGTCGTCCCCGAGGTCGGCTACACCGACACTCCCGTCCTTCCGGGGACGCAGTGGCATGTCCACGACGGTCGTCGCCCCCAGCCGACGATGGTGCTGGTGGGTGACCACCCTCAGCTTCCGTCCCCGGGGGCGGCTCCGAGCGACGCGCGGATCCTATTCGATGGGAACGACCTCTCCCAGTGGACCGGACGGGATGATGCGGCCGGGTGGAGGTTGGTCGAGGGGGCGATGGAGGTGAACGGGACAGGGGACATCACCACCCGCGACTCCTTCGGCGATGTCCAGCTCCACCTCGAGTTCCGCACGCCGCCGGAGGTAAAGGGGAGCTCGCAGGGGCGAGGGAACAGCGGCGTCTTCTTCATGGGGCGCTACGAGGTCCAGCTGCTCGACTCCTGGAAGAACCCGACCTACCCCGACGGGCAGTGCGGGGCGATCTACGGACAGAAGCCCCCCCTGGTGAACGCGTCCCGTCCGCCCGGGGAGTGGCAGTCCTACGACATCGTGTTCCACACACCTCGCCTCGATGACAAGGGGGCGGTGACCGAGCCCGCGCGGGTGACCGTCTTCCACAACGGGGTCCTGCTCCATCACGATGTCCCGATCCAGGGAGACACCCGCCATCGCGCCCTTCCGAGCTATGCGGCCCCCTCGACCGAGGGCCCGATCCGCCTGCAGGACCACGGGAATCCGGTCCGCTTCCGGAACATCTGGATCCGCCCTCTCGAGAGCTGACCGGAACCCCGGGCTCTCCCCTGGAAAAGCAGAACGCCCCCCCCGCCCGTGAGGGTGGGAGGGGCGTATCGCATCCATGCTCGAGAGTTGATCAGGGGGCGGTCTCGCACGGCGGGAAGAACTCACAGTCGACCTCGTCGAGCGTCTCGTCGAAGCCACAGGCTCCGAAGGGCGCGAGCGGCGCGTTCCCGCCGAGGAAGATGTAGGTCAGCGCCCAGATCGAGTCCGCCACATCGACGAGCCCGTCGTCGTTGTGATCGCACGCGTCGAGGCATCCCGGGGGCGCGAAGCCCTGGAAGCTGAAGCGCATGATGTAGATCCCGTCCGCCATGTCCATGTGGCCGTCGGCGTTGCAGTCGCCCCGCTCGAACGGGGTCTCGCAGATGCCGAAGGCGGGGTCCTCGAGGAGCGCGGTCTGGCTGGTCACCGAGCCGCAGTCGTTCGAGACCTCGACGGTGTAGGCGCCGTAGTCATCCTCGACCACGTTGAAGATCGTGTAGCTGCTCGAGTTGGCGCCGCTGATCGGAGCGCCGTTGAAGAACCACTGGTAGGAGAGCGGGCCGCTGCCGGTCGCGCCGACGGTGAAGGTGAAGTCGATCCCCTCGTCGGGGCAGGTCTCGTCGTCACCGGTCGGCTGCGAGGTGATCGTCGGCGGCACGCGCACGGTGATCTCGATCGGCGGGCTCTGATCGGTGCCGCAGAGGTTGTCGGCGAGGAGCTGGTAGGTGCCCGCGTCGGCCGGGGTCGCGTTCGTGATCGTGAAGCTGGACGCTCCGGCGCCGGGGATCGGCACTCCGTTGAGGGTCCAGGTCAGGTTGATCGGATCGAAACCCGTGACGGTGGCGGAGAGGGTCGTCGACTCGCCCGTGCAGAGGGTGACCGCGGTGGGGGAGTCGAGGGTGATCGTCGGGGGCTCCGCGACCACCACCGTCGCCGGCATGCTCGTCACGGTCCCGCAGACGTTGGTCGCCATCACGGTGTAGTTGCCCGCATCGGCGAGGTCGACCGCCGCCACCGAGTAGGTGCTGCTCGTGGCGCCCGGGATCGGGACTCCGTCGAGGGCCCACTGGTAGCTGATCGGCCCGGTGCCGTCGACCGCGACGGAGAGGCTCAGCGAGTCGCCGAGGCAGATCGTGCCGCCGACCGGCTGGCTGGTGATCGTCCGCGGGGTGCGGACATTCAGGATCGCGGCCATGCTCACCGCATCCCCGCAGAGGTTCGAGACGAGGACGGTGTAGCTGCCGCTGTCGGTCGTGTCGACGTCGAGGAGCACGAGCTGGGAGCCGGTCGCCCCCGGGATGTCCGCGCCGTTCTTCCTCCACTGGTAGGAGAGCGGGTCGGTGCCGGTCGCGGTCACGGCGAGGGTGTAGTCGTCACCCAGGCAGAGATCCGCGCCCTGAGGCTGGGCCGTGATCGTCGGCGGGAGGAGCACGTTGAGGCTCGCGCCCCGGCTCGTCTCGGTCCCGCACATGTTCGTCACGACGCAGTCGTAGACGCCGCCATCCGAGACCGCGACCGAAGTGATCACGATGGTCGAGGCGGTCTCGCCGGGGAGCTCCACGCTGTTCTTCCGCCACTGGTACTCGAGCGGCGGCGTGCCGGTCGCAGTGACGGAGAAGGTCGCGGTCTCGCCGAGGCAGATCGACTGGTTCGTCGGGTCGGAGGTGATCGTGGGCGGCTCCCGGACGACCACGGTCGCCGGGTTGCTCGTGGCCGAGCCACAGGCGTTCGTGGCGGTCACCGTGTAGACGCCCGCGTCGGCGACGGTCACCGAGGTGATCGTCAGGGTCGAGGCGGTCTCGCCTGGGAGATCCGCGCCGTCCTTCGCCCACTGGTAGGAGATCGGGAGGGTCCCCGCGGCGGCGGCGGTGAGCACCAGGGCATCGTCGAGGCAGAGGGTCTGATCGAGAGGCTGGGTGGTGATCGTCGGGGCGACCCGGACGGTGACCTCGGCCGCCGCGCTCGTGTCGGTTCCGCAGACGTTCGTGACGACCACGAAGTAGCTCCCGGAGTCCGCGGCGAGGGCGCCCGGGATGGAGAGCATCGCCGAGGTCGCGCCGGAGATCGGAGCCCCATCCTTCCACCACTGGTAGCTGAGGGGCGCCGTGCCGGAGGAGACGACCATCAGGTTGATCGTCTCACCCTCGCAGAGGATCTGGTCCATCGGCTGGGTGGTGATCTCGGGGGCGGTGCGCACCGTGACCGAGGCGCCCGCCGAGGTGGCGGAGCCGCAGTTGTTCGTCACGGTGACGGTGTAGGTCCCGCTGTCGGAGGCGAGGGTGTTCGGGATGATGAGGAGCGCGGTCGCCGCGCTCGGGTTCGCGGATGCGTCGAGCGGCAATCCGTCCCGGGCCCACTGGTAGGTGAGGGGCGCGCTCCCCTCCGCGGTCACGCTCAGGGTGAGGGTGTCGCCCTCGCAGAGCAGGCCGCCGACCGGGTCCTGGGAGATCGTCGGGGCGACCCGGATCACGACATCGGCGGGAGCGCTGGTCTCGCTGCCGCAGTCGTTGGTGACGGAGGCGGTGTAGACGCCGTCATCGGCCGTGGTCACGGAGGAGACCATGTAGGTCGAGCTCGTCGCTCCCGGGATCGGGGCTCCGTCGAGGTGCCACTGGTAGTGCAGGGGCTCGCTGCCCGTGGCCGAGATCGAGAGGAGGAGGCTCTCCCCCTCGCAGAGGGTCTGGCCGGTCGGCTGCGAGGTGATCGTCGGAGCGACGCGCACGACGACGACGGCCGCGGACGACTCGGCGGTGCCGCAGTCGTTCGAGACGTGGAGCGTGTAGGAGCCGGCGTCGCTGGTCGCGACGGCCATGATCATCAGGTTCGGGCTGTTCTCCCCGGGGAGATCGGCTCCGTTCTTCCGCCACTGGTAGTGGAGCGGCTCGCTGCCGCTGGCCGAGGCGGTCAGTGTCAGCATCTGTCCCTCGCAGAGGGTCTTGCTCGACGGATGATCCGTGATGGTCGGGGCGATGCGGACCTCGACATCGGCCGCGTAGCTCTGGGCATCCCCGCAGTCGTTGGAGACGTGGAGGGTGTAGTAGCCGGAGTCGCTCGCCTGGGCGGAGGAGACGGTGTAGGTCGCGCTGTTCGCTCCCGGGATCGGACTCCCGTTCCGCTTCCACTGATAGTGGAGCGGGTGGCTGCCGCTCGCCGCACCGGTCAGGGTCAGGGTCTCACCCTCGCAGAGGGTCTGGTCCATCGGGTGCGTCGTGATCTCGGGGGCGACGCGCACCTCGACAGTGGCGCCGTAGGAGGTCTCGTTTCCGCAGTCGTTCGAGACCTTGACGGTGTAGAGGCCGGAGTCAGACGCGGTGGCGTTGATGATCGTCAGGGTGGAGCTTGTCGCTCCGTAGATCGGCGTCCCGTCCTTCTTCCACTGATAGTGGAGGGAGTAGCTGCCGCTCGCGGAGACGGTGAGCTGGATCGCCTGACCCTCGCAGAGGGTCTGATCGCTCGGGTGTGAGTCGATCGACGGGGGGGTCCGCACCGTGAGGTCCGCGCCGTAGGAGGTCGCGGACCCGCAGTCGTTCGTGACGGTCACGGTGTAGCTGCCGGCGTCCGAGGTCGAGACCGAGCTGATCGTGTAGCTCGAGGAGTTCGCGCCGGAGATCGAGTTGCCGTCCTTCTTCCACTGATAGAAGAGCGGGTCACTCCCGTAGGCGGAGACATGGAAGGTGGTGGACTCTCCCACGCAGTGCGTCCGCGACTCGGGGCTTGAGGAGATGCTGGGCGGGTGGCGGACCGTCAGCTGCGCCGGATAGGAGGTGGCGTGGCCGCAGTCGTTCGTGACCGTGACCGAGTAGCTGCCCGCGTCGCTCGAGTCGACCGCGTAGAGGGTGAGCGTCGAGGAGTTCGCCCCGGAGATCGATGAGCCGTCCTTCTTCCACTGGTAGTAGAGGGAGCTCGTCCCGGAGGCGACGACCGAGAAGGTCGCATCCGTGCCCTCGCAGGTGGTGACGTCCGAGGGGTGCTGATCGATGGAAGGAGGCGACTTGACGGTGACCGTGGCCGCCTGGCTCGTGAGGGTCCCGCAGGGGTTGGTGATGACGAGGGTGTAGTCACCCGCGTCGCCGGTGCCGAGCGCGGTCAGGGTCAGGTTGGTGGTGTTCGCGCCGGGAATCGAGACGCCGTCCTTCTGCCACTGGTAGGTGGCCGGCTGGGTCACGAGGGGGGAGGCGGAGAGGTAGACCGATTCGCCTTCGCAGATGGTCTTCGAGAGCGGCTGCCCGAACGGCGGGATCGAGAGATTGCAGTAGACGGTGACGAGCACTCCGCAGGTGGAGGACTGGCCGAGGGAGTCGCTGCTCTGGAAGAGGAACTCGTGGTCGCCGATCTGGTCCGCGGTCGGGGTCCAGTTGACCGTGAACTCGAGCTCCAGATCCTCCTCCGTCGTTCCGGCGGGGAGTCCGGGCGTGCTGGACGAGCCGGTCGGCATCAGGAGGGCCTCGACGAGGAGGTCATCCTCGTGGCTCATGGCGGAGAGGTTGAAACTCAGCAGCTCGCCGACCTCGACATCGACATGATCGGCGCCGGGGCTGGAGATGTCGCAGGACGGGGGCGGCGCGGACGACATCTCGAAGTCGATGTCATCGATCGCGGCCGACCCGTTCAGGATCACCTTCATCGTCGCTGCGCCCGCGACCCCGAGACCCGGGGTTCCGAGCCACTGGGTGGCGACCCCGTTGTTGCCGGTGGTCACGATGGGGGTCGCGCTGATCAGGTTCCCGAGGGCATCGAAGATCTGGATCGATCCCGGGCTGGGACCCTCCGTGTCGATCACCTTGAGACTGAGCACGCGAATGTCATGGGGAACGAAGGGAGCGGTGATCGTCCGAAAGTCGAACTCGAACTCGAGCTGCTGAAGGCTCGAGTCGTTCGTCTGGTCGATCAGGCCATCGCCGTTGGCATCGACGAGGTTGTCGGCGATCACGAGGATACGCCCGAGGTCGCTCTGGTTCGCGTACGCGGCACCCAGCGTTCCGCCGACTCCGACTCCGACCCCGCCGAACGCCTGGTTCGGGGTGCCGAGATCGCTCGCCGGACCGGAGCTGAGGGCCGAGTGGTGGAGGACCGCGGCGTTCCGGGCGTCGCCGGGGCGCGTCCCTCGAACACCGATCGGACCCACGAGCGCGGTTCCGTCATTGGTTCCGTTGACCGACTCGATCAGGGAGCCCGCCTCGCGGTTCTCCAGGTCGAAGTCGATCGACACGGGGACATCGATGGCATGCAGGGTTCCGCCGAGCAGAAGCGTCAGCAGCATCCAGATGAGGGTCTTGCGACCCGATACGACAGGGGTCCTCATACTTCACTCCTTCTCCCCCGGTAGATAGATTCCGGAGGACTCGCACCAAATTGCAGCTGAGTCGGAAGCGAATACCGATCGGACGGTCCACACATGGTCCGATGGATCACCGCTGAAACCGCTCGCCGGCGGTTCCTTGAGGTGATGCATATCGTTTCACGGTCGGAAGCGTCCCGGGCACGATGAATAGTCGCGCCCTAAGTCCCACGAAGACGGATCCGCTGATCCCAACCTTACTGATTCATCAGGCTTGGGCTAGGCATCAATGATCACATGTGCTGATTCGAATGTACGCGAGTCATCTGAGTCAGATCAGAGATCGAAGTCAGCAGGATCGAACTCGGGACTCTCTTCGGCGATGGCGGGTTCACGCACGAGAAGGAGAATCGCCCCGTGAGGGACGATGAGGTAGTCGGTCCCGTCGAACTGCACCTCGATCGCGGCCTTGCGCAGGAAGAGCGCGAAGTCGCCCGGCTTCGCCTCGAGCGGCACATACTGGGCTCGGGGCTCACCGATCTTCCAGGGCTCCTCGTGCACATCCGAAGGGCTCGGCACCGGTGTCCCGGGTCCGACCTCCACGATGCGACCCCCCTGGACCGGGGCGCTCTCCACGGCGGTCGCGGGCAGATAGAGACCGACCCGCGTCCGCTCTTCCCCCTTCTCGGGGGTCACGAGCACGCGATCTCCGACGACGAAGAGACGACGCTCCGAAGGCTGGGCCATCGCTGGATCCTCCATGACGAGCAGCATACCCCAGAAGACCGGAGAAGGGTCGAGTCCGGGGCGTTGCAGCCCCCGGCTCCCTCCGGTAGCGTGACCTGCCACAGAGTGTCCTCACCCCGCCCGGAGACGCCCATCGTCCACAGGTGCGCCGCAGCTCCGTCCGCGGCCCAACCCCGTTCGCCCGCCCAGGAGATCGACTCATGGAAGAGCACATCGAGAAGTTCCCGACCGTCCCCCTGTTCCACGGGCTCGAGGCGCAGGAGATCGCGCGGATCCTTCGGGACGCCGAGGATGTCCCGACCGAGCCGGGGCAGGTGATCATCGAGCAGGGCAAGTCGGGGGAGGGCCTCTATGTGATCGGCGCGGGAGTCTTCGAGGTCGTCCACGCCGCCGACGGCGCGGAGAGCGTCCTTGCCCGCCTCGAAGAGCTCTCCTTCTTCGGCGAGATGTCTCTCTTCGATCAGTCGAGCGCCGCTGCGACGGTGATCTGCCGCGAGCCCGGCCGGCTCAAGCGTTTCTCCGGCTCGGTCTTCCACGGTCTCCTCGATCGGAACGACATGGTGGCCCTGCGCATGACCTACAACATCGCGGGGATGCTGGCTCGTCGGCTCGCGAAGGTCGATGATCGGCTCGTGTCCTGAGGCGGACCCCGTCCCGCGGTCCGTCGTTGCGAGCGCGATTCCCGGTTTGGGCGAGAGGGGAGGCGTCACGATGAAGGTCGAGCTGGTTCCCTCCGCGGTGGGGGGCGGCACCGCCGCGGCCTCCGCGTCGGTCTCTCAGTACCTCACCTCGATCCGCATCAACGACTCCATCTGCATTGATGCGGGTTCGATCGGCTTTCATGCCGACCTCGAGGTGCAGCGGGCGATCCGGCATCTCTTCCTGTCCCACTCGCACATCGACCACATCGCGAGCCTGCCGATGCTCCTCGACAATGTCTTCGGCGAGCATCCGGAGGGAGTCTGCGTCCATGCGGGGGCCGAGACGGAGGCCGCGCTCCGCGAGGACATCTTCAACGACCGCACCTGGCCCGACTTCATCCGCATCTCGGAGCAGGGTCCGGTGCGCCTCCTCGATCTGCAGCGCCTCGAGGCGGGGCGCCCCGTGGAGATCGATGGGGTGCAGGTCACCCCGATTCCGGTGGAGCACATCGTCCCCACCTTCGGTTTCCTGGTCGACGATGGGCGGAGCGCGGTGCTGATCGCGACCGATACCGCTCCCTGCGCCGCCCTGCGCGAGGCAGCGAACGCCGTGCCCCACCTCAAGGCAGTCGTCCTCGAAGCGAGCTTCCCCGAGAAGCTGCTCTGGCTCGCGGATGCTTCGATGCATCTGACGCCGCGACTCTTCGCGGAGGAGATCGCCCAGTTCGCCGGTGATCCCACCTTCTTCGCGGTTCATCTCAAGGCGACGCACCGGGACGAGATCACCCGCGAGCTCGACGACGCGGGGGTGGGTGATGTCGTCGTCATGGAGGCGGGTCACTCCTACGAGCTCTGATCCGCACGGACCGCCGACCCCCGCGCGATCACCGCTCCCCGCGTCCGGTCCCTCCGGATCTCAGTATCGATCGCACCCGCAGCCGATCGGGCTGCCGGGGGGCGGGGGCGGCGCAGGGTTGAGTCCGCTGCGCTCCACGGGGGCGCGCGCGAGATGTCGCTCCAGATCGCGCAGGATCTGCGCGCGATGCCCGTTGTCGTAGCGGAGCTGGCGCCCCTCGTAGGGTGGGCCGAGGCGGGCGAGCAGCTCGCCGAGGATGGCATCGATCGCGGTGCGCACCTCCGCCGTCACCGTCGCCGAGCCGGCTCGCGCCATCAGCCGATCGAGGATGACCCGCTCCACCGCCGCATCGATCCCCGCGATCCAGGCCTCCCGCTCCTCCTCCTTCGACTGGAAGGTCTCGGTCAGCCGGCGGAGGAGATCCTCGATCGTGAGCTGCCCGGGGCTCGTGAGCCCCTGATTGACCAGTCGGGCGAGGCGGGCCTCGTCGAGGAGGAGGTCCACGGAGAGGGTGGCGGCGACGCGCGCCGCGGCGAGAGGATCGAACATCGGTGCGGTCGCGCCGGGGAGCCGTTCGACGCTGCGGGCAGAGCCGGGGGTGGCGGGGACGAGGAGGGGGAGGAGCCCCGGGGGAACCCGGAGGAACTCCGGAGTCATGGTCTGGAGGACCGCGGAGAGCGCACGCTCCTGACGATCCCGGGGGATCACTCGGGGGGGTGGCATCGCATCCCCCCGGACGCCGTGCCCGTACTCCACGCCGGCGATCGTCTTCACCGCGGCCTCGAGGGCGTATCGATGGTGGAGGTAGACCGGGGTGAACACCTCCTGGAGCTCGGTCCGCGGTCGGCCCTCCGGGAGGTTCCCCGGGCCGAACCGGGAGAGCGCGATCCGCCGGACGGCCAGCGCGCCCTCGAGGCCCGCGACCGCATCGGATCCATCGTCCCAGAGGCTGGCGCGCGGATCGCTCGCCCCCGGCGAGCGGGCATCCGCATCGGAGAGGTAGAGGAGGCCGCCCGCGATCCCCTCATCGAGGATGGCGCGGAGCTGGCGGCGCTCCTCCTCCTCGTCGATCCTCCCCGCCGCGTCCACGCCGTGGGCGCCGTAGAGCCAGCGGATCGCGTGGCGATCCCACTCGCCGACTCCCACGCCGTAGGCGTCGGAGAGGTCGAGGGAGCCATCCTCGGCGACCCGGACGCGAGGAGGGGGATAGTCCATCACCGAGGCCCGCTCGCGCGCGCTCCCCGCGAAATTGTGGGCGAGGCCGAGGGTGTGCCCCACCTCGTGAGCGGCGAGCTGCCGAATCCGCGCGAGGCTGATCTCGATCGGATCGCCCGGGGTTCCCGTCCCCGTGCTCTCCACCCCCAGGAGACCCTCGAAGAGGAGGCGGTCCTGCCGCACGCGGAGGGAGCCGAGGGTCACATGACCCTTGAGGATCTCCCCCGTTCGCGGGTCGGTGATGCTGGTGCCGTAGGACCAGCCGCGGGTCTCGCGGTGCACCCACTGGATCACGGAGTAGCGGACATCGAGGGGGTCGACATCCTCGGGGAGGAGCTCGACGCGAAACGCGCCGGGGAGCCCCGCGGCCTCGAACGCCTCCGCCCACCACCCCGCGCCGGTGAGCAGCGCGCTGCGGACCGGCTCCGGCGCGCCGCGGTCGACGTAGTAGGTCAGGGTCTCTCCCGGCGCGAGGCGATGCCGCTCGGCGTAGCGGATCCGGGTCGGCGCCGTGAGGGGTGCGGTGGGGTCGATCGTCTCGGTCGAGAAGGTGCCCGAGCGGGGGTCGTGGAGTCGGGGTCGGTAGCCCGCCGGCGGCAGCTCGATGAGGGAGATGTGCTGGAGGAGGGTGACCGCGCGCCCATCCGGCGCCGTCCCCGAGATCTCCCGGCCGGGGCTGCCTTCCGTGGTGAAGGTGAGGCTCGCCTCCAGCTCGATGTTCGCGGGGAGGGCGCGGAGCGCCTCGAGGGTCACCGCGCTCCGTGCCGGGTCGAGGCGGTAGGTCGAGCCGCTGCTGCGGGAGAGCTGATCGGCGATCCCGTGGCGATCACTGACGAGGAGGGGGCCGAGATCGACGAGGGAGCGTCCGTCGGGGGCGATCACCCGGACCTCGGTTCCCCAGATGACCGAGGTCGCGAAGGATTCCTCCACCGCTCGGCGCGCGGCCGGGTCGGGCTGGCCCGCGCGGAACCGGAGGTTCGGTCGCTCGAACAGGACCTGCCTGCCCCGCCGCCGGATGACGAGGAGCTCGGCGCCGGAGAGCTGGCCGCGGTCGAGCCCGACCGGATTGGAGCCGAGCCCGCGGCGCAGGCCGTGGACGAGGAGCAGCTCCGCGCACCGCCCCGACGCATCGGTGGGGGCCGGGAGCTCCAGCAGGACGGTGTTCTCCGCCGCGTCGACATGAAGGGTGAGGAGCCCCTCGCAGCGCTCGAGGCTCTGCACCGCGGCGCGCAGGGGATCGCTCGGCTCCGGGGTTTCGGGCGCGGGAGGGAGCGCGCAGCCGATGAGGAGCAGGAGAGAGAGGGAGAGGGGGAGGGTTCTGCCGAGCAACGAAGGCCTCGCTTCCGGGGGGGCGGAGCGGGAGTGTACCGGAAGGGGGGATCGCCCGGGGAGAGATCGGTACCGCGTCCTCCGCCGACTCGTTACCCTCTCCCACCGCCCCCGGGAGGGCGCCGCGCGGCGACCTGCGGCCCCGGGTGCGACCCGGCCCTTTCCCCACGGAGGAGTCATGTCCATCGATCCCCGCTTCCCCCTCGATCGACGCACCTGGCTCGCCTCGACCGCGGCCGCCGCGGCCGGCGCGTCGCTGCCCGCCTCCCTCGGGGCGACCCCGACCGATGAGCCCGCAGCTGGTTGGGGGCGGACCCGCTTCGCCGTGAATGTGGAGATGTGGTGGGGGGGGGTGCCCTTCCTCGACAAGGTCCGGAAGGCCCACGCCGCCGGCTTCCCGGCGATCGAGTTCTGGCCCTGGCGGGGCAAGCCGCTCGATGAGCTCCGGGACCTCTGCCGCGAGCTCTCCATCGAGGTCGCCCAGTTCACCGGTTGGGGCTTCGTGCCGGGGCTCAACGATCCGTCCCACCACGACCGCTTCGAGAAGGAGATCAGGGAGGGCATCGAGGTCGCGAAGCGGCTCGATTGCCGCAAGATGACGGTGGTCGGCGGAAACGACATCCCGGGGAAGTCCCCGGAGGAGATGCACGCCGCGATCATCACCGGCCTCCGGCGGGTGAAGCCCATGGTCGAGGATGCCGGCGTCATGCTGATCCTGGAGCCGATGAACATCCGCGTCGATCACAAGGGGCACTGTCTCTACGGCAGCGTGGACGCGGTCCGGATCTGCCGCGAGGTGGATTCGCCGATGGTGAAGATCAACTGGGACCTCTACCACATGCAGATCAGCGAGGGCGACCTCTGCGGTCGCCTGCGGGATGGCTTCGACCAGGTGGGGTATCTCCAGCTCGCCGATCACCCGGGCCGCAACGAGCCGGGGACCGGGGAGGTCCACTACAACCGGGTCTTCCAGGAGGCGTGGCGTCTCGGCTATCGGGACTATGTCGGCCTCGAGTGCGTCCCGCGGAACGGGGCGGAGAAGGCGATCGAGCGGATCAAGGCCGCCGATGTCTGGACCCCCTGAGGGGGTCGTCGCCGGATCCCTCGATCGGTCGGAAGCGGAGCCGGACCACGTGCTCGATCCGCTGCTGTCGCAGGACTCCCTCCGACCATCGGGGTCCCGCGCCGGTCGAGGGCGTCGTCGGAGGGGCGATCGTCACGTCATGCGCCTCGAGGTCGGGGCTTCCGTCCGCGAGGATCGCGAGGCCGAACGGCGTCCGCTGGCCGGGGAGCGCGACGGCCAGCCAGATCACCTCCCGGTCCCGACCGTCCACGCGCGCGGATCCGCGGAAGCCCCTGAGCGCCAGCTCGCCGAGCCAGGTCAGCATCTCCTTTGGAGCGGACTCGCGCTCATCGCCGACTCCGGTGGCGCGGCGGAGCGCGTCAAGCAGTCGGTCCGTGTCGATGGAATGCAGCGTCGCGACATCCTCCTGGTCCTCGATCGGGGAGGGGAGCGGCGTCTCCGAGATAGGCGCCCGAGCGAGCCAGGTCAGCCGGCACTCGTGTCGGACCGACCGATCCGCGGGGATGAACTCCCCGCCGAATCGGATCCGGGCGGTCGGGGTCGGGGGCTCCACGGAGATGTCGAGGACCAGCAGCGGCACGGTGGAGATCGGGGAGGAGAGATGGAGGACGGCGGCGCCGATTCCTGCCACCAGGAGGATCAGCAGAACCACCGCGAAGATCGGCTTCAGCATCGGGTCCCTCCGCTCTCCCTTCAGGCGGCCACCTCGCGCTGCCACCTCGACCTGCCACTGCGTTCCGGTGCGGTCGGATCATAGGATTTCGATCGGGAGGGGCAAGCGAGCCGACGGATGGAGTGCGCTGGGAGGGCTCCCGCGCTCCGGCTAGACTCGTTCGTGATCCGGTCGCGTACCGTCGGCGCGGCGGTCCCCGGATCCGAGCCGGAGGAGGGGGAATGAGCCGTTCACCATCAGGCCCTGCGCCGATCGCACTCCGACCCCTGCTCCTGCTCCTCCTCTCCGGATGCGGTGGTGAGGACTCCCATCCGCCGCCCGTCGCTCCACCCGCCGCCGGTGGCCCCGCCGACTCACTCTGGTTTCGAGAGCGGAGCCGGGAGGCGGGCCTCGACTTCGAGCATCGCATCGGGGAGGAGCGGCGGTATCACTTGCCGGAGACGGTCGCGGGCGGCGGTGCCCTCCTCGATGTCGATGGGGATGGAGACCTCGATCTCCTCCTCGTCCAGGGGGGGGACCTCCTCGATCCGGATTCACCTTCGTCCGATCGCCTCTTTCGAAACGACGGAGCGCTGCGCTTCACCGACATCACCGAGGGCTCCGGGCTCGACGCGGTGGGGTACGGGATCGGAGTCTGCACCGGAGACATCGATCTCGATGGCGATGTCGACCTCTACATCACGCGGGTCGGTCGAAACACGCTCTATCGGAACGACGGGGAGGGGCGCTTCACCGACATCACCGAGGAGAGCGGGGCCGGAGATGCCGCCTTCGGGACCTCCGCGGCGATGGGAGATCTCGACGGGGATGGTCTGCCCGAGATCTTCGCGGCCAACTATGTCCGCTGGAGTCCCGAGCGCGAGCTCCCCTGCACGAACGAGGATGGCACGCGGGACTACTGCGCGCCGAACAACTACCGCGCGCCGGCGCCCGATCTCCTCCTCCGCAACCGGGGAGGCGCTCGCTTCGAGGATGTCTCGGAGCGCGCAGGGCTCCGTGTCGCCTTCGGAAACGGCCTGGGCGTCGTGTTCGCCGATCTGGATGGCGACCGGCGTCCGGACATCGCGGTCGCCAACGATGGCAACCCGAACCAGCTCTGGCTGAACCGGAGCACCGCCGAGGGTCTTCGCTTCGAGGAGGTCGCGACGCGGCGCGGCGCCGCCGTCGACATGAACGGCCGGGCAGAGGCGGGGATGGGGATCGTGGCGTTCGATGCGGAGGGGGATGGCGACCTCGATCTGCTGCTGACCCATCTTCGCAACGAGACGAACACCTTCTACCGCAACGACGGCGGCAGCTTCACCGACGCCACCGTCCTGACCGGCCTCGCCGGACCTTCCCGCGAGTCCACCGGCTGGGGCCAGGTGGTGGCGGACTTCGATCACGATGGTCGGGATGACCTCTTCGTGGGGAACGGGCGCGTGACGACGGGGTCCCACGAGCCCGGTCAGGACCCCTACGCGGAGACCGACCAGCTCTTTCGGGGCGTCGCTCCGGCCCGGTTCCGCGAGGTGTCCCCGACGGCGGTGAGCGATGCCTCCGTCGGATCCGCCCGGGCGGTGCTGCGGGGGGATCTTGACGACGATGGAGACCTCGACCTCGTCATCGTGAACAACGGGGGGCGGGCGCACCTTCTCGAGAACATCGCGCAGAAGCGAGGCGGCGCGCTCGTGATCACCCTCCGGGATCCCGCACATCGCTCCCTCTCCGGAACGATCGTGAGGGCGCGCCTCGACGGCGGGGACGGGGAGGGGCCGCGGGTGATCACCCGACTCGTCGGGTCGGGGGGAGGGTACGCCGCCGCCCACGATCCACGGGTGCACATCGGCACCGGCGGCGCTCCCGCCGTCTCGCTCGAGGTCCTCTGGCCGGACGGCACGACGGAGAAGTACGGGAGCTTCGTCCCCGGCGCTCGGCCGACCCTCGTCCGCGGCTCCGCGCGCTAGGTCTCGGCGTCGGGAGGGGGCTCCGCTCCGGAGAGGATCCGCGCTCCCACTCCCGAGGCGAACTCCCGGCTCCGCGTGGCGAAGAGCGACTCCAGCGAGAGCGTGACCTCCTCGAAGCGTGCGAGAAGCCGGCGGCGGACGCGCTGGCAGAAGGAGCGCGCCTTCAGACCGCGGAGGACCTCGAGATCGGCGCGGATCGCATCCTCGAGGACGAGGAGATCGGTCACCTCCCCCAGCTCCCCCGCGAGCCGCGCGCAGTGCTTCTGACGAGCGCGGGTCGCGGCGTCGGAGACGCCGCTCAGCCACTCGAGCTGGTAGCGCAGCTCCTTGATCCGCTTGCGGGCCCGATGGATGCCCTCGTCCTCCGGAACCCTGATCGCGGAGCGACCGGCCTGACGCGCCCTGCGATAGCTGCGCCGGGCGGCCTGCTGCAGCTCCTCGACGCCGAGATCGGCCGGGAGAGCGCGCTCCAGCTCGCCGGGGAGTCGTCGGAGAGGGGGTTGGCTCGCGATGAGCGCCTGCCGCTCCTCTCCGCTCTCCTCGATCGCCTCGACCCTCCGGGTCCAGCGGGCGGTGAGGGCCTCCCGCAGCGGGTCGGAGCCTTCGATCGGGGGGAGCGCGTCCAGGACCCCGAGGAGCACGCGAGCATCGCGCAGGCCGGAGGTCGGGAGGACGGCGGCTCTCAGGCCGGAGTCGATCGATCGGAGCGACTCCTTCGGAATGACCCCGCGCAGCAGGCGGATCAGGGATCGACTGCGACGGATCGTCTTGCGGTAGGAGTGGATCGCCCGGGCCGGGTCCTCATCCGCGAGCGCGAGACAGCCCTCCGCGAAGCGGAGCCTCTCCTCGAAGGTCTCCCGGATGGCGGTGGAGACGACCGGCGTCGGGCGCCAGACGAGGCGGTGGTTCGGTGCCCGATCGCCTTCGGGATTCGGCGGCTGTGGGGAGATCATCGCTCCCTCGTTCCTCTCCGGTCGGGGTGCACCCTAGGATGATACACGCTCGACGCGCCCGCACCTCCCTCCGGCGGTCGAGGATGCAGGATCTTCACCGAGGGTCGGGATTGCGCCATAGTGGGGGGAGCGAGGTCCGCGGTCGCGCGGAGGAGCGATCGACGGCCCCGACCCTCGCGAAGGAGCCTCGAAAGGAGAGACCCGTGTATCTCTGGATCGTCCGACACGCCATCGCGATCGATCGGGACGACCCCGAGTGCCCCGCGGATCCGGATCGCGAGCTCACGCCCCGCGGGCGTCAGCGCATGGAGCGCGAGGCGCGCGGCTTCGCGGGCCTCGGCATCGCGCCGGAGCGGATCGTCTCGAGCCCCCTTGTCCGGGCGTTTCAGACCGCCGAGGTGATCGCCCAGGTCCTCCGCCACCCGGAGGTCGAGATCACCCCCACCCTGGTGGGGGATGAAGACCCGCGCGCCCTCATCGCGGAGCTCTCCCGCTCCCCGAACGAGGACACGCTCCTCTGCGGGCACGCACCCCAGGTTGATGCCCTGATCGCGCACATCTGCCGCGCGCCCGAGCCCTTCACCCGATTGAAGAAGGGGGGGGTCGCCGCGCTCGAGTGTCCGGCCGGAATCGAGGGTCCGGGCTCCCTCCTCTGGCTCCAGACCCCGAAGCAGCTCCGCGGCCGTGCCGGGGACTGAGGCGGGGATCGACCGGGAGGTGCGCGCTTGAAGACCGTCGCCGCGGTCGATCTCGGCTCGAACAGCTTCCACATGATCATCGCTCGCAGCGACGGGGGACCGCCGCAGGTCCTCGATCGACTGCGGGAACGGGTGCGCATCGCTGGCGGTCTGGACGAGGAAGGCCGGATCGATGAGGCCACTCAGCAGCGCGCGTTCGATTGCCTCGCCCGCTTCGGGCATCGACTGAGGGAGTTCTCCTCCGATCAGGTGCGGGCGGTCGGCACGAACACCTTCCGCTCCGCCCGGAACGCCCGCTCCTTCCGTCGCCGGGCGGAGGCGGCCCTCGGCCACCGCATCGAGATCATCTCGGGTGGCGAGGAGGCGCGCCTCATCCACCTCGGCGTGCACAGCCAGCTCCCCCAGCTCGACGCCCGCCATCTCATCGTGGACATCGGCGGGGGGTCCACGGAGCTGATCGTGGCGGACGGCTCGAAGATCCTCCTGGCAGAGAGCCTGCCCCTCGGCTGCGTGACCCATACGCGCCGTCACTTCCGCAAGGGACGGCTCACCGAGAAGATCTTCCGTCAGGCGATCCTCGCCGCACGGGTGGAGCTCCGCCCCTACACCGCCCGCTTCCGGGAGCTCGGCTGGACGGTCGCGCTCGGCTCCGCCGGGACCGCCCACGCGATCGAGCGACTGATTCACTCCACCGGAGATCCGGGGGAGCCGATCACCCGGGCCGGACTCCGCCGTCTGAGAGACCATCTCATCGAGGCGGAGACGATCGACTGCCTCGAGCTCCCGGAGCTGAACGAGGATCGTCGACCGGTGATCGCGGGGGGGATCGCGGTCCTCAGCGCCATCTTCAAGGCGTGCAAGGTGGGGGAGCTCACCGCGACCCCCGGTGGCCTGAGGGAGGGGATCCTGACCGACCTGGTCGGTCGGGATGGGAGCGGGGATGTCCGCGAGGCCACCATCGCCCAGTTCCAGGGACGATTCGAGGTGGATCTCGCCCAGGCGGCGCGGGTCGAGCGCACGGCGCTCCGGCTCTTCGAGGTCGCTCGGGAGGCGTGGGGACTCGACACGGGAGCGGGGGCTCTCCTCCGTCTCGCCGCGCGTCTCCACGAGGTCGGGCTCTCCATCTCCCACCGTGGGCACCAGCGCCACGGGGAGTACCTGATCCGCTGCTCCGAGCTGCCGGGCTTCTCGACCGATGAGCAGGAGGCGATCGCCTTTCTGGTGCGGTTCCATCGGCGCAAGGTCCGCACTCGGGAGATGGAGCTCCCGGAGATGCTCACCGAGGCGGAGGCCCATCGGCTCCTCCTCCTCCTCCGACTCGCGGTCTCCTTCCACCGCGCGAGGGTGGAGGACGCCCGACTTCCCTTCGCTCCCCGGGTCGAGGGCGAGGCACTTCAGCTCTGCTTCCCGCCGGGCTGGTTCTCCCGTCACCCGCTCACCGAGGAGGAGCTGCGGAGAGAGCTGGAGCTGGCCTCGAGCCTGGGCGTGGAGGTCTCGGTGGAGCTCGGTGCCGCCGATGCCTGAACAGGGTCCGAGAGCCGGCGGTGCGGGAGAAGGAGGCCGGGGGGTTTCCTAGGAGGCTCCGGCGCTGTCCTGGAGGAGCTCGAGCAGGCCCTGCTGGGACGAAGCGGGCTCCGACCGCGCCTCACCGACCTTTGGCTCTCCGACTCGGAGGTAGCTCCCATCCGAGGTCAACTCCCAGGCATCCCGCGAGTCCTGCAGGTACAGGAGGAGGCTCTCCTCGAGGACGCGTCGCTTGAGCCTCGGCTCCCGGATCGGGAAGGCGATCTCCACGCGCCGGAAGAAGTTCCGCGGCATCCAGTCCGCGCTGGAGAGGTAGACCACCTCCTCGCCCCCGGCGTGGAAGCCGAAGACCCGGCTGTGCTCGAGGAAGCGCCCGAGGATCGAGCGGACGCGGATGTTCTCCGACACCCCGGGGACTCCGGGGCGCAGGGCGCAGGGACCGCGGACGATCAGGTCGATCTCGACGCCGGCGCGTGAGGCGCGATAGAGCTCGCGGATGATCTGCGGCTCGATCAGGGAGTTCATTCGCGCGATGATCCGAGCCGGCTCGCCCGCCTCCGCCGCCTCGATCTCGCCACGGATCCGGCCGAGCATCTCGTCATGGAGGCGGAAGGGGGACTGGACGAGGGTCCGCAGACCGGTCGCCTGACCGAGACCGGTCAGCTGCTGGAAGAGCTCGTGGACATCAGCGCCGAGATCGGGGTCGCAGCTCAGGTAGCCGAAGTCGGTGTAGGCGCGGGCCGTGCCGGGGTGGTAGTTGCCGGTGCCGAGGTGGACGTAGCGCCGCAGCTCCTCGCCCTCGCGGCGGACGATGAGCAGCATCTTCGCGTGGGACTTGTAGCCGAAGACCCCGTAGACCACCTTCGCGCCCGCCTCCTGGAGTCGGGTGGCGATCTCGATGTTCGCGGCCTCATCGAAGCGCGCCCGCAGCTCGATGACCGCCGTCACCTCCTTGCCCGCCTTCGCCGCCTCGACGAGGGGCTCCAGCAGCTCCGAGTCGGTCCCGGTCCGGTAGATCGTCTGCTTGATGGCGAGGACCTGCGGGTCGGTCGCCGCGGCGCGGATCATCTCGATGACCGGCGCGAAGGACTGATACGGATGATGCAGGAGGATGTCTCCCCGACGGATCGCCGAGAACACCGTTCCCTCCTCCAGCGCCCGCGGGGTGCCGGGGAGGAAGGAGCGGTACTTCAGGTCGGGGCGATCGATGAGCGAGTGGAGCTCGCCGAGCCGGTGGAGGTTGACCGGTCCGTTGACGCGGTACAGGTCGGACTCGCCGAGCTCGAACTGATGGAGCAGGAACTCCTCCATGTCCTTCGGACAGTTCTCCGCGACCTCGAGGCGGGCGGGGACCGCGAAGCGTCGCCGGTCGAGCTGTCCCTTGAGAGCGTTCAGGAGGTCGTCGACCTCCTCTTCGTCCACGAAGAGGTCCGAGTTTCTCGTGACACGGAACTGGCTGCAGCTCTCCACGACCATGCCGGGGAAGAGCGCGTCCACATTGGCGTGGATCACGGAGGAGAGAAGCACGAAGTCGCGATCGCGGGAGTGCGGGCGCGGCGGCAGCGCGATGACCCGGGGCAGAAGGCGCGGCGCCTGGACCACGGCGGCCCGACTCAGCCGACCGAAGGCATCCTTCCCCTGCAGGGAGACGATGAAGTTCAGGGTCTTGTTCGCGATCCTCGGGAAAGGATGCGCGGGATCGAGCCCGACCGGCGTGAGGATGGGCAGGACCTCCCGCTCGAAGTAGTCCGCGATCCAGCGCGTCTGCTCAGGGGTCCAGTGGCTGCGGCGGAGGAGGTGAATCCCCTCCTCCTCCAGCTCGGGGAGGATCTCCTCATTCAGGACCCGATACTGCTCCTCGACGAGGGCGTGGGTCCGCTCCGAGATCTGGGCGAGGAGGGCTCGGGGGGTCAGGCCATCCGCGCTCTGGAGGGCGACGTCATAGGCGAGGTGCTCGATCACCCCTGCGACCCGGATCTCGAAGAACTCGTCGAGGTTACTGGTCGAGATCGTGAGGAACCGGAGCCGCTCGAGGAGCGGGTTGCTCTCGTCGCGGGCGAGCTGGAGCACCCGGTCGTTGAACTCGAGGAGGCTCAGCTCCCGGTTGATGAAGAGGGCGGGATCCTCGAGCGGAGGCTCGCGATCGGGGCCGCTCCACCGTCCGGGTCGGGCGGAGACCACGGGACGGTCTCGGCCCGGAGGGCTCTCTTCCTCCTGGGGCTCCGAGGCGCGAAGGTGGCCGTCTTCCCTGCTCATCGCACCTTCATCCCCGGTTTTCCCGGAGTCCGGCCCGCTCCCCCGCGGGAGTGAGATCCGAAGCGCATTCGCTGAAGGGACTCAGAGCCCCTCCACCACCGGGAGGTCACCGACCAGGGGTGCCAGATAGCCGCGGAACTCCTCGGCGATGTCGCACCCGTCCACTATGTATTTCGGCTCCAGCGTGCGGGTCTTGCGCGCAACTTCCGACAATCGGACCGGAGTGTAGGCGACGGAGTAGGGATCGGACGAGGTCCGCTCGATCGTGATGCTCGCCTCGAGGAGGCCATCCGCGGCGGCGCGGCCTGCGGCGCGGCCCGCCTCCCGCGCCTCGGTGGCATCGGAGGGGCTGACGCACCCCGCGAAGGAGCGCTGGAGGTAGCCGAAGGTGTCGGAGCGCACCCGGAGCTTCTTCCCCAGCCGACTCTTGATCAGGTTCGCGAGGTGGTCTCCCAGGGCTCCGCTCCCGGAGAGCTGCACGTTCCCATGGGCATCGACCTCGACCTCGCCGGTGAGCTGCTCCGCGATGCGAGCCGCGATCGGCGTGCCGCTCTCATCGTGGATCCCCTCCGAGACGGCGATGACGCAGCGCCCCTCCCGGGTGTAGATCCGGTCGACATCCGCGACGAAGCGATCCAGGTCGAAGGTGGCCTCCGGGACATAGATGAGGTGGGGGCCGCTCCCGGCCGGAGTGCGGGCGAGGAGGCTCGCCGCGGTGAGGAAGCCCGCGTGGCGGCCCATGATCACATCGATCTTGATCCCCGGGAGGGCGGCGTTGTCGAGGGAGTCCCCCATGAGGGCACAGGCGACGAACCGGGCGGCGGAGCCGAAGCCCGGGGTGTGATCGTTCTTCACCAGATCGTTGTCGATCGTCTTCGGGATGTGGAAGGCGCGCAGCTCGTAGCCCCGGGCTCGGGCCACCTCGCTGACGATCCGGCAGGTGTCAGAGGAGTCGTTGCCGCCGATGTAGAAGAAGTGACGGATCTCGCGGGCGGCGAGCCGCTCGAAGATCCGCTCGCAGTAGGCCTCGTCCGGCTTGTCCCGGGAGGTGCCGAGGGCGGAGGAGGGGGTCGCGGCCACCCGAGCGAGGGTGCGGTCGGGGGTCTCGGTCAGGTCGACGAAGTCGTCGGCGACCATTCCGGCCACGGCGTGGCGGGCGCCGTAGATCCGCCCGATGTCGGAGAACTCCCGGAGCGCCTCGATGCAGCCGACGAGGGACTGGTTGATCACCGCGGTCGGTCCGCCCGACTGGGCGATCACGGCGTTTCCAGGCAGGGAGGGTCCGGTGGACAGCGTCGACATGGGGGCTCCTTCCGGGGGGCGGGATCAGCGATTTCCCGCATGATACGGCGTCGAAAGCGCGGTGTGTCCTTTTCGAGAGGCCCGGCCCCCCCAGGAATCGCGGACTTCCGAATCCGGGGATTCAAGGGGGGCGAAACTCCCTCCAACCCCCCACAGAAGGGACCCCATCCGTGCGAGACTCAAGCCGACGGTTCACCATCCCCGCCACCTTTGCCCTACAACTCCTCTTTGGTGTCCTCGGTGTCTGTGTCGCGTCCGTCCTCGCCACTCCCCTGGAGGAAGCGGATGGGGATCCCTCCCCCCCTGCCGAGCGGCAGGTGATCGTCGTCGCCGCATCCGAGCCGGCGGCTCTGGCGGAGGCGCCGGCGGTCGGGACCTCGGTCCGCGTTGGAGGGGAGCCGCTCGCCGAGCTCGTCGCGGGGGGATCCGACTTCTACACGGCGGGGGCGTGTCGGATCGACACCGCCCTTCCCGCGGGCTACCCCCCACCCACTGTCCCCGGGGTGATCGAGGTGAAGCACTACCCCTCCGCCCGTCGCGCGGAGGTCAGCGGGGACCGACGCCCGGAGCTGGCCTCGAACTTCGCCTTCTTCCGGCTCTTTCAGCACATTCAGGAGCGAGAGATCGCCATGACCTCCCCGGTCGAGATGGACTACGCTCCTTCCGAGACCGATGAGGAGATCGGGTGGACGATGTCCTTCCTCTACCGCACTCCCGACATGGGAGAGGCCGGGGAGGCGGGGTATGTCACCGTGGTCGATCGCCCCGCGGTCGTCGTGCTCGCCATCGGAATCCAAGGGGGAGTGGGGACCGGTCAGGCGATCCCCCGCCTCGAGGAGCTGAAGGCGTGGGCCGCGAAGCTGGACGGCTGGGAAATCGCCGGCCCGCCGCGAGGTCTCTACTACAACGGCCCCAACGTGCCCCCGCGCAACCGCTGGATCGAGGCGCAGATCCCGATCCGCCGGGTCGCGCCGGCGGCGGAGCCGACTCCCGCCGCGCCCGGGGCGCGGGAGGTCTTCCTCCACGAGGCGGAGCCGACTCCGTCGGACTGAGGCGTGTCCGATCCCTGGCTCGTCCTCCAGCTCGCCACGACCCTTCCCCTCGCCGGGTTGATCGCCTTCGTGCAGTGGGCGCACTACCCGCTGCTCGCCGAGATCGACCGCGAGGGCTTCCCCCGCTATCACTCCCGGTATGTGCGTCGGGTCACGCCGATCGTCGCTCCCCTGATGTTCGGGGAGGCGATCGGAACGGCCGGCGCGCTCCTCGCCGCCCTCGGGACCCCGCAGCTCGCGCTCGCCATCGTCGGGCTCGTCCTCGTGAAGATCGTCTGGCTCTCGACGATGTTCCTCCAGGTCCCGTGCCACGACCTCCTGCAGCGGGACGGCTCCGATCACGAGGTGATCCGGCGACTCGTCCGTACCAATGCGCTCCGGACCGCCGCCTGGATCCTGCGGGCGGCCCTCCTCCTCTACTGGGTCGTCTCTCTCCCCGACTCCCGGATGTGAAGGGACCCCCGCCCCCCGATGGCGGGGAGCGGAGGTCCTCTCTCTCGGTCGCGCCTCCGGTCGCCCGGCGCTCTTCGTGTCGGACTCCGTCGTCCTAGGGCTCGCCGGCGCCGGCGCTCGGGATCGGGTAGAGGTCGACGGTGCGGAAGTGGATCTCGGTCCCCTCGCTCTGCAGGCAGATGTGACCCGGCACCTCGAGCACCTCCGTGGCGACATTCAGGAGCTGCCCGTTCACATGGAGCTCGACGCGATCTCCCGAGACGAGGATATCGTAGCGGTTCCACTCTCCGACCGGGTACTCGTTCGAGTGGGTGTGCGCGGTGTGTCGACCCTTCGTGCGCTCCGGATCTCCGCGCATGGGAAACTCACCGATGTTGTAGAAGTCTCCGGCTCGCTCCGACATCAGCTGGGCCTCGACGCAGCGGGGCCAGACCTTGTCATCCTCGATCTGGCGGAGCAGGACCCCGGAGTTCCCCGCCTTCTTTGTGGTGGGGCTCCAGCGCCACTCGACCACGAGGAGGTAGTTGGTGTACTGCTCCTTCGTCTTGAGGTAGCCGGCGGGCGTGCCGCTGCAGATCACCACCCCGTCCTCGACCTTCCAGGTGTCCTCCATCGCCGCACCTTCGCCGCGGAGGAAGTGGCTCCACGCGCCGAGGCCCTGACCGTCGAGGAGACGGATCGGATCCCTCCCCCCGGCGAGGGAGACCTCCTCCGGACGGAGCCGACGGATGCGGATGTTCCGGAACCAGACATCGTCTCCGTGGTCCTGCAGGCAGATCGGGCCGTTGCGGACCGTGCCGAACGGCGGCATCGCGCCGAACTTGCTCTCGGCGACCCGCTTCTTCCAATCCTCCGAGCCCCAGCGGACGGAGAGGACCTGAACGCCGTTGACGTAGTGCTCGATGCGGTCGCCGGCGACGACGATCCGGCCGTGGTTCACCTCCCCGGCCGGCTTGAGCTTCTTCCCTCGCGGGGAGGCGAGGGCGTAGAGGGCGCCGGCGGAGATGTCGGAGTCCGCGGCGAGGTCGCCGTCATCGAGGATCTGGAACTCGGGGCCGGCGACCCAGGGCGCGCTCTCCCGCTCCGAGACTCCGAACATCACTCCCGAGTTCGCACCGGGCGCGCACTTCCACTCGAAGCTGAGGTCGAAGTCCTGATAGAGGGCCCGGGTGACGATGTCCCCCCCGCCGCCGCCCTTCTCCACGCGGAGCCACCCATCCTCGACCGTCCATCCCTTCGCCGGGAAGGCGTCCTTCTTGAACCCCCGCCACGCTTCGACGGATGTCCCATCGAAGAGGGTGGTCCAGCCGCCGATCGGGGCCGGGCCGGTCGCCTCGAGAGGAGGGGGGGATGTGAAGGTCGTGGTCACGAGCAGGAGCGCGAGGGCCAGTGGAGGGACGCAGATTCGGATCATGGGGTCTCCTTCGCAGGGGGAACGGACCCGCACACTATGCCCCATCCTCCCCGGCGGCTGTAGTCCCGGGATCCTGTCGGACTTCGCGGCAGCACCTCGACCGCGATCCCGACTTGCCGCAGACTGAGGGGTCCCCCCGGGCTCGCAAGGACGGCCGTGGAGCTCGCGAGGTGCGGGTTCGCGGTCGGGGGACGACGATGAACGAGAGGAGCTCCGATGCGAGGAGTGCGAATCGCCGGGACCGCGATCCTGGTCCTGGGTCTGGCGCTGGTGGGGCAGGCGGCTCTCCAGGACGGCGGCGCGGACGAGATGCAGAAGAAGTGGATGGAGTACATGCTGCCCGGGAAGGTCCATCAGGAGATGGCCGGGATGGTCGGCAAGTGGAAGATCGAGTCGGAGTTCTGGATGGACCCCGCTCTCCCCCCCGAGAAGGGGACCTCGACCAGCACCATCGAGTCGACCCTCGGCGGACGCTACTTCATCGAGCGAATGCAGGGAATGATGATGGGGATGCCCACCGAGGGGATGGGCGTGAGCGGCTACGACAACGCGCGGAAGATCTACCACGCGACCTGGTTCGACACCTGGGGCACCGGGGTGACCCAGATGGACGGGACGCGCAAGGGGGACACCATCACCTACGCCGGCAACACGACCGACGCCGCGCAGGGAGGCTCGGTCCCGATGCGAATGGTGATGAAGACGATCGACGACGATCACTTCACCCTCGAGATGTTCATGAAGGGTCCGGACGGTCAGGAGTTCCGGAACATGAAGCTGTCCTACGCGCGCGAGACCGCGCAGTAGGACGGTGCTCCCGGCGGGTTCCGGAGGTCGCGGCGCACCGCGCCCTCCGGGCCCTGACCCGGTGCGGGGCCGGTTCCCCGCGCAAGGACGGCTCGGTACTTCATGCAGATGTCCCCGCTCCGGCAGACGATTCTCCGCACGATCCTCATCCTCGCCGTCGCGGGGTTCGCGCTCCTCGGACCGACGGGGCCCGGGGAGTCTCCTCCGAAGAGCCCGTCCCGCGCGGCGGCCGAGCGTGCGTGGCTGCTCGCCAAGGTGGGGGAGTGGGAGTTCACGAGCGAGTCCCACGCCGGGCTGGGGGCCGAGCCGGGTCGCGGCCGGGGCCGGACCCGGGTCGAGGCCGCCCTGTGGGGGGGCCTCGTGATCGAGCGCGTCGAGGGAGAGCTGATGGGGCTCGAGTACGAGGGGATGTTCCTGAGCGGGCACGACGAGGTCCTCGATCGGCATCACTCGACGTGGATCGACAGCCTCGGGACCGGCGTGACGACGCTCCGGGGGACGAGAGAGGGCTCGACCCTGACCCTCTCGGGAACGATGACCGATCCGATCCTCGGTCGCGAGGTCCCCTACCGTCTGGTGGAGCATCGCCTCTCCCAGGACCACCTCGTGCTCTCGATGTACTCCGTCGATCGGGACGGGGCGGAGTTCCTCTCGATGCGGGTGGATGCGCGGCGGATCGGCACCCCTTCCGCCGGCCGGTGAGGAGCCTCGGATTCGCCCGAGGATCTCTCGACCTCGGCGCCCCGATGTCGTGCGATGCGGTCGCCGGTCGTCCCACCCCCCGCGGAGTCCCTCATGCTCGAAGTGCGCAACCTGACGAAGTCCTACGGAGGGCAGGGCCTCTTCGAGGATGCATCGACCCTCGTCGAGAAGGGGGAGCGCGTCGGGCTCATCGGCCTGAACGGGCACGGGAAGTCGACCCTCTTCAAGTTCATCCTCGGGGAGGACTCTCCGGATGCCGGGGAGATCATCCTCCCGAAGCACTGCAAGGTCGGACACCTCTCCCAGCATCTGCGCTTCACCCGGGAGACGGTCCTCGATGAGGCCTGCGAGGGCCTCGAGCTCCATGAGGATGGCTATCTGGAGGTTCACCGGGCGGAGGCCGCGCTCCACGGGCTGGGCTTCTCCCTGGAGGCGTTCCGGATGTCGCCGCAGGAGCTGAGCGGCGGCTTTCAGGTCCGCCTCAACCTCGCCAAGTGTCTTCTCGGGGAGCCCGATCTCCTCCTCCTCGATGAGCCGAACAACTACCTCGACATCGTGAGTCTCCGCTGGCTGCGCGGCTTCCTCCGGGGGTGGCGCAACACCATGATCCTCATCACCCACGACCGGGACTTCATGGATGCGGTCACCACGCACACCCTCGCGATCCACCGCCGGCAGCTGCGGAAGTTCTCCGGGGGCACGGAGAAGGTCTTCGCCCAGATCGAGCAGGAGGAGGAGCTCCACGAGAAGACCCGCGTCAACGAGGAGCGGAAGTTCAAGCAGGAGATGCGGTTCGTCGAGAAGTTCCGCGCGAAGGCGCGTCGCGCGAGCCAGGCGCAGTCGCGGCTGAAGCAGATCCAGAAGCGGAGCCAGCTCGACAAGCTCGAGGAGATCCAGACCCTCGACTTCGCCTTCACCCCCGCTCCCTTCAACGGCAAGTGGGCGGTCGAGCTCGAGGAGACGACCTTCGCCTACGAGGCGGATGACCACCTCTTCAAGGATCTCGTCATGACGATGGAGGCGGGAGACCGGATCGGCATCATCGGTCCGAACGGCCGGGGGAAGTCGACGCTCCTGCGCACCATCGCCGGCGAGCTCATCCCCCAGAGCGGCCAGGTGAAGCTCCATGTGAACCACCAGATGGCCTACTTCGGTCAGAGCAACGTCGATCGCCTGCGGAAGGGGAAGACGGTCGAGGAGGAGATCCAGTCGGTCCGCGTCGACATGACGAGGACCGAAGCGCGGGGGATCTGCGGCCTGATGATGTTCAGCGGCGAGCTCGCCGAGAAGCGGATCGACGTCCTCTCCGGAGGGGAGCGGGCCCGGGTGCTCCTCGGCAAGGTCCTCGCGACCCCCGCGAACCTGCTCCTCCTCGATGAGCCGACGAACCACCTCGACCTCCCCTCGACGGAGGCCCTCACCGATGCCATCGAGGAGTTCCCCGGGACGGTGATCCTCGTCACTCACTCCGAGCAGATGCTCCATCGCCTCTGCAATCGACTCGTCGTCTTTGATGGCGGGCAGGTCCGGGTCCACGAGGGGGGCTACCAGGACTTCCTCGACCGGATCGGCTGGCTGGAGGAGGCGGCGACCGACCGCGGCCCGCAGGGAGGGGCGACCGCGACCTCGGAGGCCCCCGATCGCAGCCGGAAGCGGACCAGCCGGAAGGAGCTTCGGAGGGAGCGCGCCGCGCTCATCTCCGAGCGCTCCCGCCTCCTCAAGCCGCTCGCGCAGGAGATCGAGACCTGCGAGCAGCGCATCACCGCGCTCGAGGAGGAGATCTCCGTGCTCACCCAGAAGCTCATCGAGGCTTCGAACGAGCAGGAGAGCGGGAAGATCACGATGTTCTCGAGCGACCTCCATCAGGCGAAGCGTGAGGAGGAGAGGATGTTCGCGCGGCTCGAGGAGGCGCAGACCGAGCACGATCGCCTGAGCGCGGAGTTCGAGGAGCGGCTCTCCGACCTCGAGTGAAGGGCCGATGATGAGGGGCCGGGGGAGGAGCGAGGGGCGGTCTGTTCGAGGGGGAGAAAACTGGGTCGCTGCGACGCGCTATCTTCTGTGCCGGTGTAGAGCACCGCTCATGGCGGGACGCAAAATAGCGCGTCGCAGGGTTCCGTGAGCAAAGATCCTTGTCGCAACGACCCATGAGGTGTGTGCAACGGAGAGACTATCCTGTCTCCGGAGCCGCCCAAGTACTTTCTCCGCGAAGATGTCTCGAAGGGCCGGTCCTTTGCGACCGAACTGACCTGCACTGCACCTCCCCGGGGAGCGCGCGGATCACCGAGGTGGAGAGCCCTGTGACATGACAGTCAGGAACGACAGAAGCTCGGAGTCCATCGACTGGTCGAGACTCGCCACGATCGAAGGAATCGCGCGCCTGCGGCGGATCTCCTACGGCCTCATCCTGGTCCTGCTCGATTCCTCCGTCGCTCTCCCCACGGTCGGGCTCGAGCTCTCCCTCGTTCCCGACTGGTGCGGGTGGTGGGTCACGCTGCGGGCTCTCCGCGATCTTCGTGCAGTGCACCCCGATCTCGCGACCCTGCTCGCGCTCGCTCGTGCGCTCCTCGTCTGCTCTCTTCCGCTCTGGCTTGTCCCCCTCGAGGGTCGGGGAGATCCCGGGCTCGTCGCGGTCCGTACGGGGATCGAGGGCGTGTCGCTCCTCCTCTCCCTTCTCTTCGCGTGGTCCCTCTGTGGCTTCGTCTCCCTCGTCGCCGAGCGGATGAGAGCACCGGCCGGGCCCACCCCGAAACGCTCCCCCGCGGATCGGGTCCACCGCCAGGCCCGGAACTGTCGCTGGGTGCTCCTCCTCGCGGTCGTGCTTCACCTCGTCGCGCGGGGGGCGGGCGTCTCTCTGACCGAGCTCCCCCGACGCCCCGGCGGCCTCGAGCTCCTCCTCGCCACGCTCCCCGGCGGACTCGGGATCTACGGAGTCCTCTCCCTGCTGCTGCTCACCTGGGGAGCGGGGAATCTGGTTCAGGCGGTCGTGGCCGGTCGCATCCACCGACGCGGACGCGAGGCCGCGCCTCCGGAGGAGCGGGGCTGAGCATCATCCTCCGCGACGCCGCGGTCGCTTCTCCGCCTGCGCGGTCCAGGGGTCTTCCGGCCACGCGTGCCGTGGATAGCGACGACGGAGCTCCTTGCGCACCACGGGATAGGTGTTCTCCCAGAAGCTCCGGAGATCATCCGTGACCTGCTGGGGGCGGTGGTTCGGCGCGAGGAGGTGCAGAAGGAGAGGGGCGCGCCCCTCCGCGAGGCGAGGCGTCTCGGTCCAGCCGAAGATCTCCTGGATGCGGACCGCGAGGATCGGGGGTCGATCCGGGGAGTAGTCGATGCGGATCCGGCTGCCGCTCGGGACTTCGATCCGCTCCGGAGCACCTCGCTCGAGGGCGCGCCACTGATCCGCTTCGAGCAGGCCGCGGACGAAGTCGACGAGGGGGGCCCGCCGCAGCTCCGCGAAGGAGCGCCGGCCCGCGCAGAGCTCGGGGAGGAGCCGGGCGAGCGCCTCGTCATCCAGGTGGGGGAGCCCGAGCTCCGGACATTGCGTCGCGAGCCACGCGCTCCGTGCCCGGAGGGATGCGAGGTCGGGATCGTCGAGGGAGAGCGCGGCACCGAGATCGTGAGCGGCGGCCTCGGCGAGGCACCGGCCCGTGTCCGCGTCGGGTGGAGCGGGGGAGAGCCGCTCCTCGATGACGAGGTCGTCAAAGACGGTGCGGCGCACATCGACCACGGCCTCCCGACGGGGATCGAACTCCCGACCGCCGGTCTCCTCCAGGAGCTCCGGATCAAGCCAGCTCCGCTCCACCGCGGAAGCCTGTCGGACTCCGGCCTCCGCGAGCTCTCCGCGCCGACCGGCATCGATGTCGATGCAGAGGAAGAGCTCGGCATCGACCACGCCGCTCTCCGGTCGGAGGCGCACCCCCCGCCCGCCCACCATGACGGCGCGCCGATCCTCCTCGGTCGATCCGTCGCGCCGCCTCGCGAGGCGATCAGGGAAGGCGAGGAGCAGTGCGCAGCCGAGCGCCTCCTCGATCGAGAGCCCTGAGGAGACCTCGCCGAGGTGGCGGCGCGCCGACCGTTCGATCTGATCGCGGGCACGCAGGATCCGGTGGACCGCTCCCCGTTGGAGCGACTCCGAGCGTCGCGCGGCTGGAGACTCGAGCAGCTGGAGGCGGGTGAGGATGTCGCTGTCGGTGCGGTCGACGCGAGAGCCGCCCGGAGGGCCTCGGCGGGCGTCGGGGGGAGCGCGGAGAGGATCGCGCTCGGAGAGGAGGGCGGCGGCGAGGGCGAGCTGCGGCAGATGTCCGAACGACGCGGCGGCGAGGACGAGGCGACCGAGCCGCGGCGAGAGGGGGAGCCGGGCGAGGCGCTCGCCGACCGGCGTGATCCTCCCCTGCCGGACCGCGCCGAGCCGCTCGAGGAGGTGGAGCGCGCGCTCGAGGCTCGCCTGCTCCGGGGCCTCGAACCACGGGAAGCCCCCGAGGTCCGTCTCGCCCCAGGCGAGGAGCTGCAGGACGGGGGCGGAGAGATCGACCCGGGAGATCTCCGGCACCTCGGTCGCCCGAAGCGCGCGCTCCTCGAGGGGACTCCAGAGACGGAGGCAGAGGCCGGGGGCGATTCGCCCCGCCCGTCCGGCCCGCTGGTCGGCGCTCGCGCGGCTGATCGGCCCACGCTCGAGGCGATCGAGTCCCACCGAGAGATCGAGCCGCGGGACGCGGGCGAGGCCGCTGTCGACCACCGCCGTCACCCCTTCCACCGTCACCGAGCTCTCCGCCACATTCGTCGCGAGGACGACCCGCCGGCGCGCGCCCGCCCGCAGCGCCCGGTCCTGCTCCGGCGCGGGGAGCTCGCCATGGAGGGGGAGGATGTCCACCTCCCGGGCGGCCGCGCTCGCCTTGAGCACCCGCTCGGCCGCCCCGATCTCTCCGCGCCCGGGGAGGAACACGAGGACATCGCCGGAAGTCTCGGCGAGGACCTCCTCGACCGCGCCGGTCACCGATGCCTCGAGCCGCTCCCCCTTCGGAGGAGGACGGTGGCGAATCGTGATGGGGTGGAGGCGGCCGGGGCTCTCGATGATCGGCGCGGGCTCCGCACCTCCGAGGAAGCGGGCGAGGGGCTCGGGGTCGATCGTGGCGCTCATGGCGACGATCCGCAGGTCGGGGCGCGCCTCCTCCCGGAGACGCACCGCCATCGCGAGGGCGAGGTCGCTGTCGAGGTTCCGCTCGTGAAACTCGTCGAAGACGAGGGTGGAGATCCCCTCCAGGAATGGGTCCTGCTGGAGCAGGGCGACGAGCATTCCCTCCGTCACGACCAGGATGCGGGTCCGCGGCGTCTCTCGTCGCTCGAAGCGGATGCGGAATCCGACCTCGTCGCCGAGCTCGCCTCCCCGCTCCGCGGCGATGCGCCGCGCCGCGGCCCGGGCGGCGACGCGCCTCGGCTCGAGCAGGATGATCCGCCCGTCCTTTCCCCCCTCCGCTCGGGCCAGTCCTCCGTCGAGGATCGCGGGGGGCACCCGCGTCGTCTTCCCCGCCCCCGGCGGAGCGACGAGGACCGCGCTCCCTCGAAGGCGGAGCGCATCGAGCAGCGCGGGGAGGACGGGGTCGATGGGGAGCGGAGCGGTCACGCGGCCCTCCTCGGTCGGCGCGTCGGACCCTTCATCCGCGGGTCGCCAGGGCGACGAGGAGCCCGATGACCAGGACGAGGAGGACGGCGAGGGTGATCTTCACCGCGCTCCAAGGGCGAGTGCCGCGGACCTCGCCGGTCGCGGCGTTGATGACCACCTGATAGTGCTTCCCGCGATGTCGGTAGCCGAGGCTCCAGACGGGGAGGAGGAGATGCTTGAAGGTGATCGCGTCGTGGCGGGTCTGGATGGAGTCGACCCGCTGGACATCGCCTCCGATGCGCTGCCGCACCTCGCGGTCGATCGACTCCGCCATCCGCTCGCGGGCGGCGACGAAGCCGGCATCGAGGTCCACGCTCGGCCTCCTCGCCAGGAAGCCGACGAGGAACTGGGGGTCGTAGGGCTCGCACTTCGAGAGAGGCCAAGGCTCGAGGGAGCGGAGGAGGGGCGCGGAGAGACTCTCCCCGCCCACGATGAGGACATCGTCGAAGAAGCGCTGGAAGCGACCGCTGGCGGAAGACCAGCGGGTCCGACGCTCCCGGTGGGTCTGCTTCCCGCGCCGCACCGTCACCGTGTAGTGATCCCCCCGCTGGCCGCGGTAGCGATTGAAGGTGAGGGAGTCGAAGGTCCAGAACGGCAGGTAGACCCCGCCGAGCCGCCCGCTCACTCCCGCGCGTCGGAAGGAGCTCGGGGCGAACCAGCGCGTCCGGACCCAGCGGTCGAGCCTTCTCCGCGCCTCCTCCCGCTGCTGCTGGAACGGGAGGACCGCATCGACCGGGAGGCTCCACTCGGCCTGACGGACCTGATCGAGCTGCACCGGCTGCCCGCAGAAGGCGCAGGCGGTCGAGACGAGGGTCCCGACGAACTCCACGGTGGCGCCACAGTCGCCGCAGGTCACCTCGTGGCGGGGCTCCTCCGCCTCGCGATCCTCGCGGAGCTTCCGAACCCGAGCCAGGGTCGCGGCGTAGTCCCGCTCCTCGATCCTTGCGTCCTCCTCCAGCTCGATCGTGACCGTTCGACCGCAGTGCTCGCAGGAGAGAGAGGAGGCGCCGATGTCGTAGCGGAGGTCGGCACCGCAGCCTTCACAAGGGTAGACCCGACCTTGCTCATCGGGCGGGGAGGGGGGAGCTGCGGGGGCATCGGGCTCCTCGGCGGGGGAGGGAGGAGTCGATGGGCGCATCGCCGGAGGCCTTCCATGCGAGTGAGGAGGAGGAAGCGGGGTTCACCCGGCGGGGACACCGCGTGGGGACGGCGACGGGCGGAGTCTCGCGCGGGTCGGCATTGTGCAGAGGATTCGCGTCGAGGACAACGGCGCCGCCCTCGGCACCGGAGAGGACAGCGCCGCCCAGAAGACAGAGCCGCCCAGAGGACAGAGCGGCACAGAGGACAGCGACATCAGAAGGCAGCGCCACCATAGGGCAGCGACACCGCGACGCGGCCCCTCGACCCCACCGGAGCGCGCGCGCAGCGCCGCCCGATCTCTCTTCCGTCCCGCTCGGGGACCGGGCACGATGGCGCGGTGAGGCAGCAGCGCGGTGTCTCGGCAGCGCAGTGTCTCAACGGCGCAGTGTCTCAACAGCGCAGTGTCTCAACAGCGCAGTATCGTAACAGCGCAGTGTCGCACGACCGCAGAGCTCCAGCCGAGCCGGGTCGCAGCAGGCTTCGGTCGGGGGAGGCGCCCTTGATGCAGCAGGTTCTGGTGGTGGGGCTCGGAGGAGCACTCGGGGCGATCGCGCGCTTCCTCGTGACGATCATCTGCCAGAGGATGGCGCCCGGTTTCCCCTGGGCGACCCTGCTCGTCAATGTCGTCGGCTGCTTCGCCCTCGGACTCCTCCTCGCGATGCTCGAGCCGCAGGAGGAGGGTTGGAGTCAGGCGCGCCTCTTCATCGGGGTCGGCCTCCTCGGTGCGTTCACCACCTTCTCCACCTTCGGGGTCGAGACCCTCACCCTCATCGATGAGGGGCGCATCAGCCTCGCGCTCCTCTCGGTGGCGGGGAATCTCTCCCTCGGCCTCGCGGCGGTCCTCCTCGGCCGCGGCGCGGCGCGGCTCTGGGGGGCCTGAGCCGGGAGCGGGTCGGGGGTCGGTTCAGGCGCCCGACGGGGTCCGGGGCAGGTAGAGGTCGAAGCGCACCGAGCGCCCCTCGAACCGTTGATCGGCGGGCTGCCCGGCGATCTCCGGAGCGTGGCGCGGTCGCTTCACGACGACCCGGTGGGGACGCAGCGCGACCGCCGCCTCGAAGAGCGCCCTCTCCTCCTCCGGGCAGCCGCCCTCTCCGCAGAGCGCCGCGAGCATCTGGGCCTCGAGCTTCGGGAGGGCGGAGCCGCGCTCGGGGAACATCGGGTCGAGGAGGATCACCTCGGGGGGGGAGGCCCCGGATCGGAGGTGCTCCGCCATCCCCTCGACCGCGCTCCCTTCCCGGACGGTGACCCGCTCCCGCGCCGCCTGGGCCAGCTCGTCCTCCCCTTCTCCGACCCGCTCAAGCCCCTCCCGGCAGAGCGCTCTCACGACCGGGTCCCTCTCCCACAGGGTGACGGTGGCTCCGAGGCGGGCGAGCTGGAGGGCGTCGCGACCCAGCCCCCCGGTGGCATCCCAGAGGACGGGGCGGGATCCCCGCGCGATCCCGGTGGCTCGCCCGAGGAGCCCCTTCTTCCCTTCCGAGAAGCGGCGGGCGGACTCGGGACTCCGGTGGTCGACGAGGAGCGCACCCGGCGCGCCGGGACCGAGACGCCGGACGCGGAGATGTCCCTCGGGGGAGCGCTCCACCACGAGCCCCTCCTCCGGAGGGGGGTCGGGGAGCGGGGTGAGGGAGAGCCCCTCCTCGAGAGGATCGCTGCCGTAGCGGGGAAGGGGAGCGCGCGTCATCGGGTCGGCGCCTCCACCCCCACGAAGATGTGCGTGACCATCTCCCGGTCTCCCTCGGGAGCGTGCAGCTCGAAGTCGCAACGGAAGGAGCGGCGCCAGGGGAAGTCGGGGGAAGAGAAGTCCCCCCAGATCTGCTGCCAGGTGGCGCCGAGAGACAGACTCGGCTCCCCCTCGGGGACTGGGTAGGCGAGGTAGAGACCGGAGAGGACCTCGTTGGAGACGCCCCCCTCGGGGCGGGGGTCGTGTTCGTCGGCGAGATTGCCGACGGTGATCGTGTACGGACCGGTGTGATCGCTCTCGTAGCTGTCGTAGACCGCGATGGGGGGGCCACCCGGCAGCTGGTGGACCTCCGCCGCGAAGCGTCGCCAGAGGTCCGCGATCCGGCCGGCTCCGGCGATCTCATCCGGGTTCGAGGTCCGGGCCGAGAAGCCGGTGACGCGGAATCCCTCGATCTCCTGGGGAATGGGCTCGGTCGACATCGTGATCCTGTTCCGTCTCCCGGGGGCGGGCATCCTAGCGACTCGGCCCGAAGGGCGCACCGATCGTCCCTTCCCCTCCTCCGGTGAAACCCGCTATCCTCCGCCGCATGGCACTTCACATGATCGACTGGTTGGTGGTCGCCGGGTACGCCGTGTTCGCGATCGGGGTCGGGATCCACTTCGCCCGGCGCGCGAGCTCGAGCGCGGATGAGTTCTTCCTCTCCGGCCGGTCCCTGCCCTGGTGGCTCACCGGGACCTCGATGGTGGCGACCACCTTCGCCGCGGACACTCCCCTGGTGATCTCGGGCTGGGTCCGGGACCAGGGGATCTGGATGAACTGGCAGTGGTGGTGCTTCGCGGTGGGGGGCATGCTCACCACGTTCATCTTCGCCCGTTACTGGCGCCGGGGTGAGGTGATGACGATCGCGGAGCTGGCCGAGCTTCGCTACGGCGGTCGTCAGGCGGAGGTCCTCCGCGGGTTCCTCGGTTTCGTTCACGCCACCTTCCTCAACACGATCATCCTCTGCTGGGTCCTCCTCGCGGCGAAGAAGATCATGGGAGTCCTCTTCGAGGTCGGAGACATCGAGGCGCTCGTCATCGCCAGCGTCCTCGCCCTGAGCTATTCGCTCCTCGCGGGGTTCTGGGGGGTCGTCATCACCGACATCGTCCAGTTCACCATGGCGATGATCGGGGCGGTCCTCTTCGCTTGGATCGCGTGGGGCGCGGTGGGTGGCCTGGAGGCGATCGAGGGAGCGGTCACCGCGCTGGGACCGGAGGGCCGCGATCTCCTCCGCCTCGTCCCGAGACCGGGAGAGAGCGCCGGCCCCCTCGATCCGGAGTTCTGGACCGCGACGGTCGCGGCGTTCGCCGTCTTCGTCGGCGTGAGCTGGTGGGCCTCCCACGGGGTCGATGGGGGTCCGACCGTCGTGCAACGGATCGCCGCCTCACGCACCCCTCGGGACGGGCTCCTCGGCTCCCTCTGGTACAACGTCGCGAACTACGCCCTCCGCCCCTGGCCCTGGATCGCGGTGGGACTCGCCTCCCTCGTCGTCCTCCCGACCGTGATCGTGAGCGCTCCGGTCGATGGCCGGATCAGCGGATACATCGACGCCACCGGCTTCCCCGGCGAGATCCAGAGCCTCAGTGAGCCGGGTGCGACGGGAGGCGATGCGGATCGGCCCCTCGAGCTCCGGGAGGGGGAGGCGGTGCGGGTCGACTGGAATCCGGAGACTGGTGCGATCACGGGGAGCATCGTGGTCCGGGATGACCCGGTCGGGACGATCTTCGTTACCGATGCCGACGGCGGCGTCTCCGCCCTCCCCCTCTCCGCTCTCGAAGTCTGGGGAAGCGGAGCTCCGGAGCTCTCTCCGAGTCTCCTGGGTCGCGCCGTGGCGACGGGGGAGACGATCATCCGCACCGACTCGGAGCGGGCCTACATCGTCATGATGCTGCGCTATCTCCCCGTGGGTCTGCTGGGACTCGTGGTCGCCTCTCTCCTCGCCGCATTCATGTCCACCATCGACACGCATGTGAACCTGGCCGCGAGCTACTACGTGAACGATGTCCATCGTCGGTTCATCGCGCCGGGGATCGATGGTCAGCAGGTCGTCCTGGTGGCCAGGATCGCCAGCACGGTCGTCCTGATCCTCGGAGCGACCTTCGCCTACTTCTCGAGCTCCATCTCCGACCTCTTCCAGTTCTTCCTCGCCTTCCTCGGGGGGGTCGGGCCGGTCTATGTCCTGCGCTGGCTCTGGTGGCGGGTGACCGCGCGGGCGGAGCTGGTCGCGATGGCCACCTCGATCCTCGCCACGGTCCTCTTCAGTTGGACGGGGCTGCAGGTCGCGCTCCTCGGCGAGCCGATCCACTGGCCTCTCGGCTCCCTGACTCCGGACGGAGATCTGACCGGTCACGCGAAGGTCCTCGTCGTGGTCCTGCTCTCGCTGGGGACCACCCTCCTCGCGATTCTCAGCGGGGGCAGGCCGGACCCGCGACAGCTCGTCCGGTTCTATGAGAAGGTGCGCCCGATCGGGGCCTGGGGGCCGGTGCGGGAGCTGGCGAGCGTCGCGCCGCCACCGGGAGAGCGGCGCGCGGTCATCGTCGGGATCGGCGCGGGTCTCTCGCTCACCTACGCCCTCCTCTTCGGGCTCGGCTTCCTCATTCTGGGCCGTTGGACCGGGGCCGGAGTCTGTCTCCTCGTGGCCCTGCCCTCCATCGTCGGCGTCGCGTCATCGTGTCGGACTCTCGGTGCGCAGGATCGTCCCGACTCCGACGTGACCGCCGGCTGATCGCCCCGGACTTCTGCCACGACAACGGAGACGGGTGCATCCCTTCCGTACCGATCGACAGGGAAGACAGCTGATTCACACCTGTCTCCGGGGGTCGACCGCTCCCTCGCTGTCAGGAGAGTCAGGTCCATCGGAAGTGACCATCAGTCAGAGTTCATCAAGCTCCCAGATGTATCGGAATCGCCGGATGTGCGTCTCCAACCTCTCCTCGAAACGCGCGAAACTCGTAGTTCAAACAATGCTCTACGGACAATACACTCGGCCTTGTTCGTAGGTCCCGGACTCCATGGGGAGACTTGGGTCGAGGACGGTGTGTGCGCCCTCCTTCCGATCCACTCCCTTCACCGGTCGCGTCCCATATGACGCAACCGGTCAGCGAGCACGGGCCTCGCTTGTGTGCGAATCAGTATCCATCCTGCGGCCGCTCGCTGGTTGGCCGACCGGCAGCCAAGCCGTCTATAGACGCCCGGGCACGATCACGGCGTGCTCCGGGGCGGGTCCCTCGATCGAGGGTCTCGCGACGGACCTCGAGTCCTCCGTTCATCCGTCGGGAGGTATGCCAGCATGGGGTCTCGAAAGAACCACCTCATTCCCGGGCAGTTCGAAGCGGTTCGCGGTCAGCGACTCTTCTGTCTGTTCCTCGGAATCCTCACCGCGCTCGCGCTGTTCGGCACTTCTCCGTCACTGGAGGCACAGGTCGGATCCGCGCCGGTTGACGGTGAGATCGAGTTCCTTTTCCTCGATGACCCCGACGACTTCTGGTCCTCGGGCAGCATCGTCCTCGCGGGTCAGACGATCATCATTCCCCGCAATCTCCTGATCGATCTCCCGGCCAACCGGTTGACGCTCTGGCAGCTGTTCAACGAAGCCCCCCCGAGCTGCCTGGCTCTCGGTGAGAGCGGTCTGGCCCGGGCTGACGGCTGCACCCGCGGCAAGGGCGGCGGCTACGGTCACGTGGTCGCGAACCAGATGC
>Ga0075479_10000001_pt1 | contig 96295 bp, 59 predicted proteins | sample DEB08_DNA_8_FD_76341 | JGI IMG/M metagenome (GOLD analysis project Ga0075479, IMG submission 76341) | Aqueous microbial communities from the Delaware River and Bay under freshwater to marine salinity gradient to study organic matter... | ecosystem: Environmental > Aquatic > Marine > Coastal ... | reverse complement strand
TTCATGTTGATACGTGGACTGTTTTGTGTGCTTTCCTCTTGTCCTTTGCACACACGACAGCCTTCTGGTAATTTATCCTGTAACATTTCTATACGGTACTTCTTCATATATTCAGAGTTGATGTAATCGTTGAGATGCGGACTGTCAATTTTTTCTTCACTAAACTGTGCTACACAACAAGGTGCTACTTTACCGTTAGGCTGTCTGTACACACTTATAAAAGGGTATACGCAAAAGCCTTCGCTACCTGATGTTGGGCACTTCATGCAACCATCTCCTTGAGTTCTGGGAATACCAATTCAAAGTCCTCTCCTCTGATTTGATCTAAACGGTTTGTGTTTTCTATAAATGCTGATTTATTCAGTTCCCATGTGTGTTCACTGTCAACTACATCTGGAAATTTACTAAATGCTTCATGCACTTCTGGTTCTATGTGATCCTTTAGTTGTTCACACATATCTTGCCAATTACGTCTACCTTGATCTTTCAACTGCTGTGGTATGCTGTGAATACTCAAATAGGTAGGTTGAAACACTGGATTCAATTGCCAATGTCCTTGTGGCCACAAATCATTCTCATACATGTGCATGATAAATTTTGGTAGACTTACATAATTTAATGCACTAACTGTTGTGGTTATGTTTAATTGTACATTGCTCATGTCTAATAATGTTTTGTAGTTTGTTTCAATCTGATTCCAAATAGTACCGCTTCTAATATATTCACCACGCATACCATAATGATCTAAACTGGCATATACACCAATTGGTTTTTCAAAGTTGCTCCACAGTTCTGCTATGTCGTTGTCTTTGAATTTTAATTTACTGATATTGGTATTATAAATTAATTCTATATCTGTACGACCACTATCAATCATGGCTTTTAATATTACATAATGCTCGTTGGTAACCAGTGGTTCGCCACCTGCAAAATAAGCCTTTTCCATGTGCGGAATATGCTCTAAGACGCTGTGTAATGCGTTGTGCGTGTTGTTTTCTTTTATCTCGACTCCAAGTATGCCTTGCTGTTTATCTTCTAATGCCCATTGACTACTATAGCCTGCATTGCAACTTCTGCACTTAAAGTTACACACGTTACTGAATCGTATATCAAAATATCTCAGTTTGAAATGTTTAATAGTGCCGTCGATATCTGTGTCTTTGACTAAATTCATATGCTTCTTGTACATTTCGTTTGCTTCTTGCCTAAAACTTTTGAACCCTGACTCTTCACTTTTATAACAGTTCTTGCATATATCGGTTTTAATACCAGCGACCATATTGAGTCTAAGTTCTCTCATAAACTCTGAATTCATTTGCTTGTCTATAGTCCCAACGTTTTCTATTTTGTGTTTGTAGGACATATCTGAAATACAGCAGGGCAACACATGCCCTTCAGGGCTGTGATGAATGTGTATCCAGGGTAATATGCAAAAAGTATTATTGTTATCAATCATATGTTGCGGGTCATTATTAAGTCATCATCACTTGCTAACTCTCCACACATATGATAAAAGTCTGCCATTTCTGGGAATGTTTCTAAAAAGTTTGTCCCTCTACGTTTGTCGTATTCATTAAACCAATTGTAAAAATCTATACGTCCACGTAAAACTTTATCCTCATCATACTGTTCGTTCACAAAGTAATCACGTACTCTTCGGAATCTTTCATATTCTAATTCACTGAATTTAGTTCTGTCTTCCTCGTCTACATTCTCTCTAATAAAATCTAGTATTTTATCAAAGTATGGTGTAAATTGTTCTTTGGGTAATATGTGCATGTCATACTGTAGAGGCTCCTTCAAATACGGAGTATCGAAACGTATTTTACGAACCATTTCATCAGAGCCTAAATTGTTAGGTATGACATATTCATAACGCTCTCTCCATTCTAATACTTTTTTGAGATAGTCTACAAAACTTGTAACACTGAGAATATTAAATGTAACCATGTGTGTAATATGGCTTTTCACACCACGTACATAGATGTCTTGATTCTTTTCCCATAACTCTAAGTTTAATCCTGTACGCAAATATTCTGCACGGTCACCCCAAGTGTCCATGCTAGTAAACATTTTGAATCGACGTATTTTACCATTCCCTAATAGATCGTTCATAACCTCAACAAGTCTTTCAACATGTCGTGATGTATAACCTAAGTTTGTGTTGATGTTTATTTCCAATTGTGGTTTAGGATTGTTCTGTAGTTCTTCAAACAGTCTCCACGTTGTTTTATGCAGTAAAGGCTCACCTCCCGTTATTCTCAGTATGTTCAACGTCTTGGAAACTTCTGGCCACCATTTCCACCATGCTTCTACATATGGCGAATCCTCATCATAGATATCAAACCAATCTATGTCGTTGCGGTGGTTCTTGACCATATCGTATGGTCCATGCTTTTTAATCTCTTGATAGTAACTGCTACTGTGCATTGGATGACAGTAACCGCATTTGAAATTACATTCTGAACTGAACGCAATCTCTATGTATTCTGGATTGATTTTGTAATCAGGCGGATTATATAATATTTCGTTTAGTCTTTCTTCAGTATAGATACTGTTATTACGTTGGTGTCTATCACTTACATGATCGCCACCCATTTCTTCTACATTCCAGCAATACTGACATCCACTTGGTTTTTCGCCATTAAACATTTGTATACGTTCTTCAATCTTTTGTGGTGTGTTGTGTAGCACACTAGGATCGTATTTTAATTCTTCAAGAGGGATATCATGCGGCTTAGGGTGATAACAACTGTGTGTTTGACCTCTGTGCATGTATATTGTAGTGTGGTGCCACTTTGCTAAACAAAATGTTTCACTGACCTCTCGGGTCATCATCTCGTTTGTTTCTCGTATTCGATCTACTCGATCACTCATTGTTTATGTCCTGTAATGGGGGAGTTGCCTCCCCCAGTGTTTATCTTAATGCGTCTGCTCTTGTGTTTCCATAATGTACAACTTGCACACCTTCAATAGCAGGAATCTTTCTCCATGGGTCAACTACAACACTTCCTGGCGCAAAGTTAAGTTCTGTGCCGTTTGCTGTTGCAACTGTGAGAGCTTCATCTGCTTCAGTAACACGATGTTTTCCATTGTACCAACCTTTCACAAAGTCCAGTTGCTCACCATAAGTGACTTCTGGATTGTGTGCTAGTAAATATACTGCTGGTTTGTCTAACACTGGTTGCGGTGGTACTTCACCAACAACCTCATCATAGTAGTACAAGTCAACACCTTCTTCTTTAACATAGTGTCCAACTAACATACTGCTAGACCCTGCTTCATACGGTACTAGCGGCTTGTATGCCTTGCCAACAATAATGATTGGCATTGGCGGCACTATGGTTGCACCTGCTGTAGCAAGTTCAATCATGCTGTCAGCCATGTTCTTTGCTTGTACTTCTCTACTAAGCATTACAGCATCAAACAAGTCATAACCTAAGTTTAAGTTATCTGCCATCCAACGTAATGCAATGTTATCTCTGGGGTGACAAGCACCACCGTCGCCCATACCTGGTTTCATGTAACCAGGTCCCATAATACGTCTGTCGCTAGTAGCAAGTGCATCGCATACAACTTCTGCATTAATGTTACCTTGCTTTTCTGCAACGTCTTGTATCATGTTTACTAGGCTAACCTTTGCACTAATAAATGTGTTGTAAAAAACTTTGATACACTCGCATTCGTCCCATGTTCCTATTACATAACGTGGGTCATTTTGCATAATAGTTTTATAGAAGTCTACAAGTTCTTTTGCGTCACCTGTTTCACTTCCATCATCAGTACCTATCATTACCATTTCTGGATTAACCATGTCCCATTTAACTGTGCCCATAGCAATCAAGTATGGGTTGTAAACAAAACGTGCATTTGGTATAAGAGGTACTAGTTCTCTTCTTACTGTTCCGGGCAATACCGTAGATATTAGCACCACCAGTTGCTCTTTGGTTGCAACTTCATTTACCTCTGACAGAACTTTTTTTACTAGTGTGTAATCAAAGTCTTTGTTAGGTAAATGGCTGGTAGGTGCCTTGCCATCATATTGTGGATCATGTGGAGTTTGTACTGCAACAAAAACAATGTCTTGTCCTTTTACAGCATCAACCAAGTTCGGAACCATTGTAAAGTTTTCAGGTTCTCTTGGTTCTACATCATATCCGACAACATCATGGACCTCGGCTACCATCTCAGCACAGGCTTGCCCTAACTTGCCTACGCCAATGAATCCGATTGAGGCCATTTTCATCTCCTTTGTCTTCTGTAGATTTAACTACGCATATATTTATCGTAACATTTTTACACAAAAAGCATTTTACGATAAATATCTATATGCTGATAGAAGATATAGTAGGAAGTTTTCAAAATTGGAAAAGTAAACGCACTCAGTTGCCTATACCTCCAAAAAGCATGTTATATCATGCAACTCCTGCTATGAACCACAATGCTATTATGCAACAGGGCATATTAAATAACGGTGTGTGTAAGTTGTATAAAGGTTGCACAGACGGTGTAGTATTCTTAGCAGACAATCCAAGAACAGCAGTAGAAATGTTAGGCAATGACAATCCTGGTATTGATCATGACATGTTGGAAAGGTCAGATGGCAAAGGTGTGCTGTATGAAATCAATCCACGTGCTATTGATCCAAGAAACCTAAGACAAGATCCTGCATTGCCACCAAACTGGCTCAATCCGAAGTTCACTTACATGTATGCTGGCAGTGTGCCTGCAAATGCTATTGTGAAGCACAATGAGTTTACTATAGATAATAGTTATTACTTGGGTAAAAGGTTTACTGATCAGCCTGTTGCCTACCGTCCGCAGTAAGCAATATATTACAACTGTTCCACAAATCAAAAAATTGTGCTGACTCTAGCACACCTGGCATGTTTTCTTTTTCGTCACCCAAGTATGCTTCTAAATAATCTATACCTTTGTACATAGTAGCCATTGCAGGAAATATACCTGCTTCTTTGCTTTCGTATCCTGTGGTGTAATTTAAGAACTTCATTTTGTCTAGCATATTAAGTTTTAATTCACTAACCTCAGGTGCATATCCTTCTGTGGTGTGATATATCGCAAAACGTTTGTGCTTACGTTGATAATATTGATTTACTAAGTCAATATGCTTATTAGGAATGTAAGCATAGTCAATGTTGTTATAGCAGTATGGTACAAGTAATTCAACTTCAACTGCATCATTGTGTATTTTAAGTTCGTTTACTGTGCCGTGATCTTTAACAAACTGCAATGCTTCTTGATCTGTTACACTCCATATCAGCGGAATGCCAATGTTTTCACATAGTTTTGTTACATGTTCTATGGTTTCTTCTGACAGTTCGCTTAATTTAGCAACTTCTATGTAAGGCTTTGTACCCCACTTGCTTTGTATTGCTACGTATTTTTTCTCTTCTGGTATAAGCAAACGCGGTGTGGTTTTAGTTAATACAACTGCATCAGCATTGCACTGTGCCGCGGCAACAATTCTAGCATCTAATAATGATTTACTGTTTTCATGTCCAACACTGATATTAGCAAACAGTTTCATTTAGGGTGACCTTCATACCACTCTTTAATAGTATTGACTCTTACATCACGCCATGCTTTTTTATCTAATGCATACATAAGAATTGTATCACTGTTAGTATCGTAACTTTTTATATCAATACCTTGTTTATGTATATCTTGATTAAGAGTACACGGCATAGTTCTAATCTCGCCTGTATCAATTTTTTCAAATACAACTGTGACTACACCTTTCTTAAGTGCTGAAATCAGGTTGTCCATTAGAAGAGCCAGACCGCCAATAGTATGCCAATTACAAATCCTTCTATCCAACTTATCCATGCAAGATGATATTCATCTAAGTTGAATTTATACATGAAGTCCCACACAAATTTTCTATGCCACTTGTGAAGTTTATCAATCATTGTATTAATCCTTTTTCTAATAAGTCTTGTATTTGTTTTTCTCTGATCATTACACCCCAACGTTTTGGATTAACGTAAGTTTTCTTAAAGAATTTACACATTTGTGGGTCTGGGTCAAACAACATCATTTCATTTATCTCGTCATTTAATCTACGCCCGAGACTGCATATCTCTTTGTGTAGCATGTTGCTGTCCCATTCAATTTTTGTGTATCTACATTGTTTGTCGCTAAACCCTTCGAACTGTGGTGCAACGTCTTGATAAAAGAATGCCTTGAACCAATCGTAATCAGAAATACTGTTGCAATCAAAATCTTCTAACACTGTCATCTCACAACCTAACCTTGCTCCGTAGATAGCCCACAAGCCATTTTCTACATCACTTCCTATGTTACACCATGTTTGTAATCTGTTATAATTACCATACCAAATACGATCTACAAAACGATCACGTGGTACTTTGGTACCCTGATCTAAACTCATCTTAACACCCTCACGGAAGCCTGCTCTAAATGCTTGGAACGGTGAAGCAGTTTGATGCACTTCACTAAATGTGTCGTTTAGTTGTATGTAATTTAGTTTCCAACAAAACTCCATACCTTCTTCGTCATCTGATGCTTCGTGGGTGTTGATTGTTTTGGTATACTCAGTGGGCCAACACTTTAGTCCACCGTTTCCGTACACCAAACCATTCAGTAAGTTTTTGCCGTTCCAACTAAAGATGCTTTGTGCAATGTCATTGCCATCGTGATCTGTTTCTGGAAAATCAAGTTCTTGTTCAAAGAAATCATCCATCACAATGTTATCACCGTCTACTGTGATAAAACGTTCTGTTTCTGATTGCTCTGCACATGCCTTGTGAGCGGCATCGAATCCTTTGACTCCGTGTACACGTTTTGCCCAAGGTACTTTGTTTAGTAAGTCTGCCCAATGCTCTTCGCAGTTGGGCTCATCATACGAAATATAGAATATGTCTAGTTCTGTAACGTCAACTTTAGCCATTGCAATTATCCATTAATGGTTGTATTATTGTACTACATACAAATTCTTTGTCAAGTAGTAATTCTGCATTATGCATTATATCTTCTTTATTAGGTAACTGCTGACGTTCATATATCTCCTGGTAAATATCTGCTAATCTCAGTGACTTACCTATGTTTGAATAATCGTCTATGTCAGTTCTGTGTATCTTAAAACCTAAATCTTCCAAATAATCATCAGTGCCATTGGTTCCACATATTAATGGCATTGCACCTGCTATCATTGCTTTGAATGTTTTTTCAGTAATAATGCCATATCTAATCAGTGCAACTTTTTGATCTAACATTGTTTCATTGATTATATGCCAGTAATATTTACCTACAAGATGTTCTGATATGCTTATTATGTTGGTAGGATGTTCCTCAGTTGTAGGTAATAACTTAGGCAGTTTTACTTTGCTTAAGAAGTTGTGTACTGTTTCATAATAGTATTCAATATACTTTTCGTTTACCTGATTGAAACTATCGTTATTATTGCCAGGTAATCTATTAACCTGCATGTCTAATTTCCAAGTATCAGGATTTGTTTTGTTTTTATAAAAGTCCCAATATGTTTCATTGCCTTTTGTAAATGGATTCATTAAGTTTTGATTATACCCAACTAAACTCCAATCCATTGTGTCTAATAAATTTCTTTTATACATTTCAGCAATGAATGCTAGTCGAGGAGCTCTTGGTTTGAAATTTGGGCACAGAGCAAAATTTTTATCTCTGTCGAGCATGTCTAAGTAATTTTGTTTTGCTGTATTGTTATTGTATGCATGAATTAAAAATCCAGTAGAACCAATTGTGATATGCATCCAAATTGGTAAAGGAACAGACTTAATGTTTAATTGTTTGTGTTCAAATTTTGTAATATTACTTGTAAGGCATATAATTTCTCTAGGCATAACTCTCAGAGACATAATATACTGTAGCCATGTTCCATTATCATTTATGTCTCTGCCGCCGAGCCCGTCTTCAAAATCACAAATTATTACTTTGTGATTTACTAGTATACGTTTTAGTTCTTCAGGTGGAGTATTAAAAAATGTTGTCAAGTCAAATTCATAATAAGTATTTTGTTCTTTGGCATCTTTTGTTTCAACTTGTTCATTGCTGAAATCAATTTTGTCTTTACTTAATTTTAGAAATGTGTCCTTTAGAGCGTGTGTTTGCAAGTTTATGGGAACCAAATGATTTGGGTACTGCGTAACACAAGACTCTAAAGGATCACGTGAATCGTTATATACTTCAGCAGGTTCCCTCATTATTAAGTCGGTTAATGTCCATCTTAATTTGTTTTTGGGATCCAGCCAGTAATGTTGTTTGACTGTTCTAATCTTTATCATTTCTCACATAATTGTCAAATAATTTTACAGTAAAGACACTACAAGATCTTAGATCGCTTGGCAGTTGTCTTTGTGCATATTCATCTGTGAGAAGTTCTGCAAGACTTATTGTTGTGTAGTAAAAAAGCACATGTGGGTCGTCTTTAGCAGTAATATAAAATTTACAAAGTCTTACACCATTGCGTGTAGCACTGATAGGATACACATCAGTATATTCTTCTTTTACTGTGGGATTCATAAACACTCTTATATGTTTCTCTGTGAGTTTGACTTTGATATCCCAAAGTTTGCTATCGCTAAATTCTACATTGTAAAGAAAGTCTGCATTTGCATCTATAACATTGTTTTCAATTGGTCGCAATTCAATACTGTATAAGTTATCAACATTTGGATCTTTTTTAACTCTGTATTTGTTGATTGTCTTTTCTTTATCAATTAAAATTTTTAATTGATCTTGTGTAAAGTCGTGTGTTAACCAATCAGGTCTTACTTCCACATCTGAAGAAGTAAAACAAACTATATTACCCTCTTTGTCAAAATATAATTTATAATTTTTAGTTTGATTTACAAGAGCGTCAACGCCTCCTGCCTCTTCCTTGGCTTTTACAAAGGCTTGTCTTCTCGCAAGTGCCGCATCTGAAATTTGATCATCTGCCATAATCTGTCTCCAATTGTTGAATTCTTTTTTCTGTCATCCAATCCTTTTGCACATAATGAAATGGTAGTAACTGTTGAAAGTTACCTATCTTAAAGTCATTATATGTTTTGTAATATGTGGGAATACTGTCTTCCCAGTAATCTGATATAGTTGCACCCTTAATGTTTTGAATATGACTTTTCATATGTACAAATGTGGGCACTGCATCTATGTTTTCTCTAGTGCATTCTGATTCTATTCCTAGTAACTTAATTGCTAGAGCAAAAGCAACATCCGCACTTAATATATCTGGTTTGCCTTTTGGTAGGTACTTGTAAAACATTCTTTGCCAGTGTTGAAATATTATTTCTATCATAGTAAATAATTCTGCGGCTAATTCGCTTTTCTTAAAATAAAAGAATGCTGTGTATATGTTAGGCAAATTATTTAATTCGAAGGTTTTTCGATAGTAACCTCCTTTGGCAATTTCCCCTCTAAAGGTTCTCACATTTGTAGTTGCCCATACATCTTTTTGTTCAAGTATATCCCACCAGTGGCTTACATCTGTAGGAAAAATCATATCTGTATCTAAAATAACAGTCTCGTCATAAGGAGTCATATGAAAATATTTCCACTTGTTATTAATTTTCCAATCTAATTCTTTTTCAGCGTCATCGTTCCATGGTATATCAATTATCTTATCAAAAACATTTTCGTGTCTCTGTCTAAGTAATTTACGTGTAGGTGCATCAACACAAACAGCCAATTTGTTAACTGTACTTTGTGTTAGTTTTAGATTTAATGCTAGTGCATAAGCCTGTTCCAAATAATTTACATCTTTGGTATTTTGTGCTATTACAATATATCCTTTGCTCATATTTCTCGTATCACTATTATTCCGTATTGGTCCATTGCTACTGTTTTACAACCTACATTGTCTATGCCTTTGTTTGCAAAATCAATCATGCGTTGGCTATTACCGCATATAATTTTTAATGGTACACGATCTTGATTCATAAGAATAAAATCTTCTACCATTACTTCTACTTCGTGGTGCCTTACACCGTGTAAATCTAAATTATGTGTTATCCCCATCAAACTTTCTTTCACCTCTTGAATAACTGTCCTCAGGGTCTATTTCTGCATCAGCATTCATAAATCTCATACGTTGTACTAAGTCCCAATTGACTTCTTTCCAATCTTCTTGAATACTGATATATTCTTCTTTTTTCTTATTCATTTCTTTTTTTGATTTTTCATAAACAATCTATCTGCTTGACGTTGAAGACTTTTTTCAAGTTGTTTGTCAAACCACTTTCTAAACCATTGCCTAATCTTTCCCATTTTTCAAACTCCAATCTTCAGTAAACATACAATGACGCCTATTGCCTTTTGGTGTTACGTACACAAACTGCATTGCTAATAGTTGTTCAACGGTGCCCTCATTTACTCTGTTAAAATAAGGTTCCTTGTGTACTATGTAATCACCTACACTAGGCGCTTTGCGTTTACCCACTTCTTCTATCCTGTGCTTGTTGCTTTTTTAGTTCTTCGTTTTGTTTTGGCTTTTGTTGTTGTTGTTTTTGTGCCATTGTTAACTCCTAAATATTGTAGCATATCTTTACTTACCCTGTTAAGGGCCCACTTATTCATAATATGAATATCAACATCACGCCAATGCGTGATAATAAAATCTCCAGGGCTTCTTGGCTTTTCTAATAATAATGCAATAGTATTTAATCCTGTAACTTTCCACACATCATCTAAGTCCCATGTTTTATATAATTTTATGGGCAGTTGTTGTACGCCTTTGTCTTTGTAACCTGCTAACATGTGAGCGGCTATACTAAAACTATAATCATTTCTATACACACTGTTATTGAATTTATACAAGTCACTATAATAGTCTCTATTATTTTTTACATGCTTTACAAAATTAAAAAATGTTTCGCATGTGGTATCTTTTCTAAAATACACTACAGTTGCCCAATACATTGAAATACCTAGTGGACTTAATCTATCAAGATCCTGATATCTTCTACCACGCATGATATCTGTGTATTCCCAATTCATCATTAAATTATTTTGATGTCCCCAACAATGATTCAACGAATTACTAAGTATCAAGTAATCTGCATCTATCATTATGGTTTCATCATATGGGGATAGATCATAAGCATCACAGCGATTAATGTTGTAAAAGGATAGTTGCTTTGATGTGTGACTTGTGTCTTTGTAAGTGCGATTATTTTTGAGTTTGAATTCTCGATCTTTTTCAATCTCAATAATATTGCTGGTACACTTGTTGATAAACCTTTTACCAACATCTTTGATTTTATATTTTAGGCTGTGTGGATCAGTTATAATAGTAATTTGATCTTTTGTAAATCCTAGGTTCTTTTGTATTAATAGTGCATTGGTCAGAGCTAAACCTAAATAATCAATCTCGGTATTATTGTGGGCAAATATTAATATACCTCGGCTATTCTCCGTCTTCATTTAAGTCTAGTACCCTGTGTGTTTTTCTTGCTTGTTTTAGTTTTTCAAACTCAATTAGATATTCATTTGTTACTTCAAAATATCTACTGGTAATCTCTTCTACAAATTCATCTAAGTTAACTTCAATTGGATTTTCATATATGTCCAATAGCACTGCTGTTTTGTGTTTTTGTTCTTGGAGCATATTGCAGAATGTGATTAAATTTCTATCAATAGAAAATGTGCCACCGTTAATACTGTAACTTAGCAAACTTTGTGTTTTTGCCCTTAGAGCATCTTGTTGATTGTTTAAGGTTATGCGATAGTTTGAAAATTCTAATGCTTTAGTTAATTTTGCACTCATCTTGTGTTCCCATATTTATACTGATATTTAAGTCAAAAAAAAGCCAGTAAGTGATTTTACTGGCTTTTAGATTTGCGTGATTGTTATTATGAACCGCTTATTGCACCCATACTGTCTGTAGGCTGAGTAAAGGTAAAGCCAGAGCCGTTAGCATCTGGTGCATGCCTTCTTGCATTGATTGTTAACGTACCTGTTGCACTTGCGTCGATTACGTTATCAGTTGCGTCAATAAGTTGTATTCTCAGTGTTACCACTGTTGGGTTTGTTACACTGTTAACTTTTGCTGATGTTTGAACATAGTCATTTGAGTATGGAGCACTTGCACCATAGTATGTCCAAAGTGTTTGATATGATGTTGCTAGTTCGTAAAAACCAATACCACTTGCACTACCTGCACCTGCATTTGATGTTGAGTAATCCATATAGAAATCACCCATGCCACTTAATCTTGCCGCATGTGCATCAAACTGATCACCACTTGAACCTGTGTAACTAGCACTGAAACCTAAACGTCCACCACCGTTAAAGAATGCTCTACAAGCACCCTCACTAGCAAATGTCCAAGTTGTTTCTTGCGTTAGTGTGTTAGTCCATGAACTGGTATATGTTACACTTGCATCTGTTGCTACACTTCTACTTGCTGGACCAAATCTAGCATTCCAGCAATCTTGAATGTTTAACATCAAATTTGACCAAGTAGTTGCCGCAATAGTTGTGCTTGAACTTACATCTGAACTAACACCAGAGCGTTGACTTACACCTAAAAACAAACACAATGCCTGTACATCATCCTGAAGTCTTTTGAAACCGCCTGTTGCGTTGTCAGCATATACAATGCCTCCTGCACTTGCGGCATTAACACCGGCACCACCTTGACTGTATCCATAAGCAGTAGAATATGTAAATGAAGCGCCTGCAGACAACTGAACGTCTTGTGAACCACCTAGTAATTTGTTTACGTTAGTACGAGCATTATTGAAATCTGCGTCATCTATAACGTCACCAGCAACAACTTGCGTCATTGTAGTCATACCGTCTGCGGTAACTGAACTTCCTGATGCCATATGTATCTCCTAATAATATACTTGTATTTATCTATTTTACACCGATGACTGCTTCAATAACGCCTGCGTCACCGTCTTCTTTATCTTCTAAACTTCTACCAATAACTGCTCTAGCATCGTACTCATCTTCGCCTAATGCCCAGGCAACACCTGGTACGTCACTGCTGATTAATCTTTCGCCTTTGCAAACTTTGCCTATTACTTTAACAGGAACTCGACCTGTTAATGCTACAGGTAAACCCTCTGCATCTTTGTTCATTAGATATGCTGGATCAGTAGATATCACACCAAACACTTCTGTGTCTGCATGATTTGTAGTTTGAGTTATTTCTGCACTTCCGCCCAGTTTCACAACTGTGCCTGCTTCGTATTGTTCATCACTTGCATATATCTCAGCCAAGTCAGCATATTGAGCCTGTGTTGCTGTTGCAGTAATTGTGCCTGCCGCAAAATTACCACTTGAATCTCTAACTACGGCCTTACTTGCTGTATTTGTACTTGTGAACGTGGTTGTGTCTGACAAGTCAACAGTTAATGTAACATTACCTGCTGTGCCACCTCCACCTAAACCATTACCTGCGGTAACGCCAGAAATTAATCCAGTGTCTGATAAACTAATAACACCCGTTGAGTTATCATAAGTTATGCCAGTACCACCTGATACTCTGCCTCTGATATAACTTTCGTGGTTAGTAATACTACTAACAGTACCTGTTAACGCACCTGTTGAATTTTCTAAAATTTTTGTTCCGTCGTCTTTGAGGACATCACCTCTGATGTCACCGTCAAAGAAATTATTTGCAGTAAACGTATCACCTATATAATTAGTTGTGGTCAACGTATGAGTTACAGCATTGTAGGAAATTTCGGTTGCATCGGTATATAATGGTCTATCAGTTCCTGTTCCTGACTGTGACATAACAATATAGTTTGTTGTAGCACTAGTACTTGTTAATGTTACAGCGGCCGCATTGTCTGAGTTATCAGCAGTACCAATTAAATCACCTGTAAAGTTACCTGTTGCACTGATATTAGTTGCAGTAACTTGTGTTAATCCTGTTATGGTTGTATCAAGATTAACAGTAATTGTTTGCCCACTTGCACTACTTGTTAAGTTTGTACCACCGCTAACTGTGAGAACTTGTGTATCTAAATCTACTAGACCAGTTCCTGAATTACCAGCAATACTTAAATCGTCATCTCTGTCTAATCCATCGACGTATGCTTTCAATTCTGTGTTAGCAGTATCAACGTAATCTTTTACAGCGGCTGATGTTGGTATTGTTGTATCAGTGTCATTACTTGCAATACCATCTGCTTCGTCAACAAATTTAGTTACAGTAATACTTTCGCCTGTATCTCTCAGAGAGCCAAATGACACAGTGCCGCCTATTGTGGCGTCACCTGATGCTGTTGTGAATCCTGCTGAAGTAAATACACCTGTACCTACAATAGTACCAGGACCAAATGTCAATGATCCTGATGCAGAAATAAATTCCATTTCTGGTGCAGTACCACCAACTCTCAATTTGTTTACATACAGTCTATCTTCACTAGGAATATATTTGAGATTAAAGTTATTTGTGCCACCACCTTTTAGGTCACTAGCACTACCAGTAGCATCTGAGAACAATACATATTGTGCTCCAGTAGATGTTGTATCTGATGTGATACTAACCTGTGTTGCTGGACCTACTAGTCTACCTGTGCCACTTAAATTAATATCTTGGTTTGCTCTAACATTTATTTCATTAAATGTTGCAGAAGGAGAACCTGATGCAGACATAATTAATGAACTATCAAATGTTGCAACACCTGTAACACCTAATGCTCCGTCAACATTAGTGATACCTAAATTAGATGTTCCTGTTACTGATAAATCTTGATCAAATGTAACATCGCCTAGTGATCTCAATGACGATGTGATGTTTGCGGTAGCAATGTTTCCGTTATCTGCAAAAATATTGTTTACATAAATGTTATCAATTTTATTTGATAAATCACCTAAATCTTCTGCGCCTAAACCATTTACAACTAAGTTACCATTAATGGTTGTATCGCCATTAAGTGTAGAAGTGTTGTTAACTGTTAACACATCTGTTACTAGTTCTGCAGATGTAATACTCAGTGAACCACTGCTACTAGTTAAATCACCCGTTAAGTCTATGTCACCACCGACAACTAAATCATCGTTAACAGTGATGTCTTCAATTGTTAAACTAGATAAGCCAATAATGCTGTTAGCATATAATGTTGTCACTTCGTTTGAAGCGTCACCTATTTGGTTGGCGTATAATGTATCAAATGATGTAACAGCATCCAACTCGTATTCTTGTCTAACATTAATACCTTTTTTGATTAGTCCAGTTGCTCTACCAGTACGTGATGATGCTATACCAACACCAGTTTGTGTTAGTTCAGGATTGTAGTTAATTGTTAAACCATCTACAGGTGTTTGAGTATCAGACGCTATTGTAAATTGACTGTCTGAGAACAATGCCATGATTGTTTCGTATTGCTCGCCAATTTGTGTTGTACCTCTGTTTGCACCTGCATTTGAATCTATAGTGCTTTTTACATACACTAATGCCAATACTGGATGTACAATGCCAATCGGCCCGTCTTCTTTTAAGAAAAGTGTACGTAATCTAGTTCCAAAGAATGTGGCATTATCGTTGTTAAGATCATTGCTAAATGTATTAGTAATTTCTCCACCATATGATGCTGGTAAGAATTGATTACCGTTGTAAATTTCTAATACGTTTTTGCTTGTATTAAAGAATGCTGTACCTGCACGTAAATCAGTTGTTGGTCTATTAGGCTCACTGTTTACTAAAATGCCTGTGGATCTTTTCCATACATCACCGTCATAAACTTTGAATAAGCCTTCTGATTTATCATACCAAAGTTGTCCTGTTAATTTTACAGCAGGATTTGGTGCAGTAGAACTAGCAAAATTTTCTAAATGCCTTAAAGTGTTCTGAGCAAAATATTGTCCGTAGTTGGATACCTGGCGTCCAACTAGAGCCAGCGAATAATTAGTAGAATCGACTTTGTTGTCTTCTACTGTAACTGTAATTGTTTGATCGCTGTTTTTTATAATATATGGCATACTTTTTACCTGTTTACACTATTTATCATTATCGATCAATCCCAAAACTTGGTGTGTCTGTATTAAAAGTATCATCAATTGGATCAGTATATCCACAGAATTCACTGTTAAATTCTATTACTTGTTGATATGTACCACCTTGTCCATCATGGTAGTCTTGATATTGTATGTACCTTGCACTTCCAGTTCCACAATATGCCGTTCCGGCTGGTGTACCTGCCGCTGGATGCTGTGGGGGCTCTTCATAACCACATGCTTCTGAGTTTTCTTCTATTAATTCTCTGTATGTACCGCCTTGTCCATCATGATAGTTTTGATAACGATTATATCTTGTAGTTCCTGTGCCACAGAACGGTTGACCTGCTGGTGTTCCTCTATCTGGATAATCTGGAGCAGGAACATAACCACATTCTTCAGAATTTGCTTCTACAGTTTCAAAATAGTATCCACCTTGGCCATCGTTATATGTTTGTACTAATGCATACTCACCATATTCATTATATTCTCCTAGTAAATTAGCACAAAATGGTGCACCCAGTGGTGTGCCATTGTCTGGATGATTAGGCTCAGGCTCTGGTTCTACATAACCACATGTTGTAGAATTTCTTTCTACAACCTGTGTTGTTGTGCCGCCGGCGCCATCATGATAATCTTGATACAAGGTATACTCATCACTGCCAATGCCGCAATACTGATTACCTGAAGGAGTTCCTGCATCTGGATAGGTAGGTGGTGCTTCGTATCCACACTGTGTGGAATTTTCTTCTAGTAATACAGTAATAATGTTGCCATTTCCATCGTGCTGTCTTTGATACAAGTTGTATTGTGCTCTTCTTTCTCCACAGAATGGATCTCCTGCTGGTGTACCTTCTGGTGGATGATCTGGGCCCGGGTCCGGTACTACGTAACCACACTGTGTAGAATTTGTTTCAATAACTCTGATTTCTGGTATGTTTGTAGATGTTGCAAAAGTCTGTAATAGATCAAACTCACCGTATGTATTGTAAACTCCTAATACACTAGCACAGAACGGTTCACCAATTGGGTCACCTGGATTTGGTGTATCTATAATGGGTTCTTCGTAGCCACATATTTTAGAGTTTGCTTCAATTAAACGTGTCTCTGTCCCACCTTGTCCATCATGATAATCTTGATAGCGATTGAATCGATTTGACCCAGTGCCACAGTATGCCGCTCCGGCTGGTGTACCTGCCGCTGGGTGTTCATCATCTACAGGTGCTGTGTATCCACATAATTCTGAATTTGGTGTTTCTCTGGTTTCACCTGCGCCACCTTGACCGTCTGCAAGTACTTCATATAATGTATATTGCACACCCGGCATTGTGACTGGGCTACCTAACACATCAATGGTTCCGCCACCACAGTAAGAAAATATCACTGTTCCTGCCGCAGGATTTTCTTCTGGTATAAAGCCACATTCTGTGCTATTCACTGTGTCTAAAGTTCTTATTTCGCCACCTGTGCCATTAGCAACCACTTTGTATCTATTATACTGTGTGTTCTCAGTATTACCACATTCATATCTCAGGAATGTACCATATACAGGATATTGTGTATAACCACATAATGGACTATTAAATTGTGTTTCTGTATAGAAACCGCCCTGACCATTGTGATACGTTACATATCTTGTGTATTGATCTGTGCCTGTTCCGCATATTGCAGAATGGAAAGTTCCGTATGGTTCAGGTGTTACATCACCAAACTCTTCTTCTAAGTATTTCAGTAAGTCTTCATCACTACACCCAAAATCTGTGTTTAATGGAGCCGGTGGAGCATTAGAATTAAGGTAACCATATGTTTCAAAGTACTCCATTAAAGCAGTCCAATATGCTTCACATGCTGTGAAATCTGTTTCTGGGTCGCCGCCCGGATCAGGATCATATAAACATGTTTGTACATCATTAGAACGTATAAATGTTGCTATTTCGCCACCTGATCCATCTGCAGTGATTTTATACAATTCATATCCAAGTGTGTTAGGATTACCGGTAGTATCTCTACATTCCCAACGCAAGAAAGTTCCAGCAGTGGGATCATCAGTACCTGGATCATTTGGACAAGGCCTATTTATGAAATTATCGGCACCAAGTGAAACACTTATAGTTCCAACAGCATTAAATGTTTCTCCTGTCTCATTGTCTAATACTGAATATGTTGAGTGTCCTGATATATGAAAGCCCATTTCTGGACCCACTTTGACACCTGGTGTATCTGTTGACAGGCTCAAAGAAAACATGCCGCTGTTTACACTTACTCGACCTTGTACCATAAAAAACACATCCATGATTGGATCTATTTGAGCTTCGTCATTTACATAAGCATGTCCAATTAATGTTTGATTAAGAGCCAATGTTTCTTGAGGAGTAAGGAAGAACGTTAGTCTATCAGAAAACTCGTCAGGTACACCAGAGTGCCAATTTCTAGTATAAGTTACACCATCATTGAATGGACCAGCCCTAGCAGTAAAAGTCCCACCACCGTCAAAGAAGGCTGTCATAAACAATTCATCAACTGGCATTGTTGCAGGAGTACAATATTGTTGATGAACGCCCACATCATTAAATGTAGGAGTTGTATATTGGCTGTCAGTGTTGAGAATTTCTAAAGGCACTGAACCAATTGGACTGAGATTCACGCCTAGGCCGGACGCATCAAATATTTTCAATCTTCCGCGTTTAGTTTCATAATGATCTGGGTCTTCTCTGGTAACAACACTAAAATTACCTACGTATCTGCCATCTTTTCCGTTTCTTGGATAATTGTTATCATAAGTTAGGCTGTAAGTACCGGTTCTGTTACCTGTTGCTAGGTCATCAGTGTCATTGAGATCAGAGATACTGTAACTCAAAAATGGGCTCGGTACTTGATTAAAACCTTCATACTCGCCAACGTCATAGCCTTTTACATTTCTGCCCCAAACTGTGTAGTTAACAGTTTCTCCTTCGTCAACCACAGAGTGGCCTTCGTATGGCGCAGGGCTTCCTGATTTTTGCTTGTCTGAATCTAAATAAAGTTGTTGTGGGCGATTTAATTCTCTTGCAAATGCAGTAGGGGATTCATCCCATGGTACTGCAACTGGTGGATAAGGCGCCGCACCAATTTTAGGTCCAGCCCACACTGTGGCCTTAACTGTTATTAGGTTTCTTATATCCCTATAGACGGTGCCATCTCCGGTGGCCCAAATTCCATATTCACCGTTGCATCGATTATCTTTTTCTGTGGTAAATGTTAATCTAGCATAACCTTGTTCATTTACTTCCGAACCCATATTATTGGAAACGCCAAAAAGGGTATCTAAGCCTGATCTATTTGGCGATGGTGCATCAAATACCACATAATATACATTACCAAAATCAAAACTGTCGTTAGGATCATCGTATAATTCTCGAGCGGTAAATTTTCCATCCTTCATGTAGTTTTCTAATTTGGCTTCTAATATGATTGTGTCACCCTCTGTGTGATGCATGATTTCTTGGCCTGAAACATTTAAGATTTTGATGTGGCTAATCCATGGTCCTGTGAGTTCACATGCTGGTATTTCTTGTGTGTAAATTGTCAATCCAACATTGCCGCCAAAATATTTTACCTCAGAATCATTTATTACCTCACCAGTTATTTTATGCGTAAATTTGAGGTATGTCTCACATTTGATTCTCATGTATCCTGTGTTATCATTTACATAAGTATTTGCCCATTCATACCAATGCTCTAGAGTACTAAAATAAACACCACTGCCAGTCCATGGTTCATGCCCACCTTCTGCAACACGAGTTTCAAGTTCTACGTATCCGTTTTGACCAACAGTTGGCTCCAGAATTCTAATACTTGCATCTACCGGATAGTCCAAGCCACCTGGATCACCTCTGAATCTTTGCCATGTTCCATCTAGGTATTGAACTTCGATAGTCATCCCTAAATTTTCTGAATTCCATGCTGTGCTCGGCGATATGAATGTGCGTAAGTTTCTTAATGATGCCATAAAGGTGCCGCCACCTTTGTATTGGTCCTCTGCTACACAATAGTTAATGTGCATGGGCTCCGACACAGCAAAGTCACCTATGATGCTGACATTAGGTGTTTCCGCTGTACTTTTATAATTTAGTGTAGAAACCCTAGATGGTTCGTTTGTTTGGGCTACAACAATATATTTGTCGGGCTGGTTCTCATGATCAAAATTGTAGGTTCCTTTAACCCTACCAATTGTCATCATTCTGAAACGATAATTGTGCAGACCACTCTGACCGTTATTAATTTCTAGTGTGACTTGTCCTTGGGCCGCGTTTGAAAAATCAATACTAAACTGACCACTGGCAGTACTAATTGGGGCAAAACCTCCTCCTGGTGGTGCCATCTCCCATATATAACCTGGTTCTTCGTTGAGATGTTGCGGACATGATCCTGGCTGAGACTTGAATGTGGTTCTGGCTTGTGCTGTGATTTTTTGTGTTGCAGTGCCACCCTCATAGGCATCAAACGTAGTTGGAGGTTGCTGAAGATATTCTATTTCTGGTGCATTGAATACACAAGTTGGCAAGCAAGAGTTTTTATCGAAATCACTGAAACAAATTTTACCTGTAGGTAAAACTACATCATCTGCTACTTCGGAATCAAAATATCTTAGGCCTCTGTAATCACCTATGCAGTTTGGATCATTTGATGTTGGAAAACAACTAGACAGTTTTGTTTTAATTTCTGAGATGCAAATGCCATTTAATTTATCAATTGCTCCACCACTCATTACTTCCCTAGTTCCTTCTTAAGAACTTCAATCTCACTGCTAAGTGATTTAACGGCTTCTATGAGTAGGGGAACAAGTTTGTGATATGCTACAGATTTAACACCAGTATCTTCGTCTGTTTTAACTACTTCAGGTAAAATCTCTTCAACTTCTTGTGCAATTACTCCTACGTCGTGCCCACTTTTGCCAGATTGTTCGTTCCAATCAAAGGTAACTCCCCTTAATGATTTTACTGTATCTACTGGATTTACAATTAATTCTATGTTGTCTTTGAATCGTCTATCACTGGTAACTGATGTATCAAATGCACATATATCACCAGACACATTTAAGTCACCAAGGACTTCGCCAGTAAAATTCAATTGCTGTGCTGAATATGAAAGACCTGTGCTGAATGTTATACTGCCAAATATCTCATCTGCTGTTGTGGCCGCTCCGGCTACATTAAATGATGGATATGTGCCTGTTACACTGCATTTTCCACTACCTGTGATTGCTACGATTTGATCAGGTGCACTGTTAGTAATTACACCACTGCCATCTATGCTAATACCTGCGCCGGCGCTAAACAATCCTCTGATGTCAGCATTTGCAACTTCTATGTTATTTGCATTCACAGTTATACCATATCCGCCGCCAACTTCAAGTTCAGTTGTTGTCAATGATAATCCGTCATTTATTGCAGGACTGTACACTGCTGAAGATGGTCTTAAACCTGCTCCCGGAAGAACTGAGTCTAGCCATACAGTTTTAGAAAACTCATATATGCCATTTGCTGAATTGTATGTAAGTCCAGCACCATCGCTAAAGTGTGCTCTTACTTCTGAAGCACTTGGTCCAGTATATGTAAATATACCTGTAGAATTATCATAACTCAACGAACCGTCACCACCATTATCATCCACACTTAATGCTAATCTAGAACGTGCATCTGTATAATATAAATTTGTACTGCCTTCGTTTAAGTCGTCTGTGGTAAACTCATCTATGTCTACAATTATTTCATCTGGTGCTACTGTGATACCTGTGCCTGCACCAATATCAAGTGTAACAGTGATTTCTTCGATGCCGTCTACAGTGGTTGTTGTTTCTGTTGACACAGTACCACCGCTGGCTACAAAATTTGTTAAACTACTTGCAGGTCTACGGAAAAACAATTGACCTGATCCGTTTGTGAATAACTGATGACCTGATGAACCATCTGATGTAGGAAATGCGTAACCGTCACCACCATGTGTGCCTACTGTTAGAACATTAGCAACATTTACATTACTAAAATATGCATTTCCGATTGGGTTTGCTTCACTGCCAAAGTCGCCACCATCTGTACTGATGTTGCCTTTAATAGTGATGTCGTCCACATATATAATGCTTATTGGATTTGCGTCTTCACCTATGTTAACATCATCGGCGCCGCCTGTGGTAATGCTATTACCTACTATGAAATCTTGTGCAAAAACTTCATCAAATTGGCTTGCCGCATCACCTAAATCGTAAGTGGCGTTTGCACTTGGTAGGCTATGTTGTGAATTATAAAATACTTGACTTGCAGATATATTAGCACCGTCACTGCCATAACTTCCTAAGTTTAATGCATATGATGTATTTGCTCTATCTGCTACATTTGCTACTTCTACTCTAGTCTTGTTATCTGCTCTTAAGTTTAACCCTTTTCGAATAGTTGTACCAATACCACCAGTTTCGTTTAACTGATCGTACCAATTAATAGTTTCATCATTTGAAAAACTGTTTACATCGTCTGCTGTGAATTCTGCATGATCGTTAAACAGTGCAATAATTGTTTCACCACCAGGTTTTGTTGCTGAAGATGTACTGCTGTTTTCGTATATGACTGCCATTACTGCACGTTGCACACCTGCATCGTCAGTTAAAAATATTGTTCTTAATTTTGTACCATATTGTACAGGACTACCTAATGCGGCAATACCACTATATCCAGAATTGACTTCACCTGGTACTACTGCTAATTTATAAGAACCATTGTGAGCAATGTTTAATTGTTGTGTTGTGGTATCATAAAAAAATGTACCGTCACCATTTTGTCCTTGAAAACCCACAGGATTAGTTGCACTTACTATAGGTCTTGTTGGTAGCCATGCGCCACCTGCTGAATCAAAAACTCTCAGTGTTTTGTATGTTTTATCATACCATAGTTGTCCGTCTACTGAATTAGCGGGTGGTGTTGCATCAGTTGCAAAATTATCAAGTAAGTCTACAAAAGTTTTTGCAAATATTTCACCGTAGTTTTCATAATTACGTCCAACTAAATCAATGGAAAAATCTTGATTCAGTTGATTGTCCGCTATTGTGATCGGATCGCCGGCTCTGTTGTCAAATACGTATGGCATTCACTTTCCTCTTAACTTAATTGCACCCTTACTGTGTATATGATTTCTATAATTCTGTTTGAGCTTTTTTGCACTGGGTGAAAAATTACATGCGTAAGCATTGTGCTAGTGTCAATAGGATCTGAACCGTCTGTAGGTGTAGGATTTGTTGGGAACGTAAATAATGCTAGTTCATCAAATATATAATCACCTTCATTGGTAGTACTGCTATCGAATATATCTTGATCTGCTGGTTCGTTGTAACCTAGTGTACAGATAATTTTCAAATCAGTATAACTTGTGCCGTTAATAATTTCTATTCTGTTATTGTCAGCATCAGTATTAGAATTATGTTTACTAATTTCTTTCTTATAAGTTCTACTGTAAAGATTAGCACCTGTTTCATATGAATCGTTTACTCTGGGGGTTTTATATTGTACTTTGCCCGAAGTATCTATGCTGGTTGCACCATTACCAAATGCCATATAGTGTATAAATGAATTATTACGATCATCGCTTGATTCTTTATATCCTTTTAGAGCCTGTGCAACAATGTATGCCATATTACCGTAGTGAATAGCATTTCTTTTATTAACAATCTCTTCGCCAGTATCTTTGTCGCGAATCAAAATATGACCACTAACATTCAATCCCATATTTTCGTTAGGTTGCTCTGCATTGTTCATTTCTTTTTGATCCTCTGTATTCTTTTCTTCGCTCATGCTGTTATTTATCACTTTTATTAAGTACTGTTATAAATTATAAGTTATGTAAAAACTTCATAATGCTGTACTGGTTGTTAAAGTCTACATTTGCTCTATCTGCTAAACTTAATGAAATATTACTTAATACTTCTGCGGCATCCCATTTCTCATCTGCAGATTGATCACCATAATCAAATGACTTAAAGTCTATTGTAGCATTTGCAACAAATAAATTAGTGTCCAGTGTATCAGTATAACTTGCTACTATTTCTATGTCGTTGCCATTTATTGCTGTAATACTAACAACCTCATAAATGTTTGCATTGCTTTGATGTGTTAATCTCACTGCTTCACCTACAACTAAAGTCATGCTAGATTGTAGTGTAACATTTGCAACTGTACTGTTAGCACTATTAACCACTGCATCTACTGTTGTTGTAGTAATATTACCAGATTCTATTGCGTCCCAAGCATCGTATATGTCATCGCCTGTGCCTAATTGTCCATCAAGCCCTGCTTCTATTTCGTCCCATTTTGCTCTAATATCGTCATATATAATTCCTAGATCAAGCCAAACGTTTGACTCAGGATTTAGATTATTGAAATGATCTAACACTTGAGCACTATATACTGGTGTATTAGTAACATGTTTTTCTATGCTGGTTCCAAACACACCGCGAGTTAACATGCTTAATGTATTTCCAGACTTTCTACCATAGTGTATTCTTTCACTGCCTAACCAAATCATTCCAGGAGTAGTAGACGTTGGTTCTGGTAAAAATGAACCATTATTTACTTTAATTTGTCTACTATTAATCTGAACATTTGCTGTTATATATGTTGTAGTCTTAGGCCTTATTCTCACATAGTCTGTGCCGCCAAACAAGTTGTTATGTACTCTATATGTAACTTCTTTGGCACTAGGTGTAACCTTTGCATGTTGTACATTACCGTTGGCATGGGCTGATGTTGTGACTGTTATGATTAAACTTTCTAAAGGATCAAGCAGTGCTAGTTCTTCTGGACGTTCTTCACCATATCCAACACGTTGGAATGTGATGCCGTCAAAGCCTTCTTTGATGTTACCGTCTCTTCTTATTGTAGCATTGCCACTGAATACGCCTTCATATTCTTTTAATTCTACTATTCTATCCCAAGTCAAATCACCTATTCCAACTGTTGTTGTACCATAATCATTATCTACAATAACACTGGTATCCTTGTCAGTGTTATCATCGTATGGCAATGAGGAATAACCAAATTCCGTAATTTTTTCAGTGGTATAATAAATGTCATCTGGTATAGTTGTAAAGTTATATCCGTCTAGTTCTTCACCTCTAAAGTTGCCGCCAACTTTTTCTTTGATCAATGCAAACGTGCCTTTAAGTCTATTGTCCTCAACCATATTTGTCATCAAAGTTGCATTACCAATTATGTTACTGTTAGAAGATGCATTTGATGTATTAAAGTATGCATTTACTTCAGATGCAAACATGGATTTAACTTCTTGATCGTATTTGAATATTCTATCTGTTGCACGTATAGTAGCATTTGCAGAAACAAGTGTGCTTGTTCTATCACTGATACTTGCGTTGCTTAACAAGTTTAGATTAGCAATATTTTCGCCGATACTTTGTGCTAGTGTAACATTTGATTTATCCCAATCTGCTGTTGTCAGTCTCCAGTTTGTTCTATCAAATACTAATGTAGATTTAACTTTTCTTATAGGATTGGTTGACATATCCTGTAGTCTTTGTTTATAATAGTCTACATATCGTTTGTGTTGTCTCATTATTTCAGAGTCATCTCTGGAGAAGTCATCTAGTATTCTCACAGAGTTTGTACTTGCATCGACATATGGAGGTTTGTCAAAATCTGTTAAAGCATTTTGGCCTATGTAATCAATAGGAGTTTTCTTGCCGTCTTTGTATTCTCTGATTTTTGAGCTAAATGGTTTAACTTCATTCATGTAATCGAGAACTTTTTCAAAGTTATCAGGCTTGAATCCGCTAAATTTAATAAGGTCTGATTCTTCTTTTTCAATGTAGACATAACTGGTCTTAAATGCCCAACTAAGTTCGCCTTGCTCTAAGTATGCATACTTCATTAATTCAAAGAAGATCTCATTTATAGAACCATTTGTTTTGAATACATTATTAATCAAAGCAGTTAGTACTTCTCTTAACTCCAATGCCAAACCAGTGTTTGGTTCATCACTGAATACTCTATCACTAAATTCTATTGTTTCATCTTTAATAGACACTAAATCAAATTTTGACAATGGTGCATTCCATAAAAACAATTTAGTTTCTTTATTGTTTTTATATTGAACTTGTATAACTGTAGCATCTGGTAAATCAGTTAAGCGATCCATTTCTTCTATGCTGGCAACTTTATAAGTAGGTTTGTATGAATCATCATACCTAATTTTTTTATTAGTTAGTTCATCTACTCTAATAGTTTCGTAATAGTTTACTGTGCTAACATAATTGAGATTGGTACTCAATCCTATGTTCCAGTTCTTATATTCCGTATTAAGTTTTGTATCTGCTAAAATTTCATTCAGTTTAGATACCAACAACCTTCTTGCTTGTTTAATATCTGCAAACATTGTTTGTCTAGGTCTAACAGCAATACCATATTTTTCAATTTCACTGAGATTATCAGCAGGTACTTGATTTCCTAAAATATCTTGACCGCATATACTGTCAATTAATTTTTCAATCAAAAAGTCAGGTATTTTGTTATCTGAATCATTTTCTCTCAGTAACTTCCAAGCAGTGTGGTTAATGCCTTCATTGTTTTTAGAATTGTTGATGTTTACTTGTAAATTTACTTCTTGATCTATATTGTTATCTACATTAGATAATACTAATGTGTCATTGGAAATGGCTGTTAATAATTTTATTCCGTAGCCAATTGGATTTGCAATATATCTTGCAAGTGTACGTGTATCAATTTTTCTGCCAAGATCTCTTTTTGTACGATTGTCTACTTTGGTCCTATTCATTACCCAGTAATAATACATTTGCTTGTACTCACCATTGGTGTCTAATCTACGTTCAGTAACGTATTGATTAGTCCAACGTGGTACGCCGTCGCCTATCCAATTTTGTGGTAGTGATTTACTTTCTACCCATTCACATACTGTAATAGAACTTCCTGGGAAAGCTCTACCCCAATTCTTTGCTCTTTCTTCTAGTGGGCCTTGTTCGTACCAAGTGTATTTTACAGTACTGGTATCCCACCAAACTTTACCTACTTGATCTTTACCAAATGTTGTTCTAGCAGTGTTATAGTTTACTGGATCGGTGTCAGTAATATAATGTATTTCGTTGTCCATAAAGCCAGGTAACACACCTTTGAATGGATCCCAAAGATTGAGATCAAATTCTTTGTTGCCTGTTTCTGGGTCATAAATTATTGCATTTTGTATGTAGTCAACATCTACTAATTCTGTTTGCCATCTTATAGGATTACCGTATTCAAGATAAGCCCATCCACCTTCGATAAATCCAGGCATAGAGTCTATTGATATGTCAAACTCGGTAGTAATAAAATTGTCTACCCATGCTTTAGGTTCTCCAACATACGGATTTCTTTCTTCGTCTAGATTATCGTTTGCAGTTACTACGTTGTTATCGTTAAATCTCTTACTTTCAAATACCTGTATTGGTGTTACTTGATTTGCTGAGCCAGTTAAAAATACATTACCACCTTGCAATGTTTGCAAGTCGTATTCATAAACTTCCATCCAACTTTCTGCATCACCGTCACCAAATAAACTGTTGTTGTCGTTTAGTGGGTATCGTTGGAAATTAATAGGATTACCTGCTAAAGGATTATCTGCACTGGATACAGGTGGTCGTCCAACTGTGTCAACACAAAGCATAGTCATTACCACAGCATCTTCTGCTACATTTCTATCAGGTCCCACTAATGCACGTATTTGTTCTGCTTCTAGGACACCTAATTGTCCTGAATCAATTAATTCTTGTACTTTTCTTTTGTATAAATCTGTTGCGGCATCTTGTGTTAATCCTCCAACATCGATAGTGCCCTCTATACAATACGATGCAACATTATAATCGCCTAATGGTATTTCTATAGGCGGTTGTGGATCACCAGTAGGCGATGTAATTCTTATACCAGGATACGATGTTTTAATTATTAACGGAACAATGTCTCTGTTGTCGTCAACTGTTGCTGTCAAATCTTCTGGATCATATCCAACACCACTGAATGCATCACGCATTCGACGTGCAATATCTGCTGGTGCATTTATTTCTTGTACAACATCAGGTAAATTTAATTGTTCTTTTATTGTGCCTTTTTCATTACAGTTTGCAACGTTTTGACTTGTGAGGAATACCCTAGCACCAGTACCACCAGGAACTTTTTTATCTCTAAGATATTGTCCAAAGTTGCTTTGTTCTACACCATTTGCATCAATGTAAGTGCTAGTTGGATCAAAATCAATTGCATATTCTTTTCTTAACAGTAAACCTAAATTATATGCTTCTTCGGCAAATCTTTCCCAATCTTTTGCTGTTGTTGGTGCCACTGGCCAATTACCAGTTAACATAGGTGCAATATCTACTAACACAAATGTACTAGGATCATACGCACCTGGACTACCGTTGTATTTTATCCATCTTAGTGGTTTATCATCACTTGCATTAGTATCAAAAGGATAACCTGTGTATATAAATTCTGGATACCTTGTCCAATCTGGATGTTTGTAATTTGTACCGTAATCACTTAGTGAACCAGACTTTTCAAATGGTACTTGTGCATATTCTGGGTGTACATCTACACCAGTCTTGCCGCCTGCTTCAACTATTTCTTGATCTATGTCAACACTAAAACCCTGAATAATATTATATGAATCTTCGATGTCACTGTAAAATATATTATTTCTACTAGGGTCTCCCATACCTAGCACTTTAGCCTTACTACTAAAGAAGTTTTCTAAGAATGGTTCTGTATTTTGTAATTTTCCGCTAAAGCCAATAGGTTCATAATCGTATTCTAACGGAATACCATATGTTAAATCACTTGGGAAAATTTCATACAATCCTCTATCAATACATTTTAGAGATGTTATACCTCCACTACCGTCGATACCTGTGACAATAAATTTTGCAACTCGCAGTGGACCTTCCATGCCTTTAGCATCCGCTGACATTTCAGCATTAGGAGACAATAAATCTGCTACGCCTGATCTTTCTGTACCTAGTGATGCAGGGTCTATGCCTATCAATGCTGATACCTGTGCAGGAACTTTCTGCATGTTAGGATTAACTGTTTCTATCCACCAGTCGCCTGATTCGGAAAACTCTGCTGGTACATTATAATCTGTTATCCATGTACTTCTTGCTTCTATACTGATTTTTGTGTGCCTTGGGAATATAGCATTAACAGCCTCAGCACTTACAAAACTTTGGTGTTGTATTTCAAAGAACCATGGCGACCAACCAAATGCACCACTGTTATCATGATTATTTCTAATCACAAGATCAACACCGTAATTGTCGTCATAAACAGTACCAGTTGCACCCGCGGCTGGCGCCGAAGTTGCAACAAACCTAGTTCCTATAGTATTGTTATCAGCACCATGATCTGTGTAAGTCACATTTCCAACTGTTCTAATACCGTATGTTCTGCCTGGTATCATCTCTGCGGCATTAATATATGGTGGTGAATCCAAAGGTTCTTCTTGCAATGTTTTTGGAACCCAAAATAATGTAAATCTTTTATGACCAAATGTTATGGTATCACCTGCTTTGTAATCAAGAGACTGATCACCTGGATCACTGTAAGTAAATGTGGAGTCGTATGCTTGTTTACCCCAATGATTGTCATCTGTTGCTATCACAACTGTGTTGGTGTTTTCATCAATACTGTTTACATATCCGTGCCATCTAGTTGTGTTAGCAAGATCAATGTTTCCACGATCTTCGTCGGCATCGTATGTGACGTTAACAACTAAGTCACCAACTTCAATACCATCTACGTTATTAAGTACCAAAGAATGGTGTGTATCATCAGCGGTCGATGTGTTATTAAATACGTCCGCATAAGCCACGTTTGCATCTAATATTTTTGTTAAGTCATTGCTAACAGGATAGTGTCCTATTTCAACATATGATTGCTGTCTCAGTGCTTTACCTGGTGCAAAGGCATTTGTAAAGGTACTGTTATTAGTTACAATTCTAGCTCTTTCCGCTTGTCTTACATGTGGTTCAACGTCTGGATCTACCCAAAAAACTCCTTGCAATGAAGCAAAGCCTCCTAAGCCTACATCAGCATTACCATAGCCTCTGTCTTCACGCTCGGAAGTTGTTGAACCATCTGGATTTCTTGTGGCATGCATGTCATACGTATATGATTGACCAATAGTAGCAGGTCTTCTTGCACGTACATATCTATCAAAAATTTCTGTGGTTCCTGTGGCGTTTCCGTTAACATCAAATTCTTGGACTTCTCTTGTGACTTTGAAAAGTTCATTTTCTACTACAGTGTATTGAGGTGTCCAAGCGTCATTGATTGTTTTATCTGCAGTACGTCTAGGTGAATAATCTACTACAGTGACTTTTGGTGGATTATTATAATCATATCCAAAACCGCCATTCAATAATTCTATTGCCGCAATGCCGCCATTTTCATCTAATGATGTTACAACTGCCGCCGCACCTATACCAGAACCGTCTCCGGCTTCTCCGCTCGAATCTATAACAATTTGTATATAATTAGGGTCGCTATATCCTGCGCCGGCACTATCTATACAAATCATTGTGATAGGACCACGTGGGTCTTGTACTGGTGTTCCACCTACTAATCTTAATCTATCGCCTATCTGATATCCACTACCACCTGTGCTGTACACAGATACATTAGATTCTGTTTCTGTAACTTGTGGTAACCACACATTAGGTGCTTCTCCTTTTGAAAATCCCATTTCTCGAAGTTCTGCTTCAGATGGTATGTATTCAACAAATCTTTCTAGATTTGGATCAGGGTCAAAGTCGTGATACTTTGCTTTGAGCTTTTCTGCAAGTGTTGCATTTTCAGGGTCATCTAATTCATCAGGCGTGTGCCTTAGAGATAAAAATGGGCTTCTACCTTGATCTACTAATTGTGTTTTGAGATACGATTGCGGATATGGTTTTTGACTTGATTGTTGTCCTCTTTGTACAGGATATGTTCCACCAATAACATCATTGGCACTAAAAATTGTGGCATTAGCAGTTTTTGCAATACTTTTATGCGTGTCTGCTCTTTGCTCAAACCCTCTGTTAACATGAAAGTCACCAACTTGTTTGTATTTTCCTGCTCCACAGCCATTAGCAATATTAAATGGCATACCATCGCAACTTGACAAAACAATTTCTTTATCGCCAGTACTGCCTGCTGATACTTCGGCTCTAATACCAGATCTCAAACAGTTAACTTGTGTTGCTATGTCTATTACACCGTTACCTCTGAAAATAACTTTACGCCCGTTTAGCAGTAACTCAGAACCTCTGTTTAATCCTGTCATATCTCCTTCAGGTATTACAACATTTGGGACTGGTGCTCTAAATTCAACTCTTGCTGGAGGGCCTGCAGGTTCCAAGAATCCGCCTGGTCCAAATTCCAGAGGAGTAATATCCATCATTTGTATATTATTATATTTTATATCATCAAATGGTTCTGCATATTCTAATGGTTCTGGAATGAACACATCATCCTCTTGTGTAGCAGAATATCCTGTACTTGCATTTCTTGGTTGAGATGTGTTTGGTATTGTAGGAGTGTCATCAAACGGTACAGTAATGCTGTCATCGGTTGTTGGTCTACCTGATGTTACATTATTAACAGGTTGCCCATTTACATAATATTGTGAACCTACTTTTACAGGTTGATAAGATATTGTCCTGCTAGTTTTATTTAGATTTAATAAGTTTTGTAAATTTTTAGCCCATGGTTCTTGGTTAGCATCATATGATTGAAGAGGTGTTGATTCTCTGGCTACTGTTGTTAACTTTTTAGCCAGAGGTATTACAAAACCTCCACTAACACGTTGCGTAGTTTGATTTACATATCTATCAGTTGAGAGTTCTTGACTAAATCCTACTTGTTGTAAATCTGATAATTTAATTCTCTTTGGTGCTTTTGCAGTTGAAGGTATAAATTTATTACCACTATAAGGCTTTGCATAATAAGGACTACTATTACCTGCTTTTACACTTCCTAATTCTTCAGCATTAAATGCCGCAAAATATTTTTCTTTCAACGAAGCATTATCGTCTACAACACCTTCTTTATAAGTGTAATTGCTTAATGGAGTATCAAATCCCTTTTGTAGACTTACACATTGATTAATTATTTGTTGCTGATCATTGCCTGCCCAATATGCATTTAATGTCAAACAATGTGCTAATGCTTGTGAACACAAGATAGGTTTTCTGCCTTCGGCATCTGATGCGCCTACATACATAGAACCCATAGGCGTACCTAAACATGATAACCCTATTCTTTCATCAGTTAAAGGAACGTCTATTTTATATGGAACCATTGCAGTATCAGGTATAGATACCTGAAGAGCTATATATTGCCTAGTTGCAGGTGCGTCTTCTGCCGTTGAACTTCCAGTGTTGTCGTAATTAGTGCCTACTGTGGCCCACGAGCCATCAAAGTTACTACTGTCAGTAAAGTCAGCATAGATCCTTTCATAGTTTTCTGGTGGTCCTTTTAACGTTTCAAAATTGTTTTCAGTGACACCTCTATATGTTTTCCAGTTTGTAAATCTAGTTACAAAATTGTATTCAATGCCTTTTGAATTATAAATTAAGCCATAATGTCCTACACTGGGTTGACCAGAATTTTTTAGCATTGGTGTTCTGGAAATTGCTTTGCTCCAATCGTTGCCATTGAGTTTGTAGTGCCAAAATGCAAATGCTTTATGCTGTGCAGACTCGTGCCAAATCTTAATGTATTCAGCTCTCATGTATCTCCACAAATCACCATTTTGTTTCCAGTATTCGCTTGTCCATGGTATTACTGGAGGTAAACCTACACCTGCTTGAATCTTACCGCCTATAGAACCAAACGCATTCTGAGCACCAGGAATATATGCTGGGTTACCAATTTTTAAGTTTTCATATATCCATGCAGGGCTTAAATTTTCAGGATTTGCAAGTTTCATATCCTCAAACGTTTTTGTTTTGTCAAACATTGAACCAGTTACTAACCTTGCCAATTGTAATTCATAAAAAGCATAGTCTCTTTGAGATATGCCGTCTGGCATACCTGGCATCTGAGTATAAGGATCAGCATTTAATATTGTGTCTGCCCAACGATCTAAAAGTTGTACCTTTGCATCTCGATTCATTACAGTTTCAAAAAAGTTTGCTGACTTAAATTCTGTCTGTAAATACTCTGAATTATTTGCGTTATGATATCCTCTAAAAATTGCTTGCCTAAAGTTTAATGAACCCATATCTTTAAGGCGAGAATATTTGATAAAGTTTTTATACCATGCTTCTCTGCTATTACTTTGGCTTACATAAGTTCTATCATCATTGAATATTGGGATAGGAGTAAATGATCTTGTTGTTGGAAAATCAAATCCTACACTTCTAAAATTGTTAAAGAAATTTTGTGCTGGAACTTCACTCCATGGATTATGATCGGCTTCTTTGTACTCTAGTGTCCACTCAAATAAACTTTTTCTGTAGCCAGTTGGGTCTGCAGATTCTTGTGCTACTGCAAAGTTAGAAGAATTCCACACTGTCCATAATCCTTCGAGTTCTTTGAAGTTGCTGGAAAAACTTGCTAATGATCTAGAAGTGTCTAAATCTTTACCGTTCAACTTTTGCCAATCATGAAAAAGTAGCTCGAAGCCTGGCCAAGAATATGGGCTGAGATTTCCTACTTGTGAATCAATCTCTATAGAATCAGTTGTGGTATAATTTTCAACAGCCAATTTATTTCCTCTTTCCTATATTTATCACATCAATAAACTAGGGTTTTATCTCTTCTGCTTTTCATTACCATCTTCTAATGTCGCAGAGTTGTGTACACACATATCTTCAACAAAGTAGTTATGGTATTCACCAACATCACACAAGTGATAAACAGTATCAGTTTTGCCAGTGTTAACAATATTTGTTACAACTGCATTATCAACAAGTCCATGTAGTTCTCTGCCAATTTCTAATTTCTCTGCTTGTTCAGTTGAATCTAGTCCTGTTACATACTGCATGTCTTCTTGTACAAAGTTAGGATCTATATTAGCCCACTTACCGTCAGCAGTTCTAAATGGATGGTCTGCTGTGGTTTCAATAACAGTGCCATCGTCTAAAGTTAGTTCGTATATGTTACATGTTCTTGGAACCATTAATTCTTCGACAGTAGCATTTACAATTTCATTTGTATTGTTATCATATGATTTAACTGCATCACCTTTTACAACATCTTTAATTTCTTTTTGTGTACCATCAGCCATAGTAACTTTCATGTGTCCCGTGAAACAGCCGCCGCCACCACCTGAATTCTGTCCTGGCGGAGTACCATCTGATGGTGGTGCATCATCCTCGCAACTGAATCCTCCAAATATTGGATAACCTGAGATATTTCCTCCTTGAGCTCTGTTACATGTCCACATTAATCCGTAATGCCCTGGTCCACCTCTGTTACTAAACATTAATCTAATAAAATAGAATTTGTTTGCTTCTAGATACACTGCTTTTCTGTGTTGCGACCACTGGTTCCACCAATTTGCCTTTGTTTCATCTGTGGTAGTCCATCCAGTTTTCATCAACCAGTTATGTGCAGGACCATTAGCAACATTTTCTTTGCTACTTTCTAATCTGTCGGTCCAGCATCCGTTGTGTGCAACATTTGCTGTGCTGATATAATTATATCCATTATCAGCATTAAATCCATCATCAGTGAACCATTCTTTGAAAGTCCCTGGTGCGGCATCACCGCCGCTTGGTGATGGTCCAGAGCCATCATCTGGCACACCAATTCGGGCATAATTTTTGAAACCGCCGCTAATGTAATTTGGGTATGCGTTCCATATGTCTAAATCTGGTTCAGGCGGGCCACTTGACAAGTAGACAATCAATTGGTCATCACCCCAACCACTAAAGTAATATACGCCTGTGTGTGGAGCAAACATATATCCTTTTAGTTCATATGAATGCTGACCTTGTCCTGAATTATATTTGTGGAAGGATTTTACAGTTCTATTTACTATTGGTGCAGACCCTGCTGTACGTGTTCGCCATGGCTTCCAAATGTTAGAGTTTGAGAAACTTTTGAAATACGAAGGAGAAATATACAAGTCATGGTACGGCCAATATACGTTGTCAACTTCACGTTTAGAACCCCACCAATCTTCTCCGTGTTTTGCATCTTGTGCAGAGTTGTTATCATCTCTGAGGGCTTTCCAGCCTTTTAATACAGCACCATTTCTATATGCTCTACTTGGTCTATTAGTATCATCACAAGAAGGTCCTGGTGGCACATAGTCATCTGGCTTTTCGCCTACAAATCTTATCACCGCTTGGTTTCTTATTATTGAAGGTCCGTCTGCTGTATCGTCAGCCGCTTCAAAATAATTATATGCATGACTGTAGTCATTAGCATACGAGCCGTTAACATCTCTAAGTGTGTTACCTGCTGTATCTGAAAGTGAAGGTACCATCCATAATGTGATGTATTTGCCTTTATTACAATCTACATTTAATGCTCTAATATAGCCAATGCCATTGAAACCAAACTCATTGTTTTCGTTAAAGCCTTTGCCTGTCATCTCAGTGGCAAGATCACTATCCCAATCTGACCATTTAACAGAGATATCATCGTCGTTGAGTTCTGATATTAATCTTGTGAATGTTAAATCATTATAGAGTCTTGTTTCGTTGTTTGAAATATTCTCTACATTATCATACGTGTGTAGGCCTTTGTCATTGGTATCAAATATAGCATCAACTTGTGTATATCTATTAGCACCAGATGTTAAATTTTGATCTACACCATATCTAGATATTTGATCACCATTTCTGGTTGGAATATCATTTGCATTGTTCATTGTGGTTTTAAGCAGTCGTGTGTCCGGGTCTGCTAACCAAGCACCTAGATCAAGATGATTGGTCATAACTTTGCTGGATCCAAACAACGGCTGTTTACTTTGCCATAAAACATAACCAGTTGCATTACCCCAAGGTTTTGCTTTTATGGTGTCGTTTTCAACATGAGAATTTAGGAATACATCTATACTGCCTGATGTTGCTATTTCAACTGTTTTGCTAAAGAAGAATTGCATGTCACCACCGAATCCATATTGATTACTATCAAAAAATGCTTGACAATTTGTTAATGTATTAAGCATTAGTTGTGTAGTAAATGATCTCCCGGCATCGGTTGTATTAACTGAGCCAGTTGGATTACTTTTTCCTTCGAGGCCGTCATTCATTTCCTCAAAGAAATACTGTGTTTCTTTTTCTGTACACACACCTGGTGCAGTTGTGCCAGGAGGCGTAGGATCATCTGGCGTTTCTATTGCTAAACAAGGACCAGGTGCCTGGGTAATTTTTGCCAGTGTGTTTACAGGTGCGCCACCCTCTACTGTGGGTACAGATTGGAAGCCTAATTGTTGTTCTAATTCGCCACTGCTGAGTAATCTTGTATTACTCAAACTGTAATTTTGTGTACTTCCTGCAACTGGTATAGGTGTTGCACTTCTAGTCAATGCTGGAAGATCTACAACTAAGGTATCGTCATCACCAGTACTAGCACTGCCAGTTTCTACAGGATCAAATTGATCTATATAACTATCAACATCATCTGGTGTGAGTATTGCTCCTGATTGGTTAATAGCATAATCAACTGTTACATTATTCCAGCCTTTTCCAGCCCAACCTGTGTCAGGTATCAATCTTCTTGTGATTGCATTTGGTGGTAATTCTGTAAGCCTGATATATTTTACACGTACAACTGTGCCGTCGTAATCACTGTAAATAGGTGCTGGATTGCCGTCTGCATCAAGTTGATCATAGTTATAACCTGTTATCTGATCAACGTATGTGAATGGCTCTGTCCAAAAACATGCAACAAATATATGTTCTGGGCGTAGTAATGTGTTGTCCTCGTCGTTGTCATTTTCATTTGCAACGCCGTCACTGACCACTTCATCAATTTCTAAATAGTCCCACCACTCTTCATCAAAGAAGAAGTTGTAATCAATTTCTCTATCAACGCCATTGATATCTTCGAATATGCCATCCCAAAATGCTTGATTAGAGTCACCTTCTCTTGATCTGCTGTCTGGTTGCAATCCAGTAAGATCTTCTTCTGTATATCTAACACCATTAATTTCGTATAAACGTCTGTCAACGTTAAATACAGGAGGATTTACAGTAAATCTTCTACTGTATTTGAATCTAGAAATAGGCTTGTCATATGTAAGGTCACTTACATCGGGATAGTCTAATGCATCATGGTCGTCACCTGCTTGATAATATCCACTACCGTAACCTAGTGTTTCATTATCTACTGATCCAGGGCCGCCTGATGTAGGTGCCCATTGACCTGGTGCTAGACCTGGTGTCCATAGAAGGAATTGGCCAAAGCCTGTTTGTGGAACATATATTTCTTCTCCTTCGGCACCACCTGGTAATATACCTCCTGGCTCTCCAATTGGATAATCTATATACGTAGATAGTTTGGCCTGTGTTCCGCTTGGTAATGCTGTAAAGTTTGCTATTCGATCTGAATTATTTCCACCTGCTAACGCAAAAGGTTCTGGAATCAATTGAGGGCCTACATAAGCGGCCGGTTCAACTGCTTTTAAGTTTACAATGTTTTTGGTTTTTCTCAATCTAATAGGATCTTTTGGTTCTGTAATCTTATTATCAGAATCAATTGAAGGTAATATCTCATTTCTCCAATAGTAATCTGTTGTGTCATATTGACCAAAATCGGCATACCTATTGAGAGTAGCATTAAAATCATGATCTATGTTAGGTGGATTACTCTCATCCAACTTAATATAATAAACATGATTATCTGAATTTTGTACTGCTTGGTAAATCAAAAATACATTTTCATTTTTAATTGCACGTAACCTGTATGTAGGAATACTAATAGAATCTGAACCTGCAGTAAACGTCTTTTTATCAAGCATGTTGTATGTTTGTTGTTTTCTACCAGGCCTCCAAGATCTACTTGAGTTTGCACTACCAGGAATTTGTTTTAGAACTAAATCCTCATTTATATAATCTAGGTTATTAGTTTGCGTGTAGGTACCAACATGAAACTCCGGCATTGGAGGAATTCTTTGTTCTTGTTTGTCATTTACAATTACACCATCTTTCACAATAGTTTCTTCGGGCACATACATTTGTATTTCGTTATCCCAAATATAATTGATATCATCTTTAACATATCTCAATCCGTACACAGGACCTGATTGTATTGGGCCTTTATAAAAATTAGGATCTATTCTGGATTCATCCTCTGAACCAATTACCATTGAACCAGTAACAGAATTTTCTTGAATGCTATTTAATGCTTCAGTGCTTAAAACATAAGGCCCGTAATCATGAATTAACGGTGCAGGTGTATCTCCTACAACAGGTATCCACGGACTTTTCAACATTGGAATTTTAAGTTGCATAGATGGTAATCCTGTTTTTGGATTAACTGTTGTCATGCTAGTTGGATCTGTGAAACTTTGTTTTAATTTAATAGTTCTGTTTAGGTCGTTTTCCAATGCCTGTGGATTCAAATAACTAGTTAAATGTTGTTGACTGCCTTTAAGTGTAACAACACCCTGGTCCACAGTACTTAATTGTGGATATAAAATATTTCTACCCATGTCTCTTTGTACATCAACATCAATACTAATTTGTGTATCACTTGGTAATGCATCTGGGTGTATTACACAAACACTTCCGTCCTCTACAATGCTTACAAATCTTGGATTAACAATTTCAGCATTGCTTGAATACTTAACAACTGTTTCTGTTAAATCTGTGCTTCTGGTTAATCCTATACTGTTAGTTGAGTTTGCAAAATCAGCATTTATGTTACCAGATTCATATGGCACACTGCCATTGATTGTTCCTATTTTGTGATCATAGTAAATCTGTGTTGTAGTTGACTTAGCCCAACGATTATTAATGTATAATTCTTTTGGTGTAACTTTATTAATGCTGTAAATTTGATTGTATGCTTTTGGACTAGCAAAGTGTACAGCAATGCGTTTTCCATATTCAGCATATAGAGGCGATATACCATGATCACTTACTGTTTTAATTTTGATTCCTTCAGTGGTAATGGTACCTGACTGGTATCCAAATGTAAACGGAGAAGGAATTGTAATATTGCCATTTTCAGAACTTTTAACTCTAAACATACCTTCAAAGTTATTTGCAAATACTCTCACAATATCATTATCGCTTAGTGGAAGATCTGGATTGCGTGTAACTAATTTTGTATTGTTTAAGTGTCTAACACTTAAGGCATTACCAGCAACACTATTAGGTCTTGTAATGGTAAAACTTCTTTGTGTGACATTGCTAACAATGTGATATCTACCTGTATCACTAGAATAATCTTTATATGATTTTATAACAAATGCTAAATTGTTAATGTTACTTACAACATTAGCATCTTCGAGCAAAGGCTCATTTATATGGAGCAATGCATTTGTAGGATTTTGTGAATAGCCAATCAGTTTATGAGTTTTTGTAAACAGTGATTGAATTTTAGCAATAGTTGCTGTGTTTGCATCTGATGGTAAACCAAATTGTGTGTCTACATTGATGCTACCAGTAACCGTTATACTGGTATTTGCAAAACTACCACTAGAGTCATCAAGAATATTTTGATCAATTTCAGCATTTCCAAAATTCATATTAGGTGTTGCTGTTGCTGAACCACTGATACTGATTGTTGGTGTGCTAGTAAAGCCTACACCGCCATTCACAACATTTAGTGCTGTAACTTTGGCATTTATTACTGCTTCGCCTGAGAAACCTGTGCCGTCACCGTGTATGGTTACTGCTGGTGCTTGAGTATATCCAGAGCCAATGTTTGTAACAACTGCTCTCACATTACCTTGTAGAATTGGTACTGCGGTTGCATTTTGTCCGCCTGTGCCTGTGATTGTCACAGTAGGTAAATTGTTACTTTCATAACCGCTACCACGTTCTAAAATATTGATATTTAATATTTGACCAGTTACTGGGTCAACGTCCATGTCTCTGACTTCTGCTGTTGCTGTTGTTCCTGAACTAGGTGGAGTAATTGTTACTGTTACTGGATTAGTAGCATTGTAATCGCCGTTACTGTCAGGTCCAGTGTACAAATAATCTTGTCCTGGGTCGGTAATTGTAAAGCCCACAATTTCAGCATCAAAAATATCTGTACGCACTGTAGCGCCTGTTCCACCACCACCGCCAAGTGACACATTAGCACGTTGGAAATTGTTGTCAGTGATAATGTTTACGGTGCTTACATTACCTTCTATGTTTGCTGTAATGGTTGCACCTAAGTCTGGTGTTACTGTAACAGTAGGTGGTTCTGAGTATCCTGAGCCTGCACTTGTAATTGTTAAGTTAGCAATACTAGTTGGGTTAAGAGATACATTACCTGATGTTACTGTAGCAACTACAGCGTCACGTTGTACTTTAGTACCAATGTTATCTATGATTTGTACAGCATCACCGTTACTGATAGTGCCTATAGACCCGGTTAATTGTACGGTGTTTCCATCACTGCTACTTACAATACTAGCACGTAATCCAGACAACACTTGGCTTACAACTGGTTCTGTAGATATAATGTCATAACTGTTAAGAGGACCAATAGATTGAATTCTTGCTTCAATCTGCCTTGGTGCCTCAAAGCCTCTAACTTTGCTGGTTGCTTCTCTAATTATTCTTTCGTTGTTCCATACAACAATGTTATCATTTACATTTGCGTTTTGTAATGACAACACAAAATCTAAATATTTTCCAGTATTGATTTCGCCAATTTGGTTGCTGTCAATGTATGATATCAAACTGTAATTTGTAAACAGTGTTACATTGCCACTTTCACTTCTTTCTAGATAGTTTACTTTTTTACTTGCTGTTTCGCTTAATAAATTATCACCTGCAGGAATTAATTCGTATACGTTCCAATCTTCGTTTTCTGATTTAGCAACATGTATGTAATCATTTTGTTTTGGCTTGAATATAAAATCATCTCTGTATAAATCACTAATACTTTCTACATCAAATGCCAAGAAGTTAACATTCGCTGAGTTTACATAACCAGCATTACTAATTCTAGGATAGTTACTGTCAGTCATGCCAAATATATCAACGTTGGCTGTAGTTGGCCAAAGTTTGCTGATTTTATCACCTTCTGGTTTCTTCAAGAATCTTGTAGCATCGTCAATATCAAATACTAGTATGTCTTTTGACGATGACGGCACAACATCATATGTTCGCTTGATTCCTACTCTAGGGGCAATACCTTCTTTAGCAGTTACTTTGATTCTCACTTTAGAATTAGGTAGATCACCAACAAAATTTTCAGTGAAAGTTAGTGTAGGTCTTTCTATAATTTGTATTACAGCATTTTCATCTAACGCATAATAAGTGTCACGTTGTTGTTCGTTTGCATCATAATCTCCTGGTGGATTAACTTTTGCTGTTAATACAGAATCAGGTAACAGACTAATATCATTAAAAGTAATACTGTTTGTAGCCAATGTAAACACATTACCATTTGAAACTAATGTACCATCTGAAGTGTATGTGCTAGGCGAATTATAAATTCTCACATTGTTTACAAAAACTTCAACGTATTTGTATTGGCTGTTGTCGCCTTTAACTAAATTAGATGGATCTATGTTTTGAGCACTATTAAATGCTAAAGATACACTGTTATTAACTAATTCAAATGCATTGTTGTCTGCATCAGCAATATTACTTGTATTAAGTGATGGATATTCTGCAAGTGTTGTAATTGAAAAATTAGAACCTTCGTCAAATGTCCAGTATATATCTAAAGGATTATTCGGATCAACTCTAGGTACATTTGCATCATCAACTTCCACAACTATATCATTTGCTGTAGTTGTATAAGTAGGATCTTCGTTTGCTAATGCGCCAACAAGACTAAATTTTTGTTGAGGTTGATATCTAGCATTAGTTATTCCAATGTTTGCGCCGTCTACCACAGTAAAATCACTACCTGATAAAGTAATAATATCTTTTGCAACTAAATCAATTACAGATGCGTTTGCATCAAGGTCTGTATAGTTTGTTATGCTACTTGCTGTGACATTAACGTTCAGACTAGTATTACTGTTAATTGCACTTGCAATATTTGCACCAGTAACGTTTGAAGTACCGTCTGAATGTGTAACAGTAAGCCTAACAGTGCTTTCAGAAACATGATCTGTGATCTCAAATTCTGTAGAAGTTGTGTCAGTAATGTATGTATTACCAATTGCTAATGCTTTGTCAAGCACAGTTTCTACTTCATTGATTAATACATTTGAAGCAACTACTCTTGCGGCTAATGCAGTTGGGTCATCATAACCTGAACCAGACTCCGTTACAATAATACTGTCTAATTTGTTATTGCTGTTTAACTTAGCAACTGCTGTTGCACGTTTTCCTTTAGGATTACTAGGCATTGATATTTCAATCTCTGGTAATCTTTCGTAATTGTATCTTGCTTCGAACACATCTATGCGTTCAATACAATTAGTTGTACTTTGTGGATAATCTAATTTTATTAATTGACTATTCTGTTTGAAGTCTGTTTTGTATAATTTAAGTTCAATGTTTTGCTTGTTTTTTGTATTACCAAAATCGCCTACACGTAATGCCCATTCGTCGTATACAGTAATGTTGCCTTGGACAATACTGTTACTGTTAGCCAAACGTGTTAAACTTTCCTTAGTACCTTTATTCTGAATCATGCCTTGATAGAATTCAAACTGTTGTTCATCAAGCACATCAAGTTCTGTTAGATAACTTTTTTCTTGGTAGCCAAACAATGCTCTACTTTGTTCGTATAGTTGTTTTTCAACAGGCACAAATCCTAATTCATGATAGCGACCTAAACTTTCCGCCATATTATCTAAGTTTGGTCTAAGTTCGTCACCATCAATTATAAAGCCTTCTGAAAAGAATTTACCGGTCCAGTTCTTTGTTCTGTTTGCTTTGATCTTGATTCTCTTATGTCTTTGATCATATAAATTATCAAAGATTACATCAGCAAACACAGTTTGATTATCAAACACTAGTGCATGTTCAATTTCTTTTGTGAACAACATGCAACCATAAATTTGTTGTCCTAGCGGAGGAATAATTTCTATTTGAGACCCTTCTCTATTAATTTGGCATTTACCAGGATCAACAACTGCGCCTGTTTGATCTATGATAGAAAATTGATCTCTGTCAGTCCTATTAATCTTAGCAATAAAACCTCGAGGAGCAGTAAACAACAAACGTTTTGCAAGTGGTGATAATTCAATGGTATTACCTATTTCCCATTTACCTGTTGTCCAAAACAAAAATTGTTTGCCAGCATACATCCAGTCATTGACATCATTGATAGCACCGTCAAATTCTCCAAAGTCAAAACCTTCCTGATTATTATAAGCACCTAGGCCTATTAATAAGTCAAAAACTTCTTGTATAGTTTCAAATTCTGTATCATAGTATACTCTAACTGGTACTGATTTTCTAACTTGATACAATGCCGCTTCTGCACCATTTTTCTGTGGTAATTTACTTAATGTATTCCAATACTGTGGATCAAAATTTGTACCAGATGTAACATTTAGTTTTGCTCTAAAGTAACTTCTATTATACTCAACTATTGTGCCTTTAGGATAACTTTGTTCTGGTGCCCATTTAACATGTGGTGCTGGTTCGCCACCAACAGAAATTAACGATTTAGGACTCTTAGGATCAACTGGTAATACATTAAAGTATCCTCTGTTTTTATCGTACCCTCTTACAATATACCCACCAGCACTTTTTTCAATAATAATGCCGCTATAAAAATTCCTTGATTTATAATTACTACTATGTAGGTTGACATTTATATTCTCTTGTGGTATAATTAAACTTGTAGCATTACCGTCATTACTATATTGGTCTGTTCTAGCAACCATGGTGTCTTTATCAATGAAGCCACTCATTCTCTGTGCTAAATTGGTATTCAGGGTTCTCATTTTAGTTGCAAAGTCATCTACAATGCTGAGATTTTGAAACTTTAACCATGTGTATATAAATTGTGTATAACCAATTGCTGTTATGAAATTTTTATTTTGATCTAGTTCGCCATGTATATGGAATTCCGTTGGATCATAAAACTTCCAAAACTCTCCAGTATTTTTATTGAGAATATATTCTTTGTTACAACTAGGCCTTGTTAAAGAAATTGGATTACTAAAGAAAGTAGCAAACAATCCTGGTTTGGATAATAGCAGTGCCTCCGACATTGCAAAAGGAAATTCTTCTGTGTTCCTCCACGCATACTCTGCTGGACTGCAATCACCAAATGACCATTTACCAGAAATACCGGTTGTGCTAACCACTGAAGTATTTAATGTGCTTCTTATATAATAATCAGCATCTTGATTTATATACCCATTATTTTTGTTATTGTCTGTTTCATCTATAACTACTTCTAATATAGCTCTGTAGCCATCACCTTGTATAGTTGCTAATGCTTCAGTGTAACCTGAGCCGGAATTTGTGATTGTAATTGCTTGTATAGCACCATCAACAATAGTTGCAGTAGCAGTAGCACCACTTCCGTTGCCAGTAATTGCAACTGTTGCGTTAGTGTACTGCCCACCTTTGTTTTTGATTTTTATTTCTTTTATTAAACCTGTATCAGGAGCATTTGAATAAAAACAATTTTGATAAACATTATTACCTGAAGTTCCTTGCCCTGAACTTCCGCCTACATGGAAAGGGAAAACAGGTTTGTTGTTTTCATCTACTGTGGCAACATAAAATCTAATAGGTGTATTCGGTGATTCTGGTGTACGTGCATATCTAACATTATATTCATCAACATACTCGTCACCACTGCCGGCAGTTGGTTCCCAGTCTTCTATAAATTGACCAGTGTAAGCACCACCTGGACCAGATTGTCTTGTACCTGATCTCACTGCCCATTTAGATTTAATTCTCACAATACTGTTTGAGTCTATACCTTGAGCACCACCGTATCCATATGGACCATAAATAGGCAGACCATCTAATGCCCAACCTACTATTGGGGAGTGTTCAGTTGTACTCCACTCAGTTAATCCTGCTACACGTGGACTAAAGACATGATAGTGTAAAATGCCGTCCTCAACACTTGCATGACCTGAATCCGGATCATGATTTTTTGTAACAGTTGAGTAATGCCATTCACCTTCGCCTTTCCAACTTTCTTCTGATTTAATATTGTATACCGGTATACCATTTACTGCCACAGCAACAGGACCCTTGCCTTGCTTTTGTGAATTGCCTGTAGGAGGTATATTTGCTAAATCTCTTTTTGGAATAGTGTAACTTACAGCATCAAATTCAATTGACTCGCCATCTAGTGTGGCGTGTCCAGAATGTTCGTAGTGTAACCCGTCTAGTGTATGATTAGGTATAGTATGACTTTGTACATACAAATTACCGCTATCTAGTGAAACTGATACACCGTCGTTTCTAGCAAATGATGTTACTTGAATATCTGTAAGGGCATTTACAAATTCGTTATTCCATTGCTTTGTTAGTGTTGTGGTATCTGTAGAAATAATATCAGCAGGTGCAATCAAGTCGCCGTTGCTGTCAACTGGAATTACTTCATGCAGTCCAATTCTTCTAAAGGGGTTGTTCTTCTTGAACGCATCATTGTGAATATTTGCTCTAGGGCCTTTTCTTATTATGCCTTGCTCTAAATCATTCCATAATTTTTCATTGGTAGGAGAATAATCTATAATAGGACTTACTTTGTTTGTATCGCCCGAAGCATACAAAGCATATTCGCTGTCCCACCATATAGGCTTTTCTGTAAAGCCTAACATTTCCCATGGATGAGTATTTGGTTTAATGGTATCGTAGTAATACAAATAGAAGCCTTTCCAATGCCCTGGTATTAAACCTGTATTTGCATAGTTCCATGTAAATTTATTATTTTCATCATAGAATTCATTGACTGTACCATCGAGATTATTTCTCTGCAACCAACTAGAGTATGAACTTATCATCAAGTCATTGAACTCTTTATACTCTAATGATGTTTTTCTAAATTCGCCATTTTGTGAACTAAACACACTATGTTCTGGCATGCTGTTATTAGTTCTAAACTCTGCTTTAGCACTGTTAAATATTCTCTTTTCAAATTCTAATAACAAGTCATCACGTAAGTCTCCCTTGATAGGTGTCTCACTTCCGTCATGGCCTATAATAACCTTTAAGGGTTGAGAGAAACTCTTGTCTATTGTAATTTCAGGTTTGAACAGTGGATATAATCCCATTGTGCTTGGAGTAGGAGGACATTGAGCACTATCTCTTTCTGCATCGTATAACTTAAATAAAACAGTATCACCAGAACTCAAATTAACACTGTCTTGTATTGTAATGGTTAAAGGTTCAAACGAACTTATTACATAATCGTGATCAACAGTTAATAATTTTTGATTTAGAAATACCAATAAACTGTGTTCAAGTTTGTCTAGGTCTGCATCATATACACTTGTAAATGTCTTATCTGCAGGCGTACTTGGAATGCCAACTAAAAATTCTTCTTCTTTGTAATTGTCACCATATGGCAAAATATATGTTCTATTAAATACATCTCTGCCTACTTTGTAACTTTGTGTATTTCGAATAACTTGTTCTAAAATATCACTGACAGCAATACCATCTGTATCTTTGGTATCATAGTATTTGTTAATTTCATTTTTGATTCTGTTTTTGAATTTCACATACTCAGCTCTATTAAATTTCAAAGCATCTATTAAGTTGTGTGGTTGATCATCAAGTAAAAATGAACCTAGTATAACATTTTGATCAGTGTTTACAATTTTGTTTGCAAATGTATCACTTTTAACAATACTATCAGAATTATTTGAACCAAATTTTAATCCAGAGAAACCTTCTTGGTTGCTCATGTAATCACTAAAGTGTTCCATATATTGTGGCTGACTTATACCAACAATATCTTGTTTTAGTACATTGTTTTTCCAACCAATTGGTAATTCGTATTTAGAAATATTTTGATCGTCAATTAATCCTACTTCTGAATTTACACTGATTTCTAAAATATCATTTGCTGAATATGGAATAGAATCTAGTCGTATAAAACCTTTGTTGGTGCTAAAGTATTGAAAGCCTGTGATTTCATCACCGTTAAGTGTAACTGTAATTTCGTAGCCGCTACTAAATTTAGGATTGCTTTTTGGTTCAGCACCAATATAAAAATCTTTTATTTGTCTATCAACAACTGCTTGTGGTAAAGAATATGTAGAAACAATTTTTTGTACATTAGGTTCTGAAACATGTTTCCAATGTGCATGATATTCTACAACTTTTTTGTTTAACTTGTAAAATTTGTAACCACTGATGTTTTTGCTTGAGTTGCCACCAAACGGAATAAAATTATAGTTACCTGTTTTTTGAAAATTTTCAAACAGTATTTCTGAACTAGATTTGAATTGCTTGTATACTAACGGAAACCCAAGCTCTGTATCAGAAACCAAACTTACACTTGTGTTACTTTCCCCGGTAGGAATGCTAGTTGCATAACCAAAGATTTTGTTTCCTGTAAAGTTGTTCTGAGGATATAAATCACTATCACCTAAATATTGTCCTTTGTTATCATAGAGATTAAATAAAGGCTCTTGATTAATTTTTGATTTGTGCTGTGCTTGTACCCAACCTACACTAGTCCAGACATATTCGGAACCAAGATATTTTGAACCTGAATCTACGCAAACAACATCACCAACTACTGGCGTCATTGGTATAAAATTATCATCGCCGTCAACTGCGCCTGCTGGATTATTTAATGCTGGAACTCTAGATAGTGTAACAAATGCTTGTGCGTTTGAGCCTTGATAGATGTATTGTGAAACTTCCTTATCTTCATTAGGAAAGATCATATATGCATTTGATACATCTACTGAATCAACTAATTGTCCTGTTTTAAGTCCCTTTACGTCAGCAATTGAGAAATCAGCCACAGAAACATTTACAGTGTAAAGTAATTTCTCTCCATGCTTGTATAATTCTAATTCTTTATCAAACTCTATAATAGGTCTATTTGCACGTTTGGTTTTTTCTGGTATTGAATCGCCAGCATCTCTGAAATTTTCTATGTGGTACCAATGATTAACTCTACTCCAAGCGTTTTTATTAGTAGCACCACGCTCCTGAATTAAGTAATCTTTTTCCCAATCTACTGATGTATCAAGTCTATAAGATACAGGATTGTTTGATGTTATTTCAGTTAATTTTATTGCATCGCCAACACCAGATACAATAAATGTTTTGCTAGTTTCTGTTGCTGGAATGACATAGTTGCCTGAGAACTCTACCTTCATTCCGTTTCTCATAGACTTACCATTAGGCAATGTATAAGTTTTTTTACCAAGTATGTCTAAGTCTATATCTATATAATCAGATGCTGTACCAGTTATTGTGATTACCGATGGTCCTTCTGGTACCCAATAATATTCTTGGTAATTAATAAATTTGTCAACATTTATAGGAGGTAAAAATGTACTATATCTATCTGAAAATAATTTATTATGGTTTTTTGTCTGTACACCATAACTTTTTAATAAGTCTATAAACTCATCATAAAAAATTAAATTTTCTGGCTTGTTAGTATCTGATGTTTTTGTACTAACTGTAGGCGATAAACTATAGAAACGTTTTGACGCAGTAGGGTGTATAATATATGCACCTTCTACATCATGGTCTTCGCCACGTTGGCTACCAATAAACCCTTTGACTAATTCAACATTAGCCTTGCTGAATAATTGCTCAACAGTGTTATCAAAGAAATTTTTGATAGCATTAGTTTGATGTATAACTGGTAACTTTTTATAAATCTTATCAGCCATTAGTAACTACTGCCTCCACTTGAACTTGAACCTGTGCCAGTGCCAGACGAAGTATCTGAACTGCTACTGCTTATCGTGGTGTCTGATGTTTTATAATTTCCGTGATAGTATGTCACACCATTTGGCATATAGAAAGTTTGCCCAAAGAATGTATGCATATGAGTTGTACCGTTACCTGCTAATTCAGCAACTTCTTTTGATGAGTACAATGGATAGTAACCTTCGATTGCATATGGTCCTGCTTCTTTGTTTGCGTTTGCATATTTACTACCTACATTGACTTCTTCCTGTAAGTCGTTATTACTTAATGTTTTACTGTCCAATCTACTGATAATTTCGATATCATTTACAGTGGCAGTACTCAAGAATAATTCGTTGGGTTCAGACTTAACTTGGAACATTTCGCCAAACTTGCCTGTGCTGTTTTGTGGCATGATAACAATACTACCAATCGCACTTCCTAACTGCTGGTGTATATATGTACTCAATTCTGTGAAGTAGAATGTTTCACCAAACTCCCAATTTTTCACATTGAAGTATTGATTGATTACAGAAATTATTCTAGTTTTTAATTCATTGTCACTGAATTGATCTGACAATTTGATAACTCTAAATTTTGCTCTTAATTTACTATTGGCTTTGTTACCAAATAATAATTTGAATTTTGCACTTCTAAATACTAGACTATCTGTTGCATTCTTATAATCATTTAATTTTTCAAATTCTATGCCTAACTGATTGCTTGTAGGCTCTAATGGAAATTCTGTATTTTGTCTATTTTGCCATTTGAGAACTTCTTCGTAGTATGTTGTTGTAAGCATGACCATTTCTATAATGTTACTGATGCTTGGATCAATTCTCACATCACCGGGTGCAATATGATTCCATTTAATAATGGCATTCTCTTTAATAGGTGCTAGATTGTTTTGAGTTTGACCTCTGCCTGGCCTTGTAAAATAATCTGCGGCCTCTATTAATTTTGTTTCGGTGATAGATGTGCCAATTGGTGTAACTTGATACGTTTTATCATCATCTAACACATAAATTATCAAACCAGACGCATTGGATTTGTTTTCAAATTCTAGTGCTAATGCTTTTGTTTTAACAACAATCCAATCTAAAGTATTAAGAGTATACTGCCTATTGAAACTGCCTGGAGACAGAATGTTTCTACTGTTTGAAATATCTAGTACAGTTTCATCTCGTAGATCTACTATGTTGCCTACAAATGGTCTATTGTATCTATAACCGTCAAAGTCATTATAATACTCAAAATACACCAAGTCTGTTTTGTCAGCAAACTCAGAAAATTGTAAAGGATAGTCTGGTACTAAATCACCATCAGTGTCTATTGGTGCAACTTTGATTTTCCTAGCATCAATATATCCGTCTGCTTCTTTGAATACATCTACAACGTCCCAAACAATCGGTCTATCCAATTTATCTCTGTTATTTTCATAATAGACATTTAATTTGTCGTTGCTGATATTACCACTGGTGTCTGACATATACAGATAATCTGAATTTTGTAAATTAGTATATCGCAATGTACCTGTTCTTGTTACTGAATCCCATTTGGTAAAAAGTATTCTACCAAAATTATCTGCAATGGCATTTCCATTTTTATCTGTTGCTTGTGGTGATGTAGCACCTAAGTTTGCTTGGACAAATTGCTCAGTTGATAATGAACCGTTTTCTTGTAACTGCTTATACATAATAAATGCAACTGTACCTGAATCGTCTACAATATCAGAGCCAAATGTGGTTGCATTAAATGATATGTCTATGTATGATGGCATGGAACTAATTTTACCTGTATTAGATTGAATAACAACATTAGTTTCCGATGACACACCGCCTGAACTGCTAAATGTGTTCAAAGGAACCACAGCATCATTTACAAATAAATCTCTATCTCTGTAACTTTGTGGGGTGGCACCAACATCAGTTCTTAAAATACCAAAATTACTTACCCAAGAAACGTTAACATCTTCCCAGGTAGTATCTCTGGTTCTCAACGGTATTTCTACCAATCTACCACGTGGTACAGTTGAAACTCCAATTGTTTCGTTTTGCCACGCACTGCCTGTCCAACTGAATGTTTCAGTTTCGCCCGGCCTAGTATTCACTGTAGTAAAGATTACACTATCACGTTTACTTCTGTTGTTGGAATCTAATACTTTAATACTTTTTGTGTTGTAAAATTTGAGATCGCTTTTGCTTTGAACAACATAATCAAAACCTCTTGTTGTTAATGTGTATTTGTAAGTATTGTTATCAACAGCAGAATACTCCATAAACAATAGCCAACTGTTTGTTCCTCTGTAATTATTGTCTATGCTAAAAGCATTAGTTTTTGTATCTGTAGAGATATTTGCTGAGCTAATCACGTACCAAGAATCTTTTAATAAATCATAACCTAAAGCAAACGATTCTTCTGCTTTAATTTTATCTACGATCGTTGTTGCTTCAGTTGTAGAAAATTGTTTTCTCAATGAAGGTATAACTTCTATGAGTCTGTATCCTGTTGGTACATCTTCACTTAGTGTCCAAGGACCAGTTCCTGTGGACAATGCACTAGACAATGCTCCGTTGTTAGAAATTTTAATGGCTCGTGCCCAAACAACTTGTGCTGTGTCATTTGGATTTACAAATTTTAAGAAACAATTTTCTTTCAAAGGCAATAATTTATTACCATGCGTATTGTAAGTTTCTGATCCTATAGTAGGATTGTTTGTGAGCACATCAACAGAACCAGTAGAGAACTGCTCAGTTAAATATCCTGTTGTGCCTTTTGCTTTGGATGGTTGTGTGTTCCACAACACATTATCTGCTACAGTATATTTGAATGTGTTTACACTGCCATTTGCAGTAGGGTCAGTATAAATGTTTCTCATAGAGTAGTAAACAAAATTATTTAATGATAATGTTTTTAATTTGTTTGTTAAAATACTTGCTGTAATTTCCACAGGTGTTGAAGTATCGTTAACAAAAATTTGTTCACTTTCAGTTGCGTCATCTATATACAAGAACGCATCGTTGGCAAATGTTTCAACACTTTTATATGCTCCAGTAGGATCGTTGATATCAATGTATCTACTGTGTCCACTGTGAGTTCTGTTGATCGCCTTCATTTTAGTAATGTTTGTGCTTTGACTTTGTGGGAACACATTATAGTCTTGTGCTGACACCATTCTATTTTGTGTATAGAATACCTGTGGTGCTCTTTCTTTGATAGCCGCTAAACTTTCTGCAGGTGTACTATTTCTAATAACCTCCATTAAATCGAATGTAATTGTCAAACCAAAGTTTTTACCATCTTCGTTTTTGTACGGTATTGTGATTGATTTATTTTTTGCATCATTTGGTTTGATAACATATCTAGTAGGGGAACTTATTCTATGCCATAATCTAAATACACCGTTTGGAATGTTTGCAAAGTTTCCATCGCTGAATCTAAGAGTAATTCCTGCTGTGCCTTTATTTTCTATTGCGTATAGATTACGTGTGTTCAACGATGAACTAGTGTAATTTAATGTCTGTCCAATTGTGTTTGGAATTTTTGTCCATTTATTTTTAACAGAGCCGTTTGCATTGATTTCTTGCAAGTAAACATCATCTTCATTGATATCAATTTTAGATATTGTTTCTTGTCTATTTTCAACTGGTGTAGTAAAATTAAAATCTTGTGACTGTAAATCACCTTGCTTTATCATTACAAAAAAACCAGTATCCTTACTGTTAAGACCTTTACTGTCATTTCTATAAATCATATGGAAAGGATTTGTAGGGTCTGGGTGTCTCTCATAAAATTGATCGTTGTCTTTGAGATCTGGATTAATTACATTGAAGTTTCTTTTTACACCATTTACTGAGATAGGAATGTTGTATGTTATAGGTGCATTCAATGCAGTATTTAATTGATACAGTTCTGAAGGAATGTCATTGATTGTGCCTTCTTTCACAGGTGCCGAAAACCTATTTGTTTTACTCATAGCACTGTTTAAGATTGTTATAAATTGTTCGTAACTTTGACCGTTATTAACATCGTCCCAATAAATTGTTCTACCTGATAAGTTAGTACCTAAACTGTCTGTAATAGGCTCGTTTGTTCTAACGCTGGTAACTTTCATTAGTCCACTTGCGGCAATGTTTCTTTTAGGATTGTATCCTAACATACGTGCAAGTTTGAAAACAGAATCTCTACTTTCAGCAGTTTCTAAAAAGTTTTCTCTGCTGTTAAGATCCATTCTGAAAGAAAGTGATTGTGAAAGGTATGCTAACAGATCAATGATGGCAATAAATTCTGAACTGTCAATGTAATCATTGAAATTTTCAGGATAATTTTTCCTAATGTAATCTACTAAAGAACTTCTTATAGTATCAAAGTCGTATGCTTGAAAGTTAATTTTAGTATATGCTTTATATGCAACTTTCCAATCTTCTGCCGCAAATAAATTATTTTGTCTATTAATAGCCATTACAATCCTTCCGAAATATTTCTTATATACTCAACATAAAGTGAATCTGTGGTATTCTGAGGCACGAATGTAAATTCAATTTCGGCACGAATTACATGGTCAAGCACTATAACATTGAGTGTTTTAATCTTTGCTCTAGGATCTCTATTAAAAATTTTTTCTATATCCTCTTCAACTTCTTTTTGTAACTTTGTTGTGCTAGGCTCCATTAAAAGATCCCATATAATAGAACCAAAAGTTGGATTCATTACTCTTTCGCCTTTGCGAGTATAAAGTTCATTCAATAAATCACGTTTTACCAATTCAGAACCTGTCAACGTAAAAGGTGCTGAATTTTCTACTGTGCTGAATCCTACGAAGTTTACCATACAAGTATTTATCTAATTTATTAAAACTAGTTTTAATTACCAAAAACACTTGACAATACTTCTAGAGTGTGCTTAAATACATACAAGCACTGCAAAGTGTGAAACCCTAAACCCACAGAAAGAGGATGCTTAAATGCGTCGGTTAGCAAAAAAGTTCAGAGATATTTGGGCTGTGGCTGAGCAACGTAACAAACAAGAGTCGGGCAGATTCCATCAAATTTATGAAACCAAAAAAGGCTTTGTAGAGATGGGCATTTACGACTACAAAACCAAAAAGTTTGTTACGTTCAACACTGTTAATCTAGTAGGCAACTACAGATATGATGGTGTTGACTTTCCAACTGAATTTTCGGAGATGGAAAATTTAGTGCTGTCATAATAAAAAAGAGGGGTTTGACCCCTCTTTTTTTATAAAAGTGTAAATATTTACTATGTCAAATCATGAAGACTCTAATGCAGAAATCTATCGTCGACAAATTTTAGCACTTGAGGATACTATAAAGTTATTGAAAAGAAATCTATTGGAAGAAAGCAAATTGAAATATGATGCCTACAAACGCATCGGAGAATTGACTTCTACTAGATCTTCGTTGAATCAAAACTAAAGTTTCTAAAGGCCGCTTTAATTTCGTTTATGGTTTGAGGAGCACCAAACGCCGCATTTGGATCTCCTTGGAACTTCATTTTGTGAAAATCTTGTCTCTTGTAATATAAATCTTCAGCAAGTTCGCCAAGTGGTGCGCCACCACGTGGATAATCTCTGGTAAGCCCAATACCCTGTTCATCTGATGTTTGGAATACTTCTGCTTCGTATGCTCTCATTTGCACTAACGTTTCTTGTTTTTCCATATCGCCACCTGGGGTGCTTGGTGCCATAGTCCAACCTTTCATGAGATAAGGAACAATTTCAAATTTTTCTTCATTAATTGCTCTCAGTACATTGCTGTTCAAAAATCTTTCTGGGCCAATGTGATGTGCAAAACTTGTTACTGCTAAACGTTGATTATTGCTCAGTGGAGTTTTTACAGCATGTTTAACACTTTCAAAAGATTTATTCATATCGCCAATAAAACCAACTGTTTCGCCTATAGGACCTAAGCCATTTGAGAAATCAACAATTTGAAAACCGTTAGCATCTTCAAATATAAATCCTCCAGCATCTTGTATCATTGAAATACCTTGTGCTTCTAATGCATTAGCAAATCCTTTTACGTCTGTGATAACACCATTGATGTCTGCAAATTGAGATTTAATGTTGTTAATCTCTCCCATTAATTCTTGTACTTGCCCTTCAAGTAAATCAACAGGTATGCCGGCTTCAAGTGCAAATGCTCTTAGCCTTGCTTCAATCTCAGTTAAATTTTTAGCCATACCAATCACTTTTTCTAGTTCAGGATTTGAAACTGCAAATCTAACTGGTGGCAACATTGCTTTGAATGCCGCGGTCATTTCATCCAATCCTGTGATCTGTAAAAGTTGATCTTTGGCCATTTCCTTGAATTCGTTATATACAGCGGCAAGTCCAGCAAAGGTTGGGATACTGTTTAATAAAGCATTGCCTGCTCCTGCAATTTGACTTGCGGCACTAACTGCTTGATCTGCGGCTCCAGTAATACTGTTTTGTAAGTCTGTTACAGTTTTTCCAGCAGAATCTACTGCACCCATAGCAACTTGTGTACCACTTGGGGTTTGAACATCACTGCCTTTGCCTGTGGTAGGGTCAACAGTGCCTTCACCTTGTGTAGCATTTTCCACTTTTTCATAAGCGGCCTTGACTGCTTCGTTTTGTGTGTCTATTGCTAGGTCACTAGGTATAAGTTGATTCTTTTCAGGATCGTAATTGTAATGCATATCAGGCTCTGGGCCTGGCAGTCTTGTTAATGTTGTTAAAATCTCATGCACCGTGCCAGTACGTTTACCACCAGTAGTAAGTGGTGCAGTGGAATCTCTATCAAATTCTGGTGCATCTTCTGGTGCTAGTTTCTTTTTGCCTTTTGCGGTTTCACTGGCTGGTCTTGCATACGGAGGTACAGGTGGAGTAGGTGTACTTGCAAAACTGTTCAAATTCATAACAAGAGCATCAGCATTAAATGCCAATCCACCAAACATATTAACAGCACCTGCTATCACATCAAATCCGATACCCGATAACATTGTAACTCTGCCTGCCATACATACAACTTCAAAGTTACCTGTACCAGTAGACATAGAATTAGCGCCTGTTGTTACCAAAGTAGAACCACCACTGTTTATATTGACATCACCAGTACTGGCTGTTAAGTATGAGTTTCTACTGGAATTAAAATGCATGTCACTGGCAGAGTCTAATTTAATTTCACCACCTGTGCCCAGTGGTCCTGTAATGTCTCCTGCTATGCCTTGTATAACAGCACCACCTGGTGCTCGTTGTCCGGCTATGTTGTCACCTAATGCAGTTACATGTACGTTTTGCCCTGCTTCTAAATTTAAGTTGTATTCTGCACGTAAGTTTAAGTCTCCCATAGATCTGATATTGATACTGTTCTCACCAAATATATCAATTTGTCCATTGTTTTTGAACTCCATTTTTGCGGAGCCTTTTTGATTAATTATAAATATCGAACCAGTGGTATCATCGAGCAAAAGTTGTGCGCCGCCACCGGACCTTATTCTGATAATTCTGCTGTCCTTGTGATCATCCATTATGAACTGATGACCTGAAGCTCTAACGTTAGATTTTTTGCCGGGCTGTGTTAAATCTCCGCCGCCGCTTTTAAGCAATCGTCCTGGTGTTAGTATACCAAATACTTCACTGGGTGCTTCACGTCTTGAACCCGAACTGCCAAATCCCCTAATAGGATCTAGTGCCAGCCCTTGCTTGACCACTGCTTCTGATAAATCAAACTCAATGGGTCTCGGTCTATCGTTTGATGTGGGCTTGCCTTCTTTGGGACTTATTTCTGTAGTAGGTAATGATACACTGCTGTCGGCATATGATACAGCCGCTGGTTGTCCTGGAATACTGTTTGAAAATTTTCCTGGAAAAACACATGATAATATTAAACCAAATTTTGAATCACCGTCACCAAATGCCACAACAACATGGTTGCCAATATCAGGTGGTTGCATCCAAAATCCATAGGATTGTATAGCACCTTCTGGGTCTTCTATGTCGTCGCTGAGATTTGCATATCGTGTTGTACCTGCAAACGGAGAGCACCATAAGCATTGCACAATCTGAGAGCTTCTACTTTGAGTTGCTGGAATTCTCACTGCAATCGCATGTTCGAATGCTTCGTCAAGATTGTCTTCGATGATTCCCAGTGCAATGTTTTTAGGAACACCAAGACGCTCTCTGAAATCTCTTATATTTACGATTTCATTGATGTCTCTATTTAATGTTCTAGTTGTCTGCGACATGTTGTTCCTTAATTATCGCCTGGACCCATTCCAAACATATTCTCATCAAAGTTATTAGTTTCTTCTTTTTCTTCAACCTCTTCAACCTCTGTTTCAGTTTTCTTCAAAAGGTTAGTGCCTACAATTCTTGATGCTGTAACGTTTGTGGTAAACCTACCACCATTAAACGTACACACACTAGATATATATCTATATAGGCCGCTAAAGGTCCTGGATTCTCCGTCGTATTGCCAGTAGCCACTATTATATGCACTGTCCTCATCACGCCAGTCAATATCAAATTTTTCTGGTGCTTTGATTCTCAGTATAAAATGATTATCGTTGTGGTACCAGTCTGCACTTTCTTCATCGCTTCTTTCTATTCCAGGTGCACCTAAATACCAAGGATCTCCTCTGATTTCCATATCTAATCTAATTAAAAATGATCTGTCTTGCATGTGTTGATCAACAAGATTTCCAAACAGAGTATTTCTCACACTGTTTGATTTGTATGTGGCTTCTTTGACTGGATTAGAAGAAACATTTGTGCTTTTGGTTTGAGGGTCACTTAGTGATTCGTCAACCTCAACTTTGGTAAATCCAAGTTCTGTTAATACATCAGATGATTGTGAACTGTCACTAGCCAATACCAAATCAGTGCTATAAATGTAAGGAGATTCATCTGGTTCATAACTGTCTACGGGCGTTACATTAATTACATTATCGTATCCCAACGAACCAGCAAGATCTGATGCAGTATTACTGTCTATGCCACCTATGAGATCATCTAAAGCATCATCGTCACCCGAAGTAAGTATAGCAGTAACCTCATCAAGATCGGCGCCTGTTAATTCTGATAATGTACTTAATGCTGTGTTAACCGAATCCAATCCCTCATCTATTTTATCTTTGATATCGTTGAAGAAAGATTTTATGCTGTCTAAGTCATTTTCTTTTTTGGCTTCTTTTTCTTTTTCAACTTCAGATTCAACTGTGGTTTCTTGATCTTGAGGAATAGTTGTACTAAGTTTGTTTGATTCCGCAACTGAAAAACTGCCTACGGAACCAAAACCTGGTGCTAACAGTAATGCCACACCAGCATCATATTTTATATCTAATGCAATAATTTGATCATTCAGTCCAGTAAAAATATAATTGTATGCTTTTTTAAGACCGCTTTCAGCAATTATTTGTTCTAGGCGTGACTGTGCCGAATCTGTTTTGAGATCTTGTTCATCTTCTTTAACTGCAATGTCAGTTCTAGAACTTTTATAAAGCACAGGTATATACTTGTATTTGTAAGCATACACTTTTCTTTTGCTGTCGTACCCAGTAGTTTCTGTTATTGCATTAAGCCTATACCAACTCACATAGGCTTGCTCCGGTTTAGAATCTGATCCTGGATCCTCAATATCATCTCTTCGTGTGATTTTTGTATAAAACTCATCGTTCATGCTAAGTAATGTTGCAAAAAATTGATCTATGGTTGTTCCAATTGGAAATGTAATTTTGTCACCATCTATGATTTTTTCTGGTGAGCCATCATTTTCAATTTTCTTGGTTTGAACAATAGCAGATTCACGTTCTATAGCATCAGCCACACTAGCAAGTTCATTCATTTGTCTGTTTATTCTTTCAGCATCTTGTGTATCGGATGTTAGCAAGTCTTGATTTTTGATTGTGTAAAAATCGTCTTCTGCATCACCTTTGTTAATTAACTGTGATAAATCAAATTCATATTGGTCGGGTGTTTCACTATCAGACAACTCTTCGTAGTATTTGTTAAGTGCATCTTTTAGTACGTTTACATGGTCTTCTATGGTTTTGCCACTGGTTGATATTTCAATTGGCAATTTATATACGGAACGTCTAAATGCAAAACTCTGTAGTGATGCACAGATAAAGTCATATTTACTGCCACCATTGTCTATGGCTACAGTAAAGTTTCTAACTGCTAATTTGTATCTATATGGGCCTGATATTACCAGAGGGGAACCACCCTCATCTAATATTTCTGAACCACCTTCACTGGCAGTTGGTCCTGTGTATCCTTGAAACCTTATCTCCAAAAACAAGTTTGGATTGACATTTGGTTTCATGCCTAAATATTTCATTGCCAATTTCATTTCGTCTATGAATGTAGCAGAGCCTGGTTGCGTAATAGTAAATTTTACACCAACTGAATTTGGGCCATTGGCATTACTGAGATTAGTAATTTCAACATTATCTATGAGATTCCCGCCTACTACTCCTGTTTGTGCTAGTATAACCATGTCCCCTGGATTTTCAGGTGCAAGTGATGGATCAGGACTTGATAGTTCGTCTTTGGCGTCTTTGGTTAATGTATCATTCATCATATAAAGACGAATGTTGTATGTTGGATTAGAAAAATAGTCTAAGACGTTTCCGTAAACCTTACCAACATAAGGATCGTTAAATTCAGGTATTCTTGCATTTGAACCGAGAAATCTAGCCATTGTTAACCTTTCAAAGAATTCACAGAGCTCTTCGAAGGTAAAATTATTTTAGTGCCGGCCTTAAAGTCTCTGATTGGGTCTTTTAATATATCAGGATTTCTAAGTGAGAACACCCACCATAATCGTGAATTTTCGTATATAGCATAAGCCAATAGATCCGGGCGTTCATCGTACATGGGAGCAATTACATAACTCTCATCTTTCAGTGTGCTTTTAATTTTAGGCAATTCGTTAAGTCCTAAAAACTTATTATCAATAAGTTCATCTTTACGAATAAAACTATCTCCACGATAAATTTGCTTGTTGTCTGCTGATTTAGCCATTAAATAAATCCTGGTAATGTGCCGTTGGCAACATTGTGTATACTAAAGTTCCTTCTCACTCTGTGAGGTGTGTATGCTGTTGATAAGTTAAGCATGATGTTTGAACGCGAAGGCACATAGGTCACTTTATCACCAAAGGTAACTGGTACATAGTCAACATCATCTGGATACTGAATAGTGTAGTTTGAAATAACTACTGGTATTTTATTAAATCCATATTCGCCCATATATTCAAATAACAATACCGGAGGTGGCGTACCATAATCTTTATCAACCACTGCTCTATCACCATAATAACCTTTTGTTGCAATTTTTATAAATGTGTAAACTGCTAAAAGATATCTTGCTTCATAATTATTAGTAGCATAGAAGTCTGCCGCAACTGGCAATTCAGGTGGTACACTTTTGTTAAATGTTTGAACAGGATAATTCATACCTTGTTCTTGGTGAGTTTCATACTCTGCTGTACCTGATAAGAATATCTGTGGCGTTGTCTGCCATACTAAACCGCCCGAGTCTTGTATGGGTTGCATTAAATATTGGTCTGCACCTAATGCATTGTAAAATGTTTCTTCGCCACCTTTTTTTGGACGCAGTCTTGCTCTCCAGTCATAGTTTTCCATGTGAGGCTGACCAGTGTCTAGTGTTAACTCATCAGTAGATGCTGTATTAATAAAACTTTTCTTCTCTTCAAGGGATTCTGCTAACTTTTGTGCAATAACCGTATCAAATGATGAGCTACCATAATCGGCCTGGGTTCCACCAAAGCCAGGAAAAACTTTACCTAGCAATCCACCGGCTATATCACCAAGCAGTGGATTCTTATTTCTAAGTTTGTCAATACCTTTGGCCGCGGCTTGGTTAAGCACATTATCAATTGCTGTGGTAGTACTTGTAAAATCTTCTGGTCCTAGTGCCATGGTTTCTCCTATAGTTGTATTTATCGAAATAGTTAAAACTAGTGTTAATAGCCACATTTAGTACATTTTAGGTTGACATAAAGGTATATATATTATATACTGTTTGTTAAATTAATCTATTATAGGAGACTCAATGGCAGTCGCAAAGAAAACAAATTACCTAAACAACAAAGACATATTAAAAGAAATACACAAAAGCAAAATGAGTTTTTGTTGGTTAACTGACGAGCAATACAGCATCTATGATATCATTTTAGATGATGTCAGCGAAATTAATTCTAACACATTGCTGGCCGCAAAAGAAAACAAGGCCGCTAGATTACAAAGTGAAGCCTATGCTGAAGCAATGAGTACACATGACAAGAAAAATTATCGAAATAAACCAAAGCAAAAAGACTTTGCTGTAGATATAGAGACCATAGGAGATGACGAAGTTGTGTTTCGCATCATGACTTACGATCACATTCCTGAAGAAGAAGGTCGTAAAAAGAATCCAAAAACAGTAGCAGACACAAAAGCAAAAGTAAACTTCCCTCCATTTCAGCATTATGCGTATGTAGGTAAGCAACTTAAAGAAGTAGCAAGAAGCCATTGGAAGGGCGATATTGCTACTGGCACGTTTGATGCAAAACACGGACAGATCACAAATAAACTAGGAACTATGTTCTTAAAACTAGTAGAACGTTACAGTCATAGAGCAAACTGGCGTGGCTACACTTATGTAGACGAAATGCGTGGACAAGCATTAGTCCAACTAAGCCAAGTGGGCCTTCAGTTTAACGAAGCAAAATCTGATAATCCTTTTGCTTACTATACTGCGGCAGTGAACAACAGTTTTACCAGAGTTCTAAACTTAGAAAAGAGAAATCAAACTATCAGAGATGATATCCTTATTGAGCAAGGTCACTTACCAAGTTTCAGCAGACAAATTGCACACGAAGATGAAATGAAAAGGTTACGTGAAAGTGCTGAAAAAGAACCCACAAATTCAGACACAGAGGCATTCGATTACTAATGAGTTCGCTGTTTAAGACAGCGGCTTGCTTTACAGATATACACTACGGATTAAAGCAAAACAGCCGCTTACATTTAGACGACTGTCATAGATATATTGACTGGTTCATTGCAGAAGCAAAAGCAAGGAATGCAGAAACCTGCATATTCCTCGGAGACTGGAGTCATCATAGAGCAAGTGTAAATGTTGCTACACTGAATGCTTCAATTCAAGATCTAAAAAAACTTAATGACGCATTTGAAAAAGTGTATTTCATTACAGGTAATCACGATTTGTATTACAGAGATAAACGTGAACTAAACAGCATTGAGTATGCCAGAGACCTTTCTAACTTTGTTATGGTCGATGACATGTTCCTTGAAGATGACGTTGCTATTGTACCGTGGCTTGTAGGCGACGATTACAAAACTGTAGCAAAAATGAAATGCAAATACATGTTTGGGCATTTCGAATTACCGTACTTCAAAATGAATGCAATGGTAGAAATGCCAGACCATGGTGGCATCAATGACACAATGTTAAGTGGTCCTGAGTATGTGTTCAGTGGACACTTCCACAAACGTCAATACAAAAACAACATACACTACATTGGCAATGCTTTCCCACATAATTATGCAGACGTTTCAGATGATGAACGTGGTGCTATGTTTTTAACATGGGGCGAAGAACCTGTGTATGTGAATTGGGGTGAATGTCCTAAGTATAGAGTTTTTACACTTAAACAATTACTTGATGATCATGAAAATCTACTTGACAACTATACGTATGCTCGTGTAAAATTAGATATAAGCATTAGTTACGAAGAAGCAACTTTTATTAAAGAAAAGTTTGCTGAACAATATAATGTTAGAGAATTACAATTACTGCCTATCAAAGAAGAAGAAAACGAGTTTGAAGGTGGCGAGATTAAATTTGAAAGTGTTGATCAGATTGTTATTAATCAATTAGAAACAATCGAAAGTAACACAGTGGACAAACAAAAACTTATTGATATCTATAACGGTTTAGAAATATAGTATGCTGAAAATTAAAAATGTGAGTGCCAAAAACTTTATGAGTATTGGCGCACAGACGCAGGCAGTTAATTTTGGAGATTGCCAACTTACATTAGTTTTAGGACATAATTTGGACTTGGGTGGTGACGGTAGCAGAAATGGTACTGGTAAAACCACTATCATTAATGCACTCAGTTATGCACTGTATGGCGATGCTCTCACAAACATTCGCAAAGACAATCTCATAAACAAAACAAACGGTAAGCAAATGATTGTTACTGTTGACTTTGAAATTGACGACGTGTCATATAGAATTGAACGTGGGCGTAGACCTAACACACTGAAGTTTTTTATTGACGGGACTGAACCTGGTGATGGTGAACAACAAGGCGATAGCAGAGAAACACAAAAAGAAATTGAAAAAGTAATTGGCTTCCCACATGAAATGTTCAAGCAACTTATTGCACTGAACACTTACACGGAACCTTTCCTCAGTCTCAAAGCAAACGATCAACGTGCAATGATTGAGCAACTGCTTGGTATCACAGAGTTGTCGCAAAAAGCAGAATTACTTAAAGAGTTATTAAAGCAAACAAAAGACAATATTAAAGAAGAAGAAATTAAAATTACTGCTATCAAGAACAGCAACGAAAGAATAGAAAAAAATATTACAGAGATCGAAAGTCGCAGTAGAGCATGGGATAAAACACATCAAGATAAAGTTGTAGATCTTAAAAATGTTGTTGAAACTATGCAAGAAATTGACATTGATGTTGAACTAGAAAAACACAAACACAATGCAGAAGTTAAAGAACAAACTGATTCGTTAAAAACATTAGAAAACGAATTGGAAAGAAACAGCACATCTCTTACTCGCAGTAATAAAAAAATACAAGAACTAAAAGATAATATTGTAAAAGCAGAAGAAGGTGTATGTCCTGCATGTGAACAAAGTACAGCACACTTAGATACACACGAAGAATACACACAAGATTTACGTGACAAGTTAGAAGCAGAAAACGAATACAATGCTGAAGTAGAATCACGAAGTAACGAACTTAGTGATGCTATAAAAACATTTGACAAGATAGGGCAAGAAGAAGACACATTCTATAACACATTAGAAAGTGCATTAGAGCACAAACACAATTACGAAAACTTAATTACACAACTTGAAGAAAAACTTGCTGACGTCAATCCGTACATAGAGCAAATAGAATCTCTCAAAGAATCTGGTTTGCAAGAGATTAGTTTTGACAATATAAACGAGTTAACGTTCTTAAAAGAGCATCAAGAATTCTTGTATCAATTGCTTACAAGCAAGGACAGTTTCATACGTAAACGTATTATTGATCAGAACATAGCATACTTAAATCACCGTTTAGCATGGTACTTGGACAAGATAGGATTGCCACATGATGTGAGATTTGCAAGTGATTTAGGCGTTGAAATTACAGAATACGGGCGTGACTTAGACTTTGATAATCTAAGCAGAGGCGAACGTAATCGACTTATTTTGAGCCTAAGTTGGGCATTTAGAGACATATATGAGAGTCTAAATAGGCCTATGAATTTGCTGTGTATTGACGAATTAATAGACAGCGGCATGGATTCTATGGGTGTAGAGAACAGTCTTGCTATACTTAAAAAAATGAACAGAGAGCAAGGTAAAAACATCATGTTGATCTCGCACAAAGAAGAACTAGTTGGTCGTGTAAACAATGTACTCACAGTAATCAAGGAAGGCGGATTTACATCATACAACACGGACACAGAGTATGTCGACCAGTGAGTTTAGACAGGCTCCAACTAGTCCAAGACTAACCATTTATTTTGACGACAATCATAACGGTGATGGATTAGCAACACTCGAAGATTACAAAGCAATATTCAATAAGCATTTTTTAGGAACACAATTTCAAAATGTCATGGAATGGTGTTGTGGTCCTGCATTTGTAGGGTTTACATTTTTAGCAGAAGGTATTTTTAGAAACTTAACTTGTGCTGACATTGAAGCAGATGTAGAACGCAGTATAAATGAAACATTAAAACACAAGCAAAATTACAATCACAGAGTGAGTTTTATTCAAAGCGATTGCTTTGATAATATAGAACAGAAGTTTGATCTAATAGTAGGTAATCCCCCTCACTTTATAGATGACAGTTCCGGTGAATATCAAACCTTTTTAGATAGGAATATTGATCACAAAACTAAATATGATTGCGAACGAACAGCAATCGACTGGGACTGGCAATCACATAAAAAATTCTTTCAGCAAGTACGGCAACACCTCAATCCAGGCGGATATGTAATACTTAATGAAAATGCACAAGGTGCAACCGAAGAAACATTTGAACAAATGATTGCTGATTCTGGTTTGCAAAAACATGCGGTTTATCGTAGCAAGAATCCTTCTAGACCATTTTACTGGTACATGATATTGAAGGGCTGATAAATCAATGTATGTCTTATTGGATCTATAAAGGAAAACAAATTGACGAGCTACCAGAAGGGTGCGAAGCATTTGTATACTTGATCACAAACAAGAAAAATGGCAAAAAATACATAGGCAAAAAACTAGCAAAATTCAAAACCACTAAACCACCACTTAAAGGCAAAAAAAGAAAACGCAAAGGCACCAAAGAAAGTGATTGGCGAGAATACTGGGGCAGTTCAGATCATCTCAAAGCAGATGTAGAAAAGTATGGCGAAGAAAATTTTTTTCGTGAAATACTGCATGTTTGTCCAAGTAGAGGTGTAGCCAGTTACTTAGAAGCACAGGAACAATTTGAACGCAAGGTATTGCTCACTGATAATTACTATAATGGAATTATCAACGTGAGAGTAGGAGGTTCAAAAATCTTACGTGAAGCACTGAACAAGGACTAACTATAACTTGCAGGCACACATGGCATTCACAGACACCAAGTCTTTCACATAATTTATAAACAGCACACAAGGTTAGCAGGCCGGATAGTAATACTGCTGTGGAAAAAGTATCCGAAAAGTAGGAACACACGCAACACATTGAGACACACCCATGGTGTTAAGTATTGATGTAGATTGAATGCTGTCAATCAAGAACCACATAGCTCTTAAAAACTGTAACGAGTAGGAACGAGGTTACAGGTAATACACTGAATGTATTTTATAATACACTTAATGTATGATGTCGACGTAGGTTGGGAAAGGTCAGAGCCCATAGAGCAGTGAAAACACCTACTTCCAAGTCAGGCCGACGCGACTCACGTGAAGCCAATTTTTTTTTGATGGAACCGTAACAGGTTCCGTCTGACCTCAACATCTACGTGAAACTGAAATGTTCTTTCTTCGAAAGAAATTTCGAACAAATGAATGAGTGAAGTGAAACGAACGAATGAATGCAGTTAGAAAAGGCCTTACAGGCCTAATAAGTATTAAAGTTCTTCTTGAACACCTTTGCCGGATTTGAGTCTATTATAATTATTGATGGTTTTTACAGCAAGGTTTCTTTCACGTGCGGACATGAGTTGTGCATCTGACCAAGAAATACTACCGCCTGAATACACAGCAATTTCGATGAGGGATTTTTCTAGTAGGTCTGCTTCTGAGCGTAATCTATTAAGTAACTTAACGATTTCCTCAGATGTTTGTGTTGCTAAGAAGCGGTGAAAAAATTTACAGGATCAAAATTTATCTCCTGTTCAAATTGTTCATTACACTTTTCACATTCTAGTAAAACTTTCTTTTCAACACCAATCTTGTTTACTTCAGCAATGTTTTCTTCAATGGCTCTGCCAATTTTTGCATCGCAGTTTTCCATAAACTCTCTGATTGATTTTTTATCAGTTACCACAAAATCGTCGCCTTCAGCATCTTTGCCTTTGATACTGGCAACACTGTCAACCATTAAGTCAAAGTTGAGAGCGGCAATCTGTATAAAGTTTGTGTTGAATGCTTTGAGCTGTTCCATTTCGTCATTGATAGACTGAATGTTTTGTAAACTTCTTGTGGTTTGAAAATTTGCAATACCTGCCTTCACAGAACTTTCGTAAGTGAACGGTCTCACTTCAATTGACAAACCGTTGTCAGTTTCAAAACTGTAAGTTTCTTCTAGAGTTGTCATGCTTTCAAGTGCAGATTCAATACTGCCTACAGAAGTAACTTCTTCTTTGCACTTGGGGCATTGTCCAGTAACATCAATATCGTCACCGTTTGTGGCTCCTTGCATTGCAATTAATAATGCATCAACATCATTACTTAATAGTTCTCTAGGTTTTTTAACAGCAGGCACACAACTTTGGATAACTTGTGCTACTGCTTCACCATTTAACAATGCATCAGGATTCTTCATGATCATTTCGTCTTTTGACGTCATGGGGAAAATAGGTAATTCTCCGTTCTCTGGCATGTCAATGACTTGATCAGAATAAAATTTACCCTTAGATGGTAATTGTGTGTATAACCTAGGTGCTCGGTAAAAGCCCTGTAATGGATTTGCCATATTAAAACTCCAGTTAATTATTTCGATAAATACACTAATAAAGCAGTGATTTATACGCAAAGGTATTTATCACCATAAAAACATGTGTTAATGGATTTTTTGAATGGCAGGCAAAACCACAGTTAATATACCAGGAGAAGACGGCAGAGATCGCGAGGTTACCTTACCTGCATACGCCATGGACTCTACTCTGAGAGATTTGGTGAAAGCCATGTCTGCTCTGTCTGGTATCAGTGAAGAAACTAAAAAAGCCATGGAAAATCTTGGCAAAGACACCAACGATAATTTCAAGAATCAAAACGCAACAGACAAAAAACGAAACGAAATAGCCAACAATCAATTAAACAGTTTGAAGAATCTTAATAAAACTGTTGAAGAAAATGCTGAAGACGCCAAAAAACAAACTGGTGTTTTAAGAGAAGCATTCGAAGATGCTGGCGGAGTACTGAAATCTTTATTCCTTGGCGCAATCAGTTTAACAAGCACTGCATTGTACAACTTGGTGACTACTGGTTATAACACTGGACAAGTTTTAGTTGATCTAAACAGACAAGGTATACTGTTTAACAAAACCCTAGATGGCATGACTGCCAGTGAGGCGTTTGGTAGTTTGACTGCACTAGGCATGCAGGCATCTGATGCAGGACAAATTCTTGGGGATTATTCCAGAGTGGTTGCCACACTTGGTGTTAGTGCAATCACTGATCAATCTAGAGCAATAGCAAACAGTACCAAAATGGGTGCAGAATTTGGTATGACCATGAGTGAGCTCACTGGTTATATTTCAGATGAATTAGACATCAGACAAACTTTGGGTATGATTGATCAATTACAGAGATCAAGAGTATCAAAAAGTTCAGAAGAATTATTCAGAAAACAAATACAGTTTTCACAGGTACTAGGTACTTCCATGGATGACCTTCAAAAATCTGCCGCTGGCATACTTGATAACCCAATGGCTAGATCTGCTTTTGCATTGATTGACGAATTAGGCACATCCTCAGAAGACCTTGCAAATCAATTAAGAATCAGTACATCACAAATGGCAGGTATGGGATTTGATCAAAAATTAATAGATCAAATTGGCAACGAAATGTTTGATATCACTGCATTTTTCAGCGATGCAGGTATGAATTTACAGGCCGCGTTTGCTTCAACTGGTACAGCCGCAGGTAAAGAAGTAGTAGGCATGATATCTGAAATAAACAGTGCTATTGCAAATAATGATATTAAAACAGCCACAAAAAAAATTGGAGACCTTCCTGGATTCATGGAAGATGCAATCAATGATATGGGTCCAGAAGGCATTGCAAGTTTCAGAAGGGTAGCAACAGAAATTGGCGGCGAGATGGGTGCGTCATTATTGATGAGCATGAACTCAGTGAGATTGTATCAGAAAAATTTAGAAGCACTAACTGAAGCTCACAAAAAGCAAGGCGATACAACCAAACTTACAACTGATGAGTTTCAAAGTATGTTTAATAATTTAGCACAAGCCTCTAAATCATTTGAACAGTCTAAGAAATCTATCACCGGTGCGTTAGATACTATCAGAATGGCATCCACTGGTATATTACAACAAAGTGGTATTGCTGATGCAGTAACAAATGTCTTAACCAGATTTTCGTCGATGCTTGTTGACAGAAGTAAGGAAATTAATGATGCAATAACAAGATTAGCAAAAAGATTTGGTTTTCTTGATGGCAATGCAGACGATTTGTCTACAACCATAGGCGAAGGTTTAATAGACACAATGGGAAATTTTATTGATCATGCTTTAGACTTTATAGAAAGCATTAACCCAGAAATGTTAAGTGGCCTGTTTGATACTGTTACAAGCACATTTACCTCCGCAATAGATGCTGTAAACTTAGTGATTGCTGGATTAAGTGCATTTGGTAATTTCCTAACTAGTTCTATGTTCAGCGACGATGCAAGTTTTTGGTTAAAAGGTGCAGAACTATTTGCCAAAGTATTCGGAACTGCATTTCTTGCTTCTGCCGCTGTTAGATTAGTCGGTAAAGGTGTTTCAGCAGTTACTGGAGGATTACTTGGTGGCAAGGACAAAGCGGCACCAAGCAGTGTGGCCGCAGGTGTTGGCCAAGGCTTAGGCAAGGCAGGTGCTGGTATCAAGATGTTTGGTAAAGGACTAGCAAGTTTCCCAGCCGCGGCCATTCTTGGCGCAGGCAAGTTAGCCGCCGCAATAGCAATTATTGCTGGCGCAGTGGGACTATCAGGATATATCATAGGCCTAGGCTTAGGGTCAATGGCAGAAGCATTCAAAAAATTCAATGAAGTAGATGGCATGAACTTGTTGAAAGTTGGTGGCGGATTGATTGCTCTCAGTGCCGGCATGTTGGCTTTTGGTGCTGGTGCAGTTGTGGGTGCCATTGGTAACATTGTGGGCGGCATATTAGACGGTCTTAATGAAATGTTTGGTGGCGAGTCTATGTTTGACAAACTGAAAACGTTTGGCGAAATGGAATTAAACTATAACGGCATTAGAAACAATGCAGAAGCAGTAGCGGCATATGGTGTAGCAATGGGCAAACTAGGCGGTGGCCAGTTAGCCGCAGGGTTTGGTAATTTAGTTGGCACACTAATGGATGGCCTCAATGAATTTTTTGGTGGCAAGACACCATTTGAAAAAATGGAAGAGTTTGGCAACATGAATTTTGACACAGAACGCATTGCTAGAAATGCAGGTGCGTTTGGTATTTTTGCTGAAGCACTCAGTAAAGCCAGTAAAGCAGATTTCACTGCACTAGATGACATTGGCGACATCATGGACGATGTCAATGATGAATTAGAACATTTTTCAAACACCAAGAAAATTGATCCTGTGGGTCTAGCAAGTAATGCCAATTCATTGAAAGTGTATGCTGGAGCATTAAAAGAATTAAGCAGAGTAAACCCAGACAAAATTACCAGTTTAGGTGAAGCCATTGGAGTGTTACATCAAGCACTAAGCAATTACACTGGACCTGGCTACTTTGAATCTTTAGCTCAAATGAGTGGACAAACACTTGATGTGGTTTCTACCATGATGTTTGGCAACGGCGAAAATGCACAACCAAGCACAGAAGCAGTTTCAACTGCAGATAGTGGTTCCGAATCATCTAAAGAAGCTCAAGCCAGAGCAACACTGTTTAATGCCATGATAGATCCAGCACAATTAAACCGATTAGAAAAAGTTCTTATAAGAATTGAAGAGAAAACACTAGGCGCATAATCATTTCTCTTTCCAAATACTTGACAATCCTGATAAATACTGCTACAATAGTTAAAAATATGGATCATTTATGAGCTGGAGAAAACATTTTACACCTGTAGACAATAGTGGTTTACCACTAAATGTGCAGGGTACAAATACAAGTGACGGACCGGGCTTCGGTGCTAACCAATTAAGCAGTTGGTTACCAGAAGTTTATTCTGGCTCTCCAAACAGATTGATGCGTTATCTGCAATATGATAACATGGATACTGATACAGAAATTAATGCCGCATTAGATACCATTGCAGAGTTTGGCACACAAGAAGAAGAAAACAATTCTCTGCCTTTCGCAATCAATTACTTAACTGATCCTAGTGACACTGAAAGTAAAATCATTGACAAAACACTTACACAATGGTGTAATCTCAACAATCTTTACAAAAGAGCATTTAGAATTTTCCGTAATACTATCAAGTATGGCGATCAAGTGTTTATCAGAGATCCTCAAACATATGAATTGTACTGGGTTGATCCTGCTAATGTTGAAAAAGTGATTGTGAATGAAACGGAAGGCAAAAAGATTGAAACATATTTTATTAAAAATCTAGATCCTATCTTCCAAGAGCAAATTGCTACCGATGCTAGTGCATTACATCAAAGACCATATGGTAGTGGACAAGGTATTGCCGGAATTATGAATCCTGTAAATCCAAACACAGGTGGTTCATACAGTGCAGGTGCAATGGACGGTGTTGATCAAGGTGTGCCTGTGAGTGCAGAACACATTGTACACATCAGTTTAACAGAAGGAATGGACAGTGCATGGCCTTTTGGTATCAGTATTTTAGAACCAATATTCAAAATCTTTAAGCAAAAAGAACTTTTAGAAGACAGTATTATTATATACAGGGTACACAGAGCACCAGAAAGACGTGTGTTCTTTATTGATGTTGGTAATATGCCACCTCACAAAGCAAGACAGTACTTAGAACAAGTAAAATACGAAGTACAACAAAAACGTGTACCAGGTAAAAACGCACAAGGACAAAGTGTTGCTGATAGTGCATACAATCCAATGAGTATGTTGGAAGATTATTTCTTTGCACAGACAGCAGACGGTAGAGGTAGTAAAGTTGACACACTACCAGGCGGTGAAAACCTAGGACAAATTGACGATTTAAGATATTTCAATAACAAATTATTACGTGGTTTGCGTATTCCAAGCAGTTATTTGCCTACAGGACCTGATGATGGTTCTGCAATATATCAAGATGGCAAAGTTGGTGTAGCATTTATACAAGAATACAGATTTGCAAAATATGTAGAACGTTTACAAAAACAAATTCAAGAAGATATTGACAGAGAATTCAAAATGTATCTCAAACACAGAGGTATAGAAATAGATTCAGGTAACTTCTTCTTAGAATTTAACAAACCAATGAACTTTAGCAGTTACAGAGAACTGCAAATTGAAACAGAACGAGCAACACTGCTTAATAGTGTGATGAATGTACCATTCTTGAGCAATCAATTCAAGCTCAAGAAGTATTTAGGCTTAACTGAAGACGAAATTAGAGAAAACGAAGAGCTTTGGCGTCAAGAAAACGATGTTCAAAAGTTTGAATCTATCCAAACTGACGGCGGTGGAGCGTCATTGTCGAGTATTGGCATAAGACCTGAACCAAATGCAGACGTAGATCTAGATGCAGAAGTACCATTAGAAGATTTACCTGCAGAACCAGGCGCTGAAGCAGGATTAGATTCGTTAGCGGCACCAGAAACGCCGCCAACAGGAGGAACAGTATAATGAGATTAGACGAATTTTATAGTCCAGAAGAAGATCAAAAAGACAAATTAAAGAAAACTGACACCAGAAAGACTAGATTAACACTAGAACAACTAAATAAGTTGCGTAAAGTCAGAGACATGAAGGAAACGGAAGAAGCAGAACATGAAAAATTTGTTCGCAAAATGTATTCTGCTCCTGCCCAAACACCTACACTGTAAAAACACTGTTTTAAGTGGCGATTTTCTGTATATAAATAAAATACAGTCAAAATCACTTCAAAAAACACCCATTTTACCTACATAAACTCAAAAACACATAAGTAATAGTAAGAACTAGGTACTGAAATGTGCCTGATTCTGTAACATTGTTACAGAAGTTTGAACATTTATACTAATTGGAGGCCACAAATGTCAGAATCAAACAAATTAGAGCAGATTCTCGAACTCCTTCTTGCAGAAGAAAATGAAAAAGCAGAAGAGCTTTTACATGAGTACGTTGTTGCTAAAGCCCGTCAGGAATATGAAAAAGTTTTAGACGAAGCAACAGAGGAAGTTGAGGAGTCTGAAGAAGAATCAGTAGAAGAAGCAACCGAATCAGAAGAAGAAGCAGTAGAAGAGGCTGAAGAATCTGATGAAGAGGCTGTAGAAGAGTCAGATGTTGACGAAACAATTGATCAAAGCAGTGACTTTGAGCAAGAACTTTCAGCAGACGAAGAAGAAATTGATGCAGAAGAAAACGGATTTTCAGAAGAAGAAGGTGACGATGAGGAACCTGAAGGTGACGAAGACTTAGAAGACAAAGTTGATGAGTTAGAAGCAGAACTTGAAGATCTACGTGCAGAATTCGAAAAGTTAATGTCAGATGATGACGGCGACGATGCTGAAGAAGTTGACATGGAACCAGAACTAGATATGGACGGTGACGTGGAAATGGATGATGAAATGGAATCCGTTGAATATGACATCGAAGAATCAATTGAAGACGAAGTTGTTGAAGAAGCAACTAAGTTAAGCGATTCAGTAGCAGAGCCAAAAGGCGGCGAAGCAGACAGCAACGAATCACCTTTTTCAAAAGCACCTAAGCAGTCTAAAGTAGAAGGCGCAGGCGCACCAGTTAAAGCCAAAGACGGCGGCGACGGTAACAAAGGTGAATCAGCAAAAGATCACACACCATCAGACAACATTAAAGTAGAACCTAAAAAGGTTTAATTGCTGAGGGTTATAGATTATGGCGCAAGTACGTAAACTTTACGAGTATATGAGCTCAGACCATGCAGGTCTAAAATTGATGGAATCTGAAGACGGAAAGGACTTGTTTATGCAAGGACTTTTCATCCAAGGTGAAACCAAAAACCAAAATGGTCGTGTTTATCCAAAGAGCGAAATCGAAAAAGCAGTAGAAAGCGTCAGAGGAAGATTGAGTAAAGGCGAAACTGTTCTAGGTGAGTTAGATCATCCAGAAGAGTTACAAATTAACTTAGATAGGGTAAGTCACATCATCACAGAAATGGTTTGTGATGGTAGTGATGGACTTGGTAAACTAAAAATCATAGATACTCCAATGGGAAATATTGCACGTAGTCTGTTAAAGGCAGGTGCTAAATTGGGCGTAAGTAGTAGAGGTAGTGGCAATGTAAACGAGTCCGGCAAAGTCTCAGATTTTGACATTGTTACTGTTGATATTGTGGCCCAGCCCAGTGCACCAGATGCATACCCAAAGACTATCTATGAAAGTTTATTTAACATGAGAGGCGGTGCAGTTATTTTTGATACAGCACAAGCCGTCACACACGATAATAGTGCAGAAAGACATCTAATGAAGCAGATCACTAGTTTCATTAGAGAATTAAACTTAAAGTAAGTAGGAGACTACTATGGCAGTGACATTTAACGAACTACTTGAAGGAACAGAGCTCTCAGAAGAGGTTCGTGGTTCTATTCAAGAAGCCTGGGATAGCAAACTGTCAGAAGCAAAAGAGCAATTAACTGCTGAACTTCGTGAAGAATTTGCCCAAAGATACGAGCATGACAAGAGTCTAATCGTTGAAGCAATGGACAATTTTATTACGACAAAAGTAACAGCAGAAGTTGAAGAACTTGCTGAAGATAGAAAAGCTCTCGCAGAGCAACAAGTTAAGTATCGCAAGGCTGTAAGTGAACATGCTAAACTACTTGACAGATTTGTAACTGAAGCAGTTGCAAAAGAAGTCAAAGAGTTACGTGCTGACCGTGAAAGAGTGGCAGAACATGTAACAAAACTTGACGGTTTTGTAACAGAGCAACTCGCAGAAGAACTTTCAGAGTTCCACGAGGATAAGAAAGCATTAGTTGAGCAAAAAGTCAAAATGGTTAGAGAAGGCAAAAAGCAACTTGCTGAAGCCAAAAAAGATTTCATTAGTAAAGCCGCTGACAAAGTTGAAAACGTTGTCAACAAGGTTATTACAAATGAAGTTAAATCTTTCCGTGATGACATCACATCGGCCCGCGAAAATGACTTTGGTCGTAGAATCTTCGAAGCATTTGCAACAGAATATGGCGTGAGCTATTTGAATGAATCAAATGAAGTTAAGAAGGTTCAAAAGACATTAGCCGAAATGGAAACAAAACTAAGAGATGCAAACGAAAAACTTAATGAGCAATCAGAAAGTACTAAACTTGTAGAATCTAAGTTGAGAGTAGCAGAAGACAAATATGCTCGTAAAGAGAAATTGTCTGAGTTATTATCACCATTAGGCAAAGAGAAGAAAGAGATTATGTCTGACCTACTTGAAAGTGTTAAAACAGAGAACTTAGAGAAGAAATTTGATCAGTATCTCCCATCTGTTTTAGATGGTGAAACACCAAGAGTGAAGAAGACACTAACAGAATCAGTGACAAAAGAACACACTGGTAATAAGAAGGCACCTGCGAAAGCAGAGGCCAATGACAGCACGGAAGTTGTTGAAATCAACACTATCCGTAAATTAGCCGGACTTTCAAATTAATAGGAGTTAAGAAATGGCAAATTTATTTGAAAGCAACTGGTCCGCAACCAAAGAAGCATTGATGGAAGGCCTTAGTGGTCAACGTCAAAAAACCATGGATGTGGTACTCGAAAACGCAAAGCGTCAATTGTCAGAGGCCGCAACATCAGGTGCTACAGGTGCAGGTTCAGTCGCAACATTAAACAAGGTAATGTTACCTTTGATCAGAAGGGTTATGCCTTCCGTGATCGCAAACGAGCTTGTTGGTGTTCAGCCAATGAGTGGTCCAGTTGGACAAATCCACACACTAAGAGTCCGTTATGCGGAATCAGGTGGTGGCGCAACAGCAGGTGATGAGGCTCTTAGCCCATTCAAACTTGCTTCATCTTATGCAGGTAGCCCAGATGCAACAGCAGTTGCTGAAGGTACACCAGGTAGAAAGATGTCAATCCAAATCTTAAAAGAAACTGTCGAAGCAAAGACAAGACGTTTAAGTGCTAGATGGACATTTGAAGCCGCTCAAGATGCAGAAGCAATGCATGGTGTTGATGTAGAAGCAGAAATTATGCAGGCATTAGCACAAGAGATCGTTGTTGAAATCGACCAAGAAATTATCGGTTCACTACGTTCTTTAGCCGGTACAGGTACTAACATAATTAACTTTGGTTCATTAAGTGGACAAAGTGTATACGTTGGTGACAGACATGCGGCACTTGCTATTGAAATTAACAGAAGTGCAAACAGAATCGCGGCTAGAACTAGACGTGGTGCTGGTAACTACGTTGTAGTTTCTCCAGAAGCATTGACAATCCTACAAAGTGCGTCAACTTCAACATTTGCACGTACAACTGAAGGTTCTTTCGAAGCACCAACAAACACTAAGTTTGTAGGTACATTGAACGGAACAATCAAAGTATTTGTTGATAACTATGCCGCTGATGGTTCAGACATTTTGGTTGGTTACAAAGGTTCATCTGAGACAGATGCTCCTGCGTTCTACTGCCCATATGTTCCATTAATGAGCACAGGTCCAGTTATGGATCCTGCTACATTCGAGCCAGTTGTATCATTTATGACACGTTACGGTTACAAAGAACTTACAAACACTGCAAGTTCATTGGGTAACGCGGCAGACTACGTGGATCACATTACTTTGCAAAACGTAGCATTCCAGTAAGATTACCTTTACAGGAAAAAGAGAGCCCAGTTTTTACTGGGCTTTTTTTTTGATTTCTCAAAATAAGTTTAATTGATAAATAGTTACAATAGACACTAAACCTGTTGGAATTATAAATGGCAAAACGAACTTACATTAATGCAGACGAAGAACTTATTATTCAGGGTAAGTTGATCCTTGAAGGTAATATAGAACAGAGACAATTTGTTCACAACGTAGAATTCACACAACAAGATTTTGCAGGAGATATTCTTGTTGTTAATAGTGGTGGTGTTGACACCACAGGTTCAGCCACTGATGGTGAGATAAGAATTGTAAGTGGCTCATCATATGGTTCTATTAATTATTCAGAGTCAGCAAACATTGTAACATTTAATGCAAATGTTGCTTCACCTTATTTTATTGGTGCTATTAGTTCTGCAGATGGTTTAACTTCAGCAGTTAACATTGTTCTTTCCACAGACGCAACAGGTAGTTCAAGTTTTCAAAATGGTGGCGACACAGCAACCATTCCAGTAACACTGGCAACAGTTAACACTGATGTAACAAGTCCTAGTACCACATATGGTAATGCAACACACGTTGCAAGAGTTCAAATTAATCCTAAAGGTCTTGTAACTGCATCAAGTGTAAATGAAATTAATATTCCACACAATCAAATTACAGATTTTGATTCTGCTGGTAGAGCACTTATAAGTGTAACAGACAGCGGCGGTGATGGCTCACTGGCCTACAACAGCACAACAGGTGTAATCACTTACACAGGACCAAGTGCAAGTGAAGTACAAGCACATTTTAGTGCCGGCACAAATACAACATACAGTGCTGGTACGTTTGATATTACAGATTCCACAATCAGAAGCAAAGTAAGTGCAACTGACGCAGGTGGTGACGGCTCATTTGCTTACAATAGTGGCACAGGTGTATTCACATACACAGGTCCAAGTCAAGCAGAAGTGTTAGCACACATCAGTGGTGGCACAGGTATTAGCATAGATGGCAGTGGTGTAATTACTACAACCGATAGTGAAATTATACACGATGATTTAAGTGGCTTTGTTGCAGATGAACATATTGCTCACAGTGGTGTAACACTCACTGCAGGTGCAGGCTTAACAGGCGGTGGTACTATTGCCGCTTCTAGAAGTTTTGCAGTAGGTCAAAATGCTGATGATAGTATTATTGTAAATGCTGATGATGTACAACTTAATGTTTCTTATGCTAGAGGCCTAGTTGATGCAACTGATGCAGGCGGTGACGGATCATTTAGTTACAATGATAGTACAGGTATATTTACATATACCGGACCAAGTGCAAGTGAAGTTAGAGCTCACTTTAGTGCTGGAACAGGTATAGAAATTTCAAGTGGTGTTATAGCAATAAACAATCCAATTACGGAAGATTTTGTTTTTGCAGGAAATTTGGAAGTACAAGGCAGTTTAATTGTAGGCCCAGATGCCATTGAAGATGTACATGAAAGTTTCTATGTCAATACCAACGGTGCATTAACATATACACATAATGCATCAGGAGCCTATTATGCGGTAGCAAAAGGTGACGGTATTGTATTAACTGCTAACACAGTGGCAGTTGGTGCAGGTGACGGTATTACAGTTAATGCCAATGATGTACAAGTTGACAGCACAGTTATAAGAACAACAGGCGATCAAAGTTTAGCAGGTGTAAAAACATTTACAGGCACAGTAGATTTAAGCGGTGCCACAGTACCTAGTTTTACAGTTACAGGAAACTTAGAAGTAACAGGAAATGTTAACTCCCTAAACTATGTAGACTTACAAGTACAAAATTCAGAAATCATATTAAACAGCAATGTGAGTATTGCACAAGATGCCTTTATTAAAGTAGAACGTGGAGGCACAGGTTCCGATACATATATCAAATGGGACGAAGGCTCTGACAGATGGCAGTTCAGCAATGACGGTAGCACTGACAATAACATGCTATTGTTCTCAGACTTTAGTGCTGTAGACTCTGGAGGCGACGGTTCATTCAGTTACAGTAACGGTGCATTTACATACACAGGACCGAGTTCTGCAGAAGTACAAGCACACTTCAGTGCAGGTACTAACACAACTTATAGTGCTGGTACGTTTGATATCACTGACTCAACTATTAGAAGTAAAGTAAGTGCAACTGATGCAGGTGGTGACGGGTCATTTAGTTACAACAGTACTTCAGGTGCGTTTACATACACAGGTCCAAGTTTAGCAGAAGTACAAGCAAGAATTGATAACTCAGCCGCAAATGTTCAAGCACACTTCAGTGCAGGAACAAACACAACATATTCAGCAGGTGTGTTTGACATAACCAATACAACTATCAGAAGTAAGTTTTCGGTTACTGATAACGGTGGCGATGGAAGTTTATCATACAGCAACGGTGTGTTTACATATACTGGCCCAAGTCAAGCAGAAGTATTAGCACACATCAGTGGTGGCACAGGTATTGCAGTTAGTGGTGCTGGTGTTATTTCTACCACTGACAGTGAAATTGTACACGATAATTTAAGCGGATTTGTGCTACAAGAACATATTGATCATAGAAGTGTCAATTTGATTGCTGGTACTGGTTTAACAGGCGGCGGTAATATCACAACTGATAGAACTTTCAACGTTGTGGGTGGCGATGGTATCACAGCAAATGCAGATGATATTCAAGTTGACAACACTGTAATTAGAACAACAGGTAACCAAACTGTTGGTGGTGTTAAAACATTCAGTGACACTATTTTATTACCTAACAGTGCAACTAACACTGATAGAGCAATTTATACAGACAATGCTAACAGCAAAGCATACGTTTATCTAAACGGTAGTGCTATTGAAATTACACCAGCAGTAGACGCAGGTGATGTTGAAGCAGTAGGCTCAGGTGATGTTAACATTTATGCAGGTAGCAGAGCAAGTGGTAACACTATTATACATGGCATCAAAAGTATCAGCGATAGCACATATTCAACCATATCAGAAGCCAGCAATGTAATCACAGTAGATGCAAATATTAGTGCAATACGTGGAGCGTTTAGTGCAGTAGACAATGCAGGTGACGGAACATTCTCATATAACAGCAACACTGGTGTGTTCAGTTACTCAGGTGTATCACAAAGTCAAATTAGAGGTGAGTTCAGTGCAAGTGGTGGTGAATTAAGTTACAACAGCAGTACTGGTGTGTTTACCAGCACAGCAGACAACTACAGCAACTGGATATTAGAAACAGATTCGGGTGCGGGTTCAGCAGAAAATATTACTAGCCAAGAAAAAATCACAATACAAGGTGGCACAAATATCAGTGTTACTAATACTGGAAATGTTGTTACTATCACAAATGACAACAGTGCAGATATCACAGCAGTCACAGCAGGTACTGGTTTAACAGGTGGTGGTAACTCTGGCGCAATTAGCCTTGCAGTAGACAACAGCCATGTCAGAGGATTGATAAGTGCAAGTGGCGACTTATCATATAACAGCACAACTGGTGTTATCAGTTTCACTCAAGCAAGTGCTCCAGTAACCAGTGTTAATAGTTTAACTGGTGCAGTGGTGTTAGACACCGGTGATATAGCAGAAAGCGGAAATTTATATTACACAGATGCTAGAGCTAGGGCGGCAATCAGTGTAAGTGGCGACTTATCATATAACAGCACAACAGGTGTTATCAGTTTCACAAATGACGCAGGCGACATAGAAAGCGTCACAGCAGGATCAGGTTTAACAGGAGGTGGCACATCAGGTGGTGTCACACTAAATGTTGGTGCCGGTACAGGTATTACTGTAAATGCAAATGACGTTGCAGTTGATATGAGTGCGTTTAGCACAACAAATTTATCAGAAGGCACAAATTTATACTTCACAAATGCCAGAGCAGATGCTAGAGTTTCAAACGCATTAAGTGGCGATGTTACAATTGGTGGTAACTTAACTGTTAGTGGTACACAAACAATTCTTAATACTGAAACATTAACAGTAGATGATAATATTATTGTGTTAAACAATAATGTAACAGGCACTCCTTCACAAGATGCTGGTATTGAAGTTGAAAGAGGAACATCTACTAATGTAAGATTCCAATATAAGGAAAGCACAGATAGATGGCAGTTTACCAATGATGGTTCGACATATTTTAACTTACCAACTAGCACAGCCGATGTAGCAGAATTCAGCAACTTATATTTTACAAATGCTAGAGCAAGAAGTGCATTAAGTGTAAGTGGCGACCTAAGTTATAATAGTGGTACTGGTGTATTCAGTTTCACAGAAAGAACTGACGCAGAAGTTAGAGGTTTAGTAAGTGGAACAGGTCTTATCAGTTACAATAATGGTACTGGTGTAATCAGCACAACTGCTGACAACTACAGCAGTTGGACATTTATGGAAGGTAACGGTACTGAGACTGGTACAGTTGGTTCTGGGCAGACAATGCATTTTGAACAAGGCACAGGCATACAAGTAGAAAAAACTGCTGACAGACAACTAACAATAACAAATACTGCTCCAGACCAAACAGTTTCTTTAACAGGATCAGGTAGTGTAAGTGTTTCGGGCACTTATCCTAACTTTACAATTAATGGCACTGATACCGATACTAATACAACATACAGTGCTGGTACTGATTTAAGTTTATCAGGTACAACATTTAATGTTGATTCTGCTACAGCGGCAACAGCAAGTACACTTGCAAAACGTGATGGCAGTGGTAACTTGACTGCTAATATTTTTAACGGTACAGCAACATCAGCACGTTATGCTGACTTGGCTGAGATTTATTCAGCAGATGCAAGTTATGATCCTGGCACAGTTCTTGTAATTGGCGGCAACGCAGAAGTTACTGTAACAGATGAGCCAGGCAGTTATCAAGCAGTAGGTGTTGTATCCACTGATCCAGCATACTTAATGAACAGCGAAGCAAATGGTGTAGCAGTAGCATTACGTGGTAGAGTACCATGTAAAGTAGCAGGTGTATGTAAGAAAGGAGATGTGCTAATCACTTCTGACTTACCAGGACATGCTATGGTAGCCGCTGATCCAAAATCATTAAGTCCATTGCAGATAATTGGTAGAGCTTTAGCAAACAAAACTGAAGCGGCACCAGGTGTAGTAGAAATTCTAGTCTAAACACCCTATATTAATTCTTTTTGATAAATACTTATAACGGCGTAGACAGTGTGGCTTCACACTGACAATGTTTTTACAAACATTGAACTGACCGGGGAACAATATGGCAATTTTTGGTAACTTTAAGGGTACCACTGTTTCTGATTTCAAGATCGGTAAATCTAGTGGTAACAGAATTAGTACAGGTACGGAACCGTCAAGCGACTTGACAGCCGGTGACTTGTATATTGATTCATCTAATACATCTATAAAAGTATATACTGGCAGTGCGTGGTCCAGTGTAGGTTCTACTTTAACAGATCTCAATGTAGATAGCGGAACATTGTTTGTGGACAGCACAAACGATACTGTGAGTATTGGTTCAACAAGTTCAAATGAAAAATTGTTTGTGAACGGCAATCTACGTTTAGGGACTAATCCTAGTCTCCAGCATTCCGGTGCATATTTAGATCTCCGTCATAGTAATGGCTCCGGAACAGTAATACGTGTTAGAGATAACTCTAGTGGAACAGATCCTGTATTCAAAGTATATGATGCAAGTAATAGTGCAGAAGTATTCAAAGTACAAGGATCAGCAATACGCATAAATGATGCGTACGATATGCCCACAGCAGATGGTAGCAGTGGGCAAGTAATTAAAACAGATGGCTCCGGAACATTAAGTTTTGGCGCCATTCCTGCAAGTGGTAGTAACACTCATGTACAATTTAATGATGGTGGCGACTTAGCAGGTGATTCAGATTTTACATTTGATAAATCAACCAACACACTTCAAGTAACAAATTTAGATGTTATGGGAACATTCAGTCATGTGGAAGACTATGGTACCATAACACAGGCGGCAAATATCACAATAGACTATGGTGTTGTCACAGTAGATGACAGGCAACCTACCCCACACGATAGTTATACAGTAGCAGAAGCAAATGCATTAACATATATCAATGCAGGTGATATGATATTTGTCAGTGATGAAACGGGCGGTGCTACGATGGCATTTTACGATGGCACCAATTGGAGAAGATTACAAGACAGAGCTGTAATAAGCTCATAAAATTTAGGACACACACATGCCAAGAGCAAAAACACAAACAGTAAAAAAGACAACTAAAAAGGTTGAAGAACCAAAACAACAAACGATTAATATAGACGACTTAATTGCTCATATCAGAAATGAAGTTAAAAAAGAACTTGTTGATGAATTTGAAGCAAAAGTTAAATTGGCTGAATCTCGGGTAGTAGAAGGCATTCAGCAACGTAGAGATAAAATTACTCTAACCGGTGACACACAATACACACTTGAAACTGACACAGATGGCTTGATGTTCAAGCAACAAGAAAACACTGTATTACTTATAGGAAAAAACGGACAGTTGGCCACAGGCACAAAGTCTCCTAGATCAGTTGGTAAAGGTAGTGCTCATTTCAAAGCAGGATACAGTAGTGAAGCAGTGTTGCCTATTTCAGGCAATGGTAGCACCAGAGGTGTCATTGTAGAGGGCGATGGCGACGACGATAAAAGTTTTACTTTTCGAGCTGTGAGTAGAATGAATCGTCAAGGTGTTAACATTTTTAGTGACGGTGCCGTGACATTAGGTAAAATGGAAAAACTTAATGAAGCAACATTTGGTGTTTACCATAGGCATAATGAAGGACATGCACTTAATGTTTCAGTACCATCATTAGAGTTTGACGGTGCAGTTTTAGGTCTTAATGGTGCACCGGTTATGAGTAATCGATATAATTTTATAGAAGCAACTGCTGACGATAATAGTGTATCAGCAGGAACAAAAGTTTTTAAGGTAAACGCACAAGGAGATGTTTTTGCCGCCGGTGGCATGTACAGCAATAGAAGCAGTTATGCAGAATTGTTTGAGTGGGCAGACGGCAATACTAGAGGCGAAAATAGATTTGGGTTTACTGTAGCAGTTAATGAACAAGGAAAATTAATTGTTGCAGATGAAGGCGATTTACCAATTGGTGTTGTTGTTCCAAGTGCCGCATTAGTAGGTAATACAATGTGGAATGCATGGAAAGACAAATATCAAAAAGATGAATTAGGTAACTTTAAGAAAAGACAATATTATGTAGTTGAGTGGTATGAAAACGAAACTAGTTTAATACACAGTCATTTCAAAGAGACGCTTAATAAAAATTTTGCATTACCAGAAAATGCATTAGAATTACAGACAGATGCATGGGGCAACGATTTACAAAAACCTATTGTTGACCAAAGTTTTGACAGTACACAAGAATACAGAGGCAGAGAAACAAGACCAGAGTGGGCAACGGTTTGTGTGTTAGGCACAGTACCAGTTTATAAAGGCCAACTTTGGAATAACAATTGGATAAAAATCAAAGACCTCAATGATGAGGTAGAACTAGTACTAATTAAGTAATTATGATAAATATATCATATAACAACTATACATTTATTAGGGGAATGTAATGGCAACAGCAATTCAACGTAGACGAGGTACCTCCTCCCAACACAGTAGTTTTACTGGCTTGGCGGGTGAGATCACAATCGATACAACTAACAATACAGTCATTGTACACGATGGCTCAACGGCAGGCGGACATAGGCTTGCAAAATATACAGAAGTACAATCAGCGGCAACAGGTGATATCACAGCAATCGTTGCAGGTACTGCTTTAAGTGGCGGCGCGGAAAGTGGTTCAGCAACAATTAACTTAGATGAAAGTTACTTTGATGTTACAGCAGGTGGTACAGGTTTAGCGGCTAACTTTGAACCAAGTGCAAACAACACTTATAGTTTGGGTAGTTTAACAAACGTATGGAAGGACGTATATGTAGGTCCAGGTTCTCTTTACGTTAACGGACAACAAGTACTTTCAGAGAGCTCAGGTACTATCCAAGTTAGTGCTGATATAAACCAAAACATCAGTACAGTAACAACTGGTAGTGGTGACATTGAGTTTACAGCAGGTGGATCAATTCAGTTCAAATCAAATGTTGTACTAAGTTCAGGCAAAGTTATAACCACAGAAGGTGGTGCGGCAACTACGTTTACTTCAAATATCAACATGAACAGCAACAACGTTAATAATGTTGCAGATCCAGTTGCGGCACAAGATGCGGCTACTAAAGCATACGTTGATGCACAAGTTGATACTGCTGATGCCCTAAGCGAATTAAGCGGTGACTCAGATGATATCACTGAAGGTTCAACAAATTTATTCTTTACAGATACAAGAGCAGACGCAAGAGTTGCGGCGGCTTCGGACCTTGTAAGAACAACAGGCAACCAAACAGTTGCAGGTAACAAAACATTTAGTGATGACATTATCTTAAGCGGTAATTTAACAGTTAATGGTACACAAACAGTTCTTAATACTGAAACACTAACAGTTGACGACAATATTATTGTATTGAATAACAATGCTTCAGGCACCCCTAGCCAGAACGCAGGTATTCAAGTCAACAGAGGATCAAGTGCTGATGTAACATTACAGTGGGATGAAACTGGCGATTCATGGCAGTTTACAAATGATGGTTCAACATTCTATAACTTAGTTAAAAACACAGATGATTTAACAGAAGGTAGCACAAATGAATACTATACAGATTCAAAAGTAAGAAATGCAATCAGTGTTGGTGGCGATTTAAGTTACAACAATAGCACTGGCGTAATCAGTTTCACAGAAAGAACAGACTCAGAAGTACGTGGCTTGTTTAGTGGCGGTACAGGTATTACATATAATAGTAGTACTGGTGCTATCAGTTTAACTGATACTGGTTATGTAACAGGTGTTACAGCAGGTGCTGGTATGACAGGTGGTGGTACAGACGGCACTGTTACTCTTAATGCTGTAGGTGGTTATGGTATTACTGTAAATGCAGACGACATTGAAGTTGCTAATGCAGATATTAGAGGCTTGTTTAGTGCAAGTGGCGACATCTCATATAATAGCTCAACTGGTGTGTTTAGTTTCACTAATGATGCTGGTGACATTGAAGGTGTTACAGCAGGTGCTGGTTTAACAGGTGGCGGCACAAGTGGTGCAGTTACTCTTAATGCTGTAGGTGGTTATGGTATTACTGTAAATGCAGACGACATTGAAGTTGCTAATGCAGATATTAGAGGCTTGTTTAGTGCAAGTGGTGATTTAAGTTACAACAGCACAACAGGTGCTGTAAGTTTCACAGAAAGAACTGATTCAGAAGTACGTGGCTTGTTTAGTGCAAGTGGCGACATCTCATATAACAGCTCAACAGGTGTGTTTAGTTTCACCAACGATGCTGGTGATATAGAATCAGTTACTGCTGGTAACGGTTTAACCGGAGGCGGCACAAGTGGTGCAGTTACACTTAATGTTGTAGGCGGTACAGGTATTGTTGCAAATGCAGGCAATATCGCAATTGACTTTAGCGAATTTGATACAGATTCAATTACTGAAGGTTCAACAAACCTTTATCACACAACTGCTAGAGCAAGAGGTGCTGTTAGTGCAACAGGTGATTTAAGTTATAACAGCAGTACTGGTGTATTCAGTTATACAACACCGTCAACTATTGCTAGTTTATCAAATCATGACACTGATGACTTAGCAGAAGGTTCAAGTAATTTATACTTTACAAATGCTAGAGCAGTAGCGGCACTTAGTGGTGCTGATACAGATGATGTTGCAGAAGGTTCAAGCAACTTATATTACACAGATGCTAGAGTAAGAAGTGCATTATCAGGTGGAACAGGTATTACATATAACAGTTCAACAGGTGAAATTGCATTAACAGACACTGGTTTATTATCAGGTGTTACAGCAGGTTCTGGTTTAACAGGCGGCGGCAATAGCGGTAATGTTACAATCAATATTGGTGCCGGTACAGGTATTACTGTAAACGCAGACGACATTGCAGTCAATATGTCAGATTTTGATACAGGTGATTTAGCAGAAGGTTCAAATCAGTATCACACAACTGAAAGAGTACAAGACGTAGTTGGTGGCCAGTTAGTAACAAATGGTTCACATACAGGTATCTCATTTTCATATGACGATGCAAACGATGGTGCCATTGATGCTACAGTTAGTTTAGCAAGTTTCTCAACTTCAGACCTTTCAGAAGGTTCAAATCAGTATTACACAAATGCAAGAGCACGTGGTGCTATTAGTGTTACTGACGGTGGAGGAGATGGTTCATTATCATACAACAGTTCAACTGGTGTAATTACTTACACAGGCCCAAGTGCAAGTGAAGTAAGAGCTCATTTAAGTGCTGGTACTGGTGTAACATATTCATCAGGTGAATTTAGTATTGGACAGGCAGTTGGCACAAGCAGTAACGTAGAATTTAATAACTTGCTTGTACAAGGTACATTAACAGTTAATGGTGCTACAACAACAGTAAGCTCAACTAACACAACTATTGCAGACGCATTAATTGAATTAGGCTCAGGTAATTCAGGCGCAAACACAAACGATTTAGGTCTTATCTTTGAAAGAGGTAGTACTGGTGACAACGCATTTATGGGTTGGGACGAAAGTGCAGACAAATTTATAGTTGGTACAACTACTGCAACTGGTGCTTCAACAGGCGGCTTATCAATTACTACAGGAACTTTAGTAGCAAACTTAGAAGGCTCTGTAACTGGTACAGTTAGTGACATTAGCAACCATGACACTGGTGATTTAACAGAAGGTTCAAACTTATACTTTACTAATGCAAGAGCAGACGCAAGAATTGCGGCGGCTACTACAAGTGATTTAAGTGAAGGCTCAAATCTTTACTATACAAATGCTAGAGCAGATGCAAGAGTTAACCTTCAAACAGGAGCAAACTTAGATTTAAGTAGCAAAGATACTGATGATTTATCAGAAGGTTCAACCAACCTTTATCATACATCAGCAAGAGCAGATGCTAGATTTGATGTCAAGATGGCGGCGGCTGATACAGATGATTTAAGTGAAGGTTCAAGTAACTTATACTATACAGATGCTAGAGCAAGAAGTGCTATTAGTGTAAGTGGTGATTTAAGTTACAACAGCACAACAGGTGTTATCAGTTTCACTAACGATGCAGGTGATATTGAAAGTGTTACAGCAGGTACTGGTCTTTCAGGAGGCGGTTCAAGTGGTGCAGTTACATTAGCACTAGACATGAGTGAACTTACTGACATGACAGAGGCAGTTGTTGGTTCAGAAGACGAACTTATTTTACTTGACAATGGCTCTGATAGAAGAAAACTTATTAGCGAAATTAACCTAGGACAATTTAACAATGACCAGGGATGGACAAGTAATGTTGGCGACATCACAGGTGTTACAGCAGGAACAGGATTAACAGGTGGTGGTTCATCAGGTGGTGTTACACTTAATGTTAATACTGGTGCAGTATCAGACGGTGCAAGTACTATTCCAACAGGTGACCAAGTATATGACTTTGTTCTAGGATTAGGATATACTACAAACGTAGGTGACATCACAGGTGTTACTGCTGGTACTGGTTTAAGTGGCGGTGGATCAAGTGGTTCAGTTACACTTAACGTAAGTGGTTTAACAGTAAGTGAATTTGCAGGTGGCTCAATTCAAACTGGATCAGAAGCATTTAGTGATTCAGACTCAGTATTGATGACAGCGGCGGCAGTTCAAGACAAGATTTTAAGTTATGGTTATACAACTACAACAGGTGACATTACAGGTGTTACAGCAGGTACTGGTTTAAGTGGCGGCGGCGCAAGTGGTTCAGTTACAGTTAACCTAGATGAGTCACATGTTAGAGGATTGTTAAGTGGTGGAACAGGTATTACATATAACAGTTCAACAGGTGCTATCAGTTTAACAGATACAGGTTATGTAACTGGCGTAACAGCAGGTGTTGGTTTAAGCGGAGGCGGTACTTCAGGTACTGTTTCACTAGCATTTGACGGTAGTGAATTAACTGACATGACAGCGGCAGTTGTTGGTTCAGAAGATGAACTTATCTTACTTGATAACGGTGCTGACAGAAGAAAACTAATTAGTGAAATCAACTTAGGACAGTTTAACAACGACCAAGGTTGGACAAGTAATGTCGGTGACATCACAGGTGTTAGTGCTGGTACTGGTCTTACAGGCGGTGGTTCAAGTGGTTCCGTTACATTAAGTCTTGCAACAGCAGGTGCAGGTGCGGCTACATACGGTAGTACAGCAGACGGCACTAAGATTGACAGTATCACACTTGATGCATACGGTCGTGTTACAGCAGTTGCCACTGGCGCAACAGGTGACGTCCAGGGTGTTACAGCAGGCAGTTATATGACAGGCGGTGGTACAAGTGGTACAGTCACACTAAACGTTGACGCAACTTCAGCAAACACAGCAAGTAAAGTTGTTGCCAGAGACTCAAGTGGTAACTTTAGTGCTGGTGTAATTACAGCAACAGCAACAGCGGCACGTTATGCGGACTTAGCAGAAAGATACGCAGGCCCAGCAGATTTAGAGCCAGGTGATGTAGTTTGCTTTGGTGGTGATCAAGAAGTTGTTGCATGTGAAGTAGATGCATGTCATAGAGTGGCAGGTGTTGTTTCCACAGACCCAGCATACTTAATGAACGCTGAAGCAGAAGGACACCCAATTGCACTAACAGGAAGGGTACCATGTAAGGTTTCGGGTCCAGTTGCTAAAGGTGATTTACTAGTAAGTTCAAGCATTAAAGGTCACGCAAGAGTTGACAACAATGCAGGTCCAGGTAGAATCATTGGTAAGGCAATTGGTTCAAGTGAAGGCGGCGAAGCAGTCATTGAAGTACTTGTTAACTTGATGTAAAATAATAATAACCTACAAGATTAGAAAGATTAAACCTAGCACTTCGGTGCTAGGTTTTTTTATGGCAAAACAGATAAATACTGTTGGGTAGGAAAAACACAGAATAACAATCACTGCTCGTAGACACATACACATCTTACACCGTAAACAGTATACAAATAGGTGGGTACACGTATGAATGAGATTTTCAGCCTGATAGCAGATGTAGGCGCCCCTATTGCAGGAAGTATTGTAATGGGATTTTTTATCTTTCTTGTAATTAAACAAATTTTACAAGGCATTGTCGACGAAATCAAAACCTTAACTATCTTTTGCAATAGTCTTGAAAACAGAGCAAGAACTATGAGTAACGAAATGGTCAAAATTGACTTGTTAGTTAGTAGTGCGTTAGAATTAAGACCAGATATTGATCGAGTAGCAAGAGCAGAAAACTTTATAGAAGATGGAAAATTAGATGCTAGGAGAGATTAAGTTGAGGTTTGCAGAATACTATTTTAGACTTAACAAAGATAATTCTATTACATTTGAAGATTTAGAAGCAGAAAGTCTCAACATAAGTCCAGGCGATGGCTTTATGGCTTTTGTTGACCCAAATACTCAAGAAGTAACATTGAAAAAATTTGATATTAATAATATTGATTATTTAGAATTAACTGCTTTGGAGTCGTAATGGATGTAGCAGTTGCCGAGCTAATTAATGACTATGGTTTCCCCATAGTAATGATGGTTGGCTTAGGTTACTTTATATACTATGTATGGTGGTTTATAGGAGAACATATAAATCCACAACTTGAAGAAATGCATATGGCATTAATTAGAGTGATCGATCAAACAAGGATGTTGGATCAGGATTTAATTAGATTACAACAGAAAGTAAATGTTGTACTCGAATACCGTGCTAAAGAGCAACTTCTTAAAAGAGCAAAAGACAAGGATACACTCAAGAAGCACAAGGAGAACAAAGATGAATAGCAAAGATTGGGCACTACTCAAAAGCCAAATAGGCCCAGGAATATGGACAGGTAAAGATTTATTTAAGGCATTTGCATTTGGATTGTTTTTAGGACTTTTAATATTAAGTCCAGCGGCACTTGCAGATGAGCTAGTATTCAAGTTTAAGAATCCTAGTTTTAGCGGTATAGGCACAGGCGCCCATTATCTCACTATTGAGAACCAAGAAAAGAGTCGTAGAGATAAAATCAGAGATGATATAGAAGCAGAACTGTTACGCCAACAACGTGAAGAAGAAAACAGTACTCTAAATAAGTTTTTGAGAAACTTAGAGAGCAGAATTTACAGTCAAATATCAAGGCAACTAGTTGACCAAATGTTTGGTAACGAAGAAGGTGCTGACTATGGTGTGTTTACCATTGAAGGTAACACAGTAACATATGAACGAATTATTGGCGAGGACGGATTAGAAATCATTAGATTAACTATCGTTGATGCCGAAGGGTCAACCACAACAATAGATATTCCAGTTGGAGTTGCCATAGGTGGATAACGTGATTGGAAAGGTGTGGGATTTCCCATACCCTAAATTATTAACCCAGTTACAAGGCTTTTACGGGAAGGTCAAAAGGGGCACGGTTCTTGCAAGTATATGTGCAATAACTCTAATCTTTTCAGGATGTGCGTCAATGACTATACCTAATAATGCCTTAACTGGAGAATGGTGTTGGGATCAAGCAATGGAATGCATAGAAGATCCTGTGCAAGTTGAACTTCCAACCTATCAAAGATTAAGGCAGTTACCTCCGGCAGAAGTCATGCCAGTGGTAGCAGTTTATAGTTTCGAGGACCTCACTGGTCAGCGAAAACAACGTGATAATGTAGCCTTGTTCTCTACAGCGGTAACGCAGGGAGCAAAAGCATTATTAATAGATGCTCTTAAGGCGGCAGGAGCCAGAGATACTGGTAACGGTACTTGGTTTCGAGTCGTGGAAAGAGGTCTAGGGCTAGACAACCTTGTGCGAGAAAGACAAATTATTCGTAGCACAAGAGATGACTTACGAAAAGCCGGAGGCGAGGCACCTGACTTACAACCTATGTTGTTTGCAGGAGTTTTACTGGAAGGCGGTATTGTGGGTTATGACAGTAACATAGAAACAGGAGGTAATGGAGCCAGATACTTAGGTATTGGTGCAAGTTCACAATATAGACGAGACAGCATTGTGGTTAGTTTACGTGCAGTCAGTGTACTTACAGGCGAAATTATTCTCAACGTACAGACATACAAGACAATATTAAGTGTAGGCATGGGAGGAGATGTTTTTCGTTTCCTCGACATGGATACTAAATTATTAGAGTTAGAAACAGGTATCACCTCAAATGAAAGTGTTACTTGGGCGGTGAGAAGTGCAGTGGAGGCGGCTGTCCTAGCTCTCATCGAACAGGGAGACCTTAGGGGGTATTGGGAAATTAAAGATGATGTGTTTGTTGAAAACATCGAAGATATAGATTTAATTGAACTTGACGATACAACAAACTCAGGAGGAAATAATGTTGAAGAATAAATTGTCAGCATTGGTTATGGCAGTTGGTTTAATGTTTAGTGGTGCCGCGGTTGCACAGAGTGCGTCTGATAATGAAATTTTATTAGATCAAGCAGGTGATACATTAACATTAATCATACTACAACAAGGATATGGTAACAAAATATCAGGCGATTCAGCAGAGTCTACTGATTTAAGTCTTATCGGGTCAACATTGAATATTAATCTAGACCAAGTTGGAAACAGCAATAAGTTCTATGGTAGCATTACAGCAGATAGTAGTACATACGATTGGACTTTTACTGGCGACAGTAATGTTTGGGATATATTAGTAGGAAGTACTGGTTCAGCAGATTCGGGTAACATACTTGTTGACATCACAGGTGACAGTAACACCTTTGATTTTGATCTAGGTAGTGCCGCAAGTGCAGAAAGACTTGACATGGACCTAACAATCCTAGGTAGTAGTAATGTATGGGATATTGATATTGAAGTTGATGACTCAACTTGGAATTTTGATATCACAGGCGACAGTAATAATTTTGTTACAAGCCAAACCGATGGCGCATATCAATACATGAAAGTAGTACACGATGGTTCAAGCGGTGATTTTGATTTGATTCAAAGTTCAGGTACTTGTCCAACAGGTACATCATCATGTTATAGTCATATGGACTTGAATATAGACAGTGAAAACGCAACAGTCACAATTACGCAGAAAGATTAGTGTTGTTGTAACGTTACTGTTTTTAATCCCTCAAATTGCCGCCGGCGAGCCGATCGGTGGCATCTTTGAGCAAATTGGCACACCGGGTAATATTGAACGTACCACCGGTGAACAACTGACGGCCGTGCTTGATACAGATATTGTAAGCATGGATAATGTTGAAACGCAAGACGGCAGATTAAAAATACAGTTTGTTGATGAGACACTAGTTAGCATGACAGAACATACGTTTATTGAGATAAACGAGTATGTCTACGATCCAGACCCCAGCAAAAGCAAAATGGCACTTAACTTTGCACAAGGCACAGCACGTTTTGCAACAGGTAGACTTGGACTAGTGCCTAGAGAAAATATTCAAATACAAACACCTACCGCCAGTATTGGGGTGAGGGGTACAGATTTTACTACCACAGTTGATGAACTGGGTAGAAGTTTAGTTATACTGTTACCAGATGCAAATTGCACAGACAAAGTAAAATTAGAAGAAGGGTGTAGACCTAGTGGCAGTATAAGTGTTACTAATGATGGAGGCGAAGTATTATTAACAGAAGCATACCAAGCAGTAATGGTAAGCACATATGAACAATCTCCTACAACACCTGTAACAATAAACAATTTAGATATGAACATGATTGACAACATGTTTATTGTAAGTGAGCCACCAGAGATTACTGAGGCAGTAGAAGAACAAATTCAAGAAAGGCGAGGTATAGATTATCTTGCATTTACAGATTTAGATATAGACTTCTTAGAAGAAAATTTACTGGATGAAAATGCCGATGATATTAACTTGGAATTTTCAGAATTAGATATAGATTTCTTGGGGGTTGATTTTTTACAAGACTTACTAGAATTAATAGAAGACGTAGACGAGCTGGGTAAAGACCCACTTACAGCAAAAAAAAGCACTGGCAAAGATATTATCACAGGAACACTTAATCCTGGATTTGATCCTAAAACACAGTTCAATACCATATTGGATAGTTCAGGACAAATTTGGTTTTACAGAGAAGTAAATGGTAGAATCAGTATACGTGTACCAGTGGGAAGTAGTGCTAGAATTGAAACAGATATAGAAAATCGCAGTAATATAATTTGTGTAAATGATTGCAGTAACATAAATATATACATACGACAAACACAAGGTTAATATGAACATAGATAAAAAACTAAACAATATGAAACCGAAGGACACACCTTTGTTATGGCTTGGCTATACCATATTGGGTATGATGTTGTTATTGGGTCTGCCAGCAAACGCAGACAACAATATTTATATTGTCCAGCAAGGAGATAATTTAACTGTCGATATATTACAGGCAGGGTTCGGTAATAAAATTAGGAATTTAGACTCAACAACAAGTCCTGCTGTATTAAATGGTGCCACAATGAACGTTGACCTTCAACAAAAGGGCAACAATAATGATATAGGCATTTGGACATCAGGTAGCAATCAAGTGTTAGACGGTTACATAGAAGGTGATTACAACGAATTATTTTTAGACAATCACGGCGACTATGGTGAATTAAAAGCAGAAATCATAGGTGACAACAACTATGCTTGGTTAGAGCAAGGTACTACAAACAGCAATCAATACAATCAGTTACAACTTTATCAAGCAGGTGACAATCACGATGCTTACATAGAAGCATTTGCTGGCAACAGCAACAGTATAGATGTTTACATGGGCAACGGGCAAGACGACAATTATGTGTATGTTTTAACCGGCAGTGGCAGTGACAGTAACAGTATTAAAGTGTGGCAAGGCAAACACTCAGACGGCACAACTGACACAGACGAAACAGGTGGTCACGAAGCATACTGGACCGTGAATGGTGACAGTAATACATTAGCCAGTTATCAAACAGATGTCAACAGAGGTGGCGGTGGCGGCGACTATCACCACTTGGCCAATTATATTACCGGTGACTACAACGCCGTTGAGCATATACAAATGGGCAAAGCAGGACATGACGGCTTTATAGAAATAACAGGTGATAGCAACACTGTGGATTTATATCAACGTGGTAACGGTGGACAAAAATGGGCAGACATAGTGTTAGATGGTGATGGCCATACAGTAGATGTTGAACAACGAGGCAGTCAAAGTGCAACAGCGGCAATAGATTTAACATATGGTACAGGTGCATACACTCTTAATTTAACACAAAACGTTACAACATCAGCAGGCAGTTACAGTATAACAGGAACATGTTTTAATGCAGGTGGCTGTAGTGTAACAGTAAACGGTAACAACTAATGCAAGAGTTAGATGTTTTTGGAAATCCAGAAGGAACAGTGTATCCTGGCGAAGACAATTGTCCTCAAGATATGATTTGTTTAACCGAAGAAGGATTTAATCAAATGCTTTCTGATGCCGATATGCAATACAATACAGAAACACTTCAAGTTGAGCCGATGGGTGATGCTGAAGCAATTATAGATTTCACAACGGATTTGCTATTTTTAGATTTATGGACAATCTTAAACATGGCAGTTCCACTTACAATATTTGCAGTGTATGGTTTAACACTATATGCTGGCGTAAAATATATTCAAAAGAAGTTTTCATGACATGGGCTACACAGAAGCCGCATTGGTATTAATCCTAAGTACACCGTCTGGCGAAATACTAAATGCAGAAATAGTTAGAACATTTGTCAGAGATTGGCATTGTGTTGCATTTAAGTACGACCCAAAATACGATAGACATTTGCAACAACACGGATATGATTATTGGTTAGAACACAGAGAATATGCACAACCAGGTTATACAATCAGTTTTCAGTGTAAAAACGTAGGTCCTTACTACACAGCCTGATAAATAGTAATGGTGGTAGGATTTATATCCTACTTTGGTTCCTATTTTATAGGAGATTATAATGAAATCATTATTATCTATACTCGCCGGTTTATTTTTCTTCGTAGGTTGTGCATCAGTTGGTGCAGTAATCGAAGGTGGAAAAGAGTTCACAACAGGAGTTGTAGATGGGTCTGTTAAAGCAGTTAGCACTATTAGTGGTGCAGTTTTAGAAGACGTATCCGACGTTGTTGAAACAACAGCAGAAGTAACAAAAGGTGTCGTTGACACAGTTGCTAAAGAAGTTGACGAACAAACTGACGAGTTACAAGGCACACCAAAAAAGGATTAAGCCTGATCTCCTCTCGCAAGGAGAAGAAGGCAAACAACGAGAGCGATATAAAAATGTTAATACAGCAAATTAAAAAATATTGTTCAGAAAATCCCAAGGAGTGCGAATAACGATGAAAGCGGTAATAGTTTCCTTAACTATTCTATTATCGCTTTTTTCTTTTCCAGCATTTGCAAGTCTTTCTCAACATCAAATACATGCTATACAAGCCGGATGGCATGCACCTTACAGCGATGAAACAATACAACAAGTATTAGGTCTTCCTAAATATCAACCGCCAAAATACGAATATAATATACCTTTGTATGTCCCACAAAATTATTGGGAAGAACCTGCAGACAGATGGATGTGGGTATTGTTCTGGGGTATACAATTAGCAGACATATACAGCACACATGAAGGTGTGAAATGGGATTGCATCAGTGAAGCAAATCCTTTACTGCCCAACATACCTACCATAACAGAAATGGCAACACTAAAAGGTGTAGTATTATTACCTACATACGGAGCAATAGGATACGAAAACATCACCAGAGG